>Ga0265338_10003022_pt1 | contig 24244 bp, 25 predicted proteins | sample 42126metaG_FD_193579 | JGI IMG/M metagenome (GOLD analysis project Ga0265338, IMG submission 193579) | Rhizosphere microbial communities from Carex aquatilis grown in University of Washington, Seatle, WA, United States - 4-21-26 metaG | ecosystem: Host-associated > Plants > Roots > Rhizosphere... | reverse complement strand
GCCGGCCTGCTCGCGCTCGCTCGCTTCGCGATCGCCGCCGCGTCGTGGGACGTCGCGAACGGCTTCTCGCTGATGGGCGCGAGCCGCGACCTGACCATTGCCGTCTCGACCGAGGCGACGCTCGTGCTCGCGCTCGCGGTCGGCGCACTCGTCGCGGGGACGACGAGCCTCACCGGGATGGTTGCCGGAACGGCGGGCACGACGGTCTGGTCGAACCCGGCGCTCGCGCTCGGCGCTGTCTCCTTCGCACTCGTTGTCGTCGCCGAGACGGGACGGCAGCCGATCGACAACCCCGACACGCACCTGGAGCTGACGATGATTCACGAGGGGCCGCTGCTCGAATACGCAGGTCGTGATCTCGCGTACCTGCAATGGGCCGCCGCAGTGCGGCACTGGCTCGTGCTCGTCCTCGCCGCGCAGATCTTCTTGCCGCACGCGCACAACGTCTGGGTGCAGCTCGGCACGCTTCCGATCGCGCTCGTCGTCCTCTGCGGCGCGCTCGCGCTGACCGAGACGCTGATCGCGAAGATGCGGATCCTGCTCGCTCCGCGGCTGCTCGCCCTCGGAGGGATCGCGGCGCTCCTCGGCGTCGCCTCGTGGCTGGTGCAGCTCACGTGAGCGGCGCGCTCGTCTGGCTCCTTGTCGCGCTCGGCCTCGGCGTCGTCGTCGTGCGGCGACGCTCGCTTGCAGTGACTCTCGTCACGGCGCAGGCGCTCGTCCTCGCCGTCAGCGCGGCGCAGAACAACGCTGCCCCAGCTGCGGTGCTCGCGGTTCGCGCCGTCGCGCTCGGCGCGCTTCTCCTTCTCGTCGTCTCGCGCACGCGCGAGCCGCGCCCAGTGCGCGCCGGTATCGCTCCCATCGCGCGCGCCGGACTTGCGGTCGGCTTTGCGCTCGCGCTCACCTGGCTCGTGCCGTCGATCGGCCTCGACTCGCGGAACGCGGAGCGCGGTGTACTCGCGCTGATCGCGTTCGGCATCACAGCCGCGGCCACGCGACGCGCGACGCTCTTCCAGGTCATGGGGATCGTGCTCTGTGAGAACGGGCTCGCGCTCGCGGCACTCGAGCTGCCAGGCGGATCCTCGACCGCTATCGAGCTGGGCGTCGCCTTCGACCTGACGCTCGTGGCGGTCGTCGCCGCGGTGTTCCACGAGAAGATCTTCGCCGAGTTCGGCGCGGGCGACACGGCCGCATTGCGGAGCCTGCGTGACTAGCCGCGAGATTCTCGCATTACTCGTAGTCGCAGTACCCGCGCTCGCCGCTGCGCTCGCTGCAGCTGCGCCGCGCCGACACGTGCACGTCGTCGCGATCGTCGGCGCGTTCGCGTCGTCCGCTGCTGCAGCGGCGCTGTCGATCGTTGCGCTGTCGGCGCCCGGCGCTCCGCTCGTCGAGCATTGGGTCGTGGTCGATGCGGCCGCCGGACTGCTCGTCGGCGTCATCGGCATCGTCGGCCTTACGGCCGTGCTCGTCTCGCCCGCGTACCTCGCATCCTCAACGACCGGTCTCGTGCGCCCCGAACGGCGACCGCGCATGTTCTATGCGCTCGTCTTCTGCTTCTGGGCGATCCTCGCCGCGATCCCGCTCGTCGGGAACCTCGGCGGAGCGTGGCTCCTCGTCGAGGCCACCACCGCTGCGTCCGCGCTACTCGTCGGGTTCGGCGGGAAGCCGCGCGCGCTCGAAGCGGCGTGGAAGTACCTGATCCTCACGTCGCTCGGCCTCGGCGTCGCGTTGCTCGGCATCGTCGTGCTCGCCGCGGGGTCCGCGCACGGCGGACTCGACGCGCTCTCGTGGCGCGAACTCGCACACATCCACTCCAAGCACGCGTTGATCGCGTATCTGCTGCTGCTCGCAGGTCTTGCGTCGAAGGTCGGCTGGGCGCCGGTGCACAACTGGCTTCCGGACGCGCACTCCGAGGCGCCGGCACCCGTCTCCGCGCTGCTCTCGGCAGCGCTGCTCCCGGCGGTGCTTCTCGTCGCCTGGCGCTCGAGCCAGGCGCTCACTCCGGTGATCGGCGCATCGGCGGCGCAGTCGGTGCTCGTCGGCTTCGGCCTGCTCTCGCTCGCCGTCGCCGTACCGTTCCTGTGGCAACCGATGGCCTGGAAGCGGCTGCTCGCCTACTCGAGCCTCGAGCACATGGGCGTCATCGCGCTGGGCATCGGCTTCGGCACACCGCTCGCGCTCGCAGGAGTCGCTGTCCACGTCGTCGGGCACGCACTCGCGAAAGCGCTCGGCTTCTACGCAGCGACGCCGTTGATCGGGCACGAACCGCGCGCGGCCGGCCACGCCGTCCGCGGGATCGGGCGAACGCAAGGCCCGCTTGGGTGGGTGCTCGGGATCTCGCTCGGCTCCCTGGCGGGTCTGCCTCCTTCGCCGCTGTTCGCGAGCGAGGTGCTGATCGTCGCCGGTGGCTTCGCCGCCGGGCGGCCGTGGACTGCCGCTGCCTCCGCCGCGCTGCTCGCGCTCGGGTTCCTCGGCCTTGCGCACACCCTCATCGACACGGTCGCAGGCAAGGCGCCGGCGCGCGACCGCACCGCTCCCGGGCTGCGCGGCGTCGTGTTGCTGACGAGCGTCGCCGTCCCGTGTCTGCTCGGACTCACCGCCGCTGCGTTGTGGCTGCCCGGGAGCGCCATCGCGCGCGCGCTCGTGCAGGGGATCCGATGACCTACCGCGACCGCGTCGCCTCGGCGCTCGACGATGGCTGCCGCTTCGCCGCGCTGTACGCGGTAGGCGACCTCGTGCGCGCGGTTCTCGTCGCGGCTGACGGCGCGCTGCGGCTCGAGGCCGTCGCCGCGGAGGACGGGCGCGTTCCGACGATTGTCGACCTCGCACCCGCCGCTGCGTGGGACGAGCGCGAGGCGGCCGACCTGTACGGCTTGCGCTTCGACGGTCACGAGCCACTTCGGCCGCTTGTCGCGCACGACCTCGACCTGAAGACGTGGACTGTCCCGGTGCATGGTGACGACGCCTACCAGGTCGCGGTCGGGCCGATCCACGCAGGCGTGATCGAGTCGGGGCACTTCCGCTTCCACGTCGTCGGCGACAAGATCCTCCACCTCGACGCGCGGCTCTTCTACAAGCACCGCGGTCTCGAGCGCGCCGCCGAAGGGCGTACGCTCGCGGAAGGGCGTGCGTACATGCAACGTGCGTGCGCCGCATGTGCGGTCTCCAACTCAGTGGCGTATGCACATGCGTGCGAGGAAATCCTGGCACTCGAGTCGAGCGCGGAGCTCGCCCGCGTTCGCACGATCCTGCTCGAGCTCGAGCGTGCGTGGAGCCACTTGAACGACATCGCCGCCGTCTGCGCCGGCGCCGGGCTCGCGGCCGGAAACACGTTCTTCGCCGCCCTCACCGAGCGCGCGCGGCGCCTGAACGAACGGCTTACCGGTCATCGGTTCCTCTTCGACTCGGTCCAGATCGGAGGGAGCGCACTGTCGCTCGACGCGGAAGCGGTGGAGGCTGCGCGCGAGGAGCTCGCCTCGATCGCCGCCGACTCGAAGAGCGGCTGGCGCGAGCTCCTCTTCAACAGTTCGTTCCAGGACCGCCTACCCGACATCGGCGTCGTCACCGCCAACGATGCCCGCGCGCTCGGCGCCGTCGGTCCTGCGGCGCGGGCAAGCGGCATCGCAGACGATGCGCGCTCCTACTCGACCCGGCTCGCCTACGACGGCTTCGCACCGGTCGCGCCGCGCCGCCTCGCCGGCGACGTCCAGGCGCGACTGGAACAGCGCGCCGTCGAGCTGCTCCAAACGTTCGACATGCTCGACGACCTGCTCGACCGGCCGATCGCGCCAACTGAGGCGGTGGCGGGGGGTGAGAGCGTGACTGTTGGGCTCGGCTTGGTGGAGAGCCCGCGCGGCGCCACACTGTGCGCGGTCGAACACGCAGACAATCGCATCGCGCGCGTCCACCTTCGCACCGGCTCCTATGCCAACTGGCCGGTCGTCGCGCACGCAGCCGCCGGCAACCTGCTGCCGGACTTCCCCCTCATAAACAAGAGCTTCGAGCTCTGCTACGCCTGCGCCGACCGCTGATGCTCACGCTTCTTCGCAACCTTCGCCGTATTCGCACCGACATCGCGCTGCCCGCGCCGACTCGCGGGCGCAGCCTCGCCGTGCGGCACGTCGACGCAGGTTCCTGCAACGGCTGCGAACACGAGCTGACGCTCGCCATGAGTCCGTATGAGGACGTCCAGCGCTACGGCTTCGGGATCGTCGCCTCACCCCGCCACGCCGACGTCCTCCTCGTCACCGGAACCGTCACAACCCGCATGCGGGAGCCATTGCTCACCGCCTACAACGCCATGCCCGAACCTCGACGCGTCGTCGCGCTCGGTGACTGCGCACTCGCACGCGGCGTCCTCGCCGCCGACACCGAGATCGTCGGTCCCGTCGAGGCGCTCCTACCGGTCGACATGCGCATACCCGGCTGCCCACCTTCACCGCCGACGATCACACAAGCGCTGCTCGAACTGCACGACGCGAGCACGCCCAACCGCGAAGGCCGCCGTCCACCTCCTCCGCCGAGGAGACGGATTCAGCGGTCGAGGTAGAGGGGCCCCGCTCCCGGCACTAGAGCTTGAAGCCGGCCGGATACGCGAAGTCGGCGAAGTACCAGACATCGAGCCCGATTACGCCGCAGAGGGCTGCGAGCCACAGCGCCTTTACGACCGGAGACGCTTCGCGGCGGGTGAGCGTGGCGGTTGTCCAGCCGAGGACGGCGAGCTGGAAGACCACGATGATGATCGGCAGCAACAGGTTCTCCTACTCGTAGCCGAGGTCGCGGAGCTTCTCCACCATCTGGCGCTCCTCTTCCTCCGTGTACACCGGTTCGTCGCTCGCCTCGTGCGACGGCGCCACTGTTGCGACGCCGGCGGCCGGAGCGGCGTCCTCGAGCAGCCCAGCGAGCGGAGCTCCGTCGAGTCCTTCCGCCGAGAGGCCGTGCAGCCGGAGGATCGTCGCGGGGAGCTGGACGATCTCGGCTCCCTCCGGAACATCGGCGAGCTGCAGCCCCGGTCCGGCGGCCGCGAGGATGCCCGTCACGCCGTGGTGGCCCGAGTAGCCGTACGAGACCTCCGGGTCGAGCTTCTCGTGCCGCTCGAACGTCTCGGTCCAGCGGCGGCGCGACGGGTCGACGTTGATCCGCTCGTCGTAGGGGAGAAGGATCAGCTCCGGGGCCTTGTCGAGGAACGGGCCGCTCCAGAGCTCCTCTTTCCGCACGACCTGGAACGCCGGCTCGCCCGTCTCCGGATGTGGGATCTCGGCGATCTCCGCGGCGAGCGCGTCGATGTAGGCGCGGTCGTGGCGCGCGCCGGTCAGCTCGCCGAGGTAGAGCTGCCCCTGAGAGGCGAAGCCGTACGCGCGCGTCGAGCCGAAGTCGATGTCCGCGAAGTTGCGGTCGGTGGCCGGGCGCGGCAGGAACGGCAGGAGGTCGAGTGCGCGCCCGTACCAGGGCACCGTCCGCACGAGCTTCTGGTCGACGCGCGCGAACCAGTCGAGCTTCCCGCGCCGCCACGGCTGCAACGACCGCTTGCGGAAGCGGAGATGGCCGCGCTCCTCGAGCCAGCGGTCGATGTGGAACATCCAGTAGATCGGCTTCATGCCGTGATCCGAAAAAAGGAGCACGGTTGGCTCCTCGCCGTATTGCGCAGTAGCGGCGTCGATCAGCTCGCCGCAGAGCCGGTCGACCGTCTCGTAGACCTGGAGGAGCTCGTCGCCGGAGCCGGTCGACGCGTGCGCCGGATGGTTCGGGTCGAAGCGCGCGAAGCCGAGGTGGCCGACATGGTCGGTGCTCATGAAGTCGACGGCGAGCACGCCGAGGTCCGGCTCGAGCTCGAAGCAGAGCTTGCAGACGCCGGCCATCTGCTCGGCGTGCTCGATGAGGCGCCGGGTATAGGCCGGGAAGTCCTCCCACCAGCGCTCGGCCATCGGGTGGTGCGCCGTGACGAGGTCGGGGTACGCGGCGAAGATCTTCTCCGCGGCGCTCGCCGGCGTGATCTGCGGCCGCTCGGGGCCGCCGTAGCCGGTGACGACGATGCCGTCGATCTCCTCCGCGGGATACGTGAAGGGGATTCCGACGAAGGCCGAGCGAACCCCGGCCGCGCCGAGCAGCCGCCAGATCGGCGTCCCGCCGCGACTGGCCGCGCTCTCGAGCTTCTGCGTGCCGCGGTTCGGGTTCGTCGTGAAGTTGAAGACGCCGTGGCCGCCGGGGTTGAGGCCCGTGAGGAACGACGACCACGCCGTGGGCGTGAACGCGGGGATCGTCGAGCGGAGCGGCCCGAACGTCCCCTCACGCGCGAGGCGCGAGATCGTCGGGAGCTTGCCCTCGCCCATGAGGCGCTGGACGAGCTCGTAATCCGCGCCGTCGAAGGCGAGCGCGAGAACTCTCCTCACCGGCCCAGCACCTCGCGGTAGACCTGCTCGAGCTGCGCGGTCGGGTCGCCGAAGCGGGCATGCACTTCCTGCAGGTTCCGCTCGCCGTACACGCGGCGCAGCTCGGGGTCGCGCGCGAGCTTGAGCATCGCCTGCGCGACCGCTTCGACGTCGTGCCGGTCGACGAGCTCGCCGCCGTGGCCGCTCTGAATCCACTCGTCCATAGACGGCGCCATCCCGGCGATGACCGCCACGCCGCTCGCCATCGTCTCGAGCAGCGAGGCCGGGGAGGAGTCGACGTCGGCGAGCGAGACGGCGAAGTCGGCGGAGGCGTTCACGGCGGGAAGCTCCGACGCCGGGACGTCGCGCACCGCCATGTACGGCTCACATCCGAGCTCCTTGGCGAGCTGGTCGAACTCGTCGCGCGACCAGCCGCCGCCCGCGGTGGAGAAGAGCCGGAGCTCCGGCGCCTCCGCGTGCGCCGCCGCGAACGCCTTGAGGACGATGTCGAGGTTCGAGTACGGGCGGAAGTTGCGGAGCGAGAGACAGACGACCGCGTCGTCGGGCCAGCCGAGGTCACGCCAGCGCGAGCGGTCGGCGAGCTGCGGCGAGTAGCTGTCGATGCGGGCATGCCAGAAGATCCGGTGGAACTTCGCGCGGTCGGCGCCGAGCCGGACCGAGGCGTCTTCGAGGGCCTGCGAGTTGACGACGTACGCGAGAGCGCGGTCGGGCGCCAGTCCGATCCGCGCGCGCTCCTCGGCCTCGGGCGAGCTCCACGCGTCGACGATCGCGTCCTTCCCCCACGGGCTGACGACGAGCGGCGCGAGCCCCGCGCGCGCCGTCCAGTAGCCGTACGGGAGGAGGTAGTGCGAGTGGACGACATCCGGCTTGGCCTCCCTCGCCACACGCTGCAGCGCAGGGATCATCCGGTAGCGGCGGACGAACGGCACGCGCAGGAGCGGGTCGACCTCCTGGAGCTGGTGGACGACGAGGCCGTCGTGTTCGCCCGCGCGCGGGTTGTAGCGGGTCGAAGCGATGTGCACCTCGTGGCCTTGCTCGGCGAGCCTCTGGGCCCACCGCACGAAGTGGCGCGACTTTGCGTCGCCGATGCCGAGGATGCGCAACGGCTCAGCCACGCGCCGCTGCTCCCGTCAGGCTCCGCACGCGGTGGAGGGTATAGCGAGCGAAATGGACGAGCGCCGGCTTCGGATCGTCCCGCGCGAAGACTGCGTCGACATAGGGCCGCCGCTGCGCCGCGTGCGACGCGCCGGCCATGACGGTGATCGCCCAGCGTCTTCCACTCGCGTGGTTGAGCACCGGCGGGAGCCGCTCGCCGATCAGGTCGCGGTACGCGATCCACGGCAGGTCGACGCCGCACGCGGCGGCGAGGCCGTGCCACTGCCAGAGGCGCGGGTTCACCTCGATGAGCTTGTAGCGGCCGTCGCGCGGGTCGCGGATCATCTCCACCTGCGAGATGCCGTGGAAGGAGAGCGCGCGCAGCAGCGCGAGGCCCTGCTCCACGACTTCGTCCACCCAGACGGCCTCGGCGACGCGCGCCACGCCGGTGAAGCCGCGGGTCTGTCGCACCTTGCGGCCGGAAAAGAGGCCGAGCGCCTCGCCGTCGGCGGAGATGTAGCTGCCGAGCGTGTACATCTCCTCGGCGCCGCCGGGCACGAGCTCCTGCACCATCGGCTCGTACGGCGCCGCTTCCTCGTACGCCCGCGCGAGCTCGGCCGCGTTCTCGCAGCGGAACAGCTGCACGTTGTGGGTGCGCCGGAAACCGACGTTCGCAGCCGGCTTGACGATCAGCGGGAAGCCGAGCTCCGCGCCCGCCGCCTGCGCTTCCTCCGCCGAGCGCGGGTGGAAGGTGCGCGGGATGGGGAACCCGATCGCCTCGGCGGTGTCGAGCTGGTGGCGCTTGCTCTGGATGCTCTCGAGCACGTCCCAGCTCGGGAACGGGAAGCGGTAGCACGCGCCGAGGTCGGCTGTGTGGCGCGCGAGAGCGTTGAGGTGCTCGTCGTGCGTGGGGAAAACCGGGAGGACATCCTCGGTTTCCGCCGCGATCGCCTTGAACGCCGCGATGTAGCCGTCCTCGTCGTCGATCGGGTCGGGGGCGAGCCGCGGCTCGGCGTAGCGCGAGCGGAAGCCGAGCGCGTACGTCCGGTTGTCCACCGCGAGGACGCGCAAGCCGTGCCGCCCGAGTGACCGAATCGCCGCTAAGCCGTTCGCCCAGCCGACTTCCGCTACGACCGCGGTCCCCTTCGTCCCAGCCACGCCTCTTAGCGAGCGATCGGAAGGAGGCTAGACATCGGCCTCCCGCGTGAACACGACCATCTTCTGGTTGTCGGGATGTCCCCAGTCGCCCACGTACGACATCGTCAGCCCGGTGCCCGCACAGGCGGCACGGAGCGTCTCGAGGTCGTAGTGGTAGCTGTCCCGGTCGTAGTGGGAGGTGACACGCTCCGACTGCTGGATGTCGTCGAGATACGACTTGCCCTGCGGGTTCTCGTAGATCGTCGCGTAGAACCGGCCGCCGGGCCGCAGCGCGTGCGCCATCTCGACGAGACAGCGGGTGATCGTGTTGACGGGCAAGTGCGTGAAGACGGATTGGGCAATCGCGTAGTCGAACGTCTGCCCGAGTTTCCTGAACTCGAAGAGGCCGTTGACGAGGAGGAGAGGCTGCTTGTCGACAAGCCCCTGTCGCGGCAACTCGACCTTCTGCGCGTGCTCCAGGTTGTCGCCGCGCTTGTCGATCCCGGCGTAATGTCCGGGCTCGAGGTAGCGGATGAAGTGCACTCCCGCCCGCAGCGGCCCACAGCCGACGTCGAGGACGTAGTGGCTCGGCTGGAGCCCCTGCTCGACGAGGTAGTCGAGCTGGGCGCGCCCGAGCTCCTCCCAGAAATCCGCCGTCCCGCGCACCGTAGAGCGGTGCCAGTCGGGATCCCAGAGGCGGCGGTAGCGCGCAGGCAGAGATTTGCGCAGCTTCCGCTTGACGGACAGCGGCACGTACTGCTTCGCCCGGCCGAGCAGAGCCTTGTTGCTCCCAGACATCCGGGCGAGTCTAGATGGTTGATGCCATGAGACCGTCTGTTCCGGGGCGTGAGCTGGTGCGTCTGGCGAAGCGCAGACCTCGCGGAGGCCGGCTCCGACGGCCGCAGCCGGGGACTGCGCGTCCCAGGCGTGCCAGATCGCGACCCGGACACGCGAGATCGTGGCATCAACCATCTAGTTGTGCGCCGGGAGAAGTCGCCGCAGACGCTTTCGCTCGGCCGGAAGGTAGAAGCCGAACGCCGCGAGCAGGAGCGGATAGATGAGCGTGAGGCCGATGGCGAGGAGCAGCGAGTGCGGCATCTCCTTGCCGATCGCGGTGAGCCCGCCGGCCGCCAGGAGGAGGACGGCCACCCGCCGCCACTGGTAGGCGACCGGATAGACCTTCTGCGCGTTCCACGTCCGCAGGACCATGATGAGGGCCCAGCCGGCCAGGGTGGCGTACGCCGCGCCAAGCATCCCGTAGGCCGGGATCAGCCAGACGTTGAGCCCGAAGTTGAGACCCGCGCCTGCCGATGTCGCGATCCAGTTGAACTGGGTCCGGCGCGAGCGGCCGGTGGCGATCGTCACGACGATGAAGCCGGCGAAGAAGACGCTGCTGAAGGCGAGAGCCGGGATGGCCTCCGAGGCCGGCCAGTAACCGGGCTTGCGAGCGAGGAGCCGGACGATCCACGGGGCGAGCAGGCTTAGCCCGACCGCGGCCCAGCTGGCGATGAACATGAGGTACGTGAGGACGTAGGAGTACGTGCGCTTTGCATCGCGCTCGTCCTCGATCGAGTACGCGAACGCCGGCCAGGCGACCTGGAAGGCAGTGAAGAGGAGCACCATCGCCGAGCCGATCTTGTTACCGAGCGAGTACTGGCCGAGCTGGTTCAGCGCGTACGCGCCGTGCAGGAGCTTGGCGAGCATCAGCCGGTCGCCGAAGTTCAGCACCCATCCGGCGAGCGCCGACGCCATGAGCGGGAACCCGAAGCGGTTCATGCTGTGCAGGAGCTTCCGGTCGAACTGGATGCCGAGCTGCTCGCGCCGGTAGGCCAGCAGCGCGATGAACACGATGAGCGTGCCGCTCAGGTTCCCGACGATGATCCCGAGCGGGCCTTCGTGGTAGACGACGACGAGGATCACTGTCAGCGGGACGGTGATGCCGATGTTCAGGAGCGTCGCGATCGAGAAGGAGACGGCCCGCCGCTCGGCACGGAAGAGGTTCGTCATCTGCGCGTAGTTGACGTTCACCCAGAGCAGGACGGCGGTGGCAATGACGAGGCTCGTGCCGCTGCCTTGGAGGGCTGCTCCTTGGCGATATTCCACGCCGAGCAGCTGCGCGAGCTCCGACGCGAAGATGACGCACAGCGCCAGCGCGAGCGTCGAGTACCCCATCTGCGCCCAGAAGACGGTACGAATGAGCCGCTGCCGGTACTCCGGCGCCTTGTCGAGGAAGTACCAGCGGATGAATCCGAAGTTCGCGCCTCCGCGGATCAGGACCACGCCCACGGCCATGACGGCCATCAGGAGCTCGATCCGCCCGTAGTCGCCGACCGAGACGTAGCTCGTGTAGAGCGGCAGCATGAGCACGGCGAGGAAGCGCGACGTGAGGCCGCCGATCCCGTAGATCACCGAATCGCGGCCGAGCCCGCGCAGCTGCGAGGCGAGCGACCGCCGCGGTTGCGCAGCCTCTGTCACGGCCCTCAGGGTACTGAGCACTCCACCCGGCCCCCATCTCGCCCTCTGGCGGCTGCAAAGCGTCGCGACTCCTCGCTTCGCTCGTCGGCCGGCTTCGCCGGCTGCGGCGTCCTCAGGCTCCCGATAGCTTCGGCTATCGGTTCGCCCTGCGTCCTTGCCTCGCTCGCTTTTCGCTCGCCAGGCGGACGAGATAGAAGCCGGGCGGAGCACTAGAGTCCCGGCGATGACTGTCCCGGAGCGGGTCGAGCGACGGGCGCGCTGGGTGTTCGACACTCTCGGCGCGCGCGATCTGCGGCTCGGCGACCACGTGCCGTACGACGCCGAGGCATGGGAGGTGGTCGAGCGCGGCGAGCTGCCCGACGACCGGATCGCGGCGGCGTTCTTCCACCTCGCGCGGGTGGAGGAGATGAGCGGCGCGCGCGACGACCGGAGTCGCTTCACGGCTGCCGCGTCGTGCCTCGATCCGCTCGATCCGCCGCTCGAGCGGCTGCGGCGCGAGCTCGGCTGCGAGCCGCCGCGGTACGGCGGCGCTCGCTTCGCCGTGGCGCTCACGCATGACGTGGACACGCCGTGGCGCTGGACGCGCGTCGGCATCCGCGGCGCGGCGGCGCGTCTGCGGCACGGCTCGATCCGCGAGGCGGGGGCGCTCTCGCGGGTCCCGCTCCATAGGCTGCGCGGCACCGATCCGAACTGGCGGTTCAAGGAGATCGCGGCGGAGGAGCGCGCGCACGGCGCGACCGGCTCGACGTTCTACGTCATGGCCGGCCACGGCCACCGCGCCGACGGCGCCGCGCCGGAGTCGTACGACCGCTTGCGCCCAAGGCTCGTCGAGGAGCTGCTCGAGTCGGGCTCCGAGGTCGGCCTTCACGGGAGCTACCTCGCCGCCGAGGACACGGCCAAGCTCGCCGCCGAGAAGGCCCTACTCGAGAGCCTCGCGGGAGAGGTCGCCGGTCATCGCTACCACTACCTCCGCGTCGACCCGCACCGGAATCTCGTTCCGCTCGGCGGGCTCGGTTTCCGCTACGACACGACGCTCGGCTTTCCCGACGCGCTCGGGTTCCGCGCCGGCATCGCGCATCCGTTCCGGCCCTGGGACTTCGCGCGGGAGGAGCCGGCGTCGATCGTCGAGGTGCCGCTCGCCGCGATGGACGCGACGCTGGCCGAGGCGCGCTATCAGGGCCTGAGCGCCGCGGCCGCAAAGCCGCAGCTCATCGCGCTCCTCGACTGGGCGGCGGAGCACGGCGGCGGCTTCTCGATCCTCTGGCATCCCGACCGCTTCGACGCCCCGAGCGCCCGTGGCTGGGACCGCCTGTACTTCGAGTTGCTCGACGAAGTGAGACAGCGCGGCGGCGTTTGCCTGCCGGCCGGTGAGGTGGCCGCCTCGCTCTACGATCGATAAGTGCCAGGAACGAAGCAGGTGCGGAAGCTCATGGTGATCGGTCTCGACTGCGCGGCGCCGCAGTACGTCTTCGACCAGTGGCTGCCCGAGCTTCCCACGATTCGCTCGCTGACCGAGCGCGGCCGGTTCGGCGTGCTCCGCTCGTGCGACCCGCCGATCACCGTCCCGGCGTGGTCGGTGATGACGTCGTCGCGGAGCCCCGGCGCGCTCGGCTTCTACGGCTTCCGCAATCGCAAGGACCACTCGTACGACCAGCTCGCGTTCGCCGACTCGCGCTCGGTGCGCGTGCCGCGGGTGTGGGACGTTCTCTCGACGCGTGGCCGCGACGTGATCGTGCTCGGCGTTCCGCAGACGTATCCACCGAGCCGCGTCAACGGCGCGATGGTCTCGTGCTTCCTCACGCCCGACACGAGGACGAGCCGGTACACGTACCCGCCGGAGCTGAAGGACGAGATCGAGCAGCTCGTCGGCCACTACATGGTCGACGTCGAGAACTTCCGCACCGACGACAAGGACCGCCTCCTCGCCGAGATCGAGGAGATGACCGAGAAGCGGTTCCGGCTCGCCGAGCACCTGCTCGAGACGCGTCCGTGGGATCTCTTCTTCATGGTCGAGATGGGCACCGACCGCATCCACCACGGCTTCTGGCGCTTCACCGATCACGGGCACCGCCTCTTCGAGGAGGGCAACCCGTACGAGCACGCGATGCTCGACTACTACAAGCGCCTCGACGCGAAGATCGCCTCGCTCCTGCGCTTCGCCGACGACGACACGGCGGTGCTCGTCGTTTCCGACCACGGCGCGAAGAAGATGGACGGCGGGATCTGCGTCAACGAATGGCTGCGGCGGGAGGGCTACCTCGTGCTGAAGGAGGAGCCCACGGAACCGACGCGTCTGACCCCCGACATGATCGACTGGCCGAAGACGGCGGCGTGGGGAGAGGGCGGTTACTACTGCCGGCTCTTCCTCAACGTCGAAGGCCGCGAGCCGGAAGGCGTCGTCCCCGCCGCCGACTACGAGCGCGTCCGTGACGAGATCAAGGCGAAGCTCGAGGCGCTCGGCGACGACCAGGGCCGCCCGATCGGCACGATCGCGCACAAGCCGGAGGAGCTCTACGCGAACCCGCAGGGCATCGCGCCGGATCTTCTCGTCTACTTCGGCGGCCTCTACTGGCGCAGCATCGGCCAGGTCGGGACCGAAGCGATCCACGTCTTCGAGAACGACACCGGCCCCGACGACGCGAACCACGCGCACGAGGGGCTGTACATCCTCGTCGCTGACGGCGTCGCGCCCGGCCCCGGCGAGGAGCGCGAGATCCGCGACATCGCCCCGACGATCCTCGAGCTTCTCGGCGAGTCCGTGCTTCCGGACATGGAAGGCTCGAGCCTGGTGTGAACCGCCAGTTCAGCCACCGCCAGATCCTCATCATCTACGCCGCGCTGGCGATGGGAATGCTGCTCGCGGCGCTCGACCAGACGATCGTCTCGACGGCGCTCCCGACGATCGTCGGCGACCTCGGCGGGCTCAACCACTACTCGTGGGTCGTCACTGCGTACCTCCTCGCGTCGACGATCTCGCAGCCCATCTACGGCAAGCTCGGCGACCTCTACGGGCGCAAGCGGATCTTCCAGATCGCGATCGTCATCTTCCTCGCAGGCTCGGCTCTTTGCGGGATCTCGCAGAACATGATCGAGCTCACGGGTTTCCGCGGGGTGCAGGGGCTCGGCGCCGGCGGGCTGATGGTGACGGCGCTGGCGATCATCGGGGACGTCGTCCCGCCGCGCGAGCGTGGTCGCTACCAGGGCTACATGGGCGGAGTGTTCGCGATCGCGTCCGTCATCGGGCCGCTGATCGGCGGCTTCCTCACGCAGCACGCGTCCTCGAGCGTCGCCGCCGGTTGGCGCTGGGTCTTCTACGTCAACCTCCCGGTCGGAGCTGTCGCACTCGCCGTGATCGCGGCCGTGCTGCAAGACGACCCGACCGAACGCAAGGCGCACCGGATCGACTACGAGGGCGCGGCGGCGCTCACAGTCGGCGCCGGAATGCTCACGCTGGGGCTGACGTGGGGCGGGACGCAATACCCGTGGGGCTCCTGGTACGTGATCGGGTCGTTCCTCGCCGGCGTCGCCGGTGTCGTCGCCTTCATCGCGATCGAGCGCCGCGCCGCCGAGCCGCTCATTCCCCTGCGGCTCTTCCGCAACGGGATCTTCCGGACGTCGACCGCGATGTCATTCCTCGTCGGCGTCGAGATGTTCGGGACGATCATCTACGTCTCGCTGTTCCTCCAGGTGGTGCACGGAACGACGCCGACCGCTTCGGGCTTGAAGCTCCTGCCGCTCATGGGCGGACTGCTCGTGGCGTCGATCGGCAGCGGCCGGACGATCTCGAAGATCGGCCGCTACCGGGCCTTCCCGATCGCCGGCACCGCGCTCGTCAGCGTGGGGCTGTTCCTCCTCTCGCGCATCGGGGTCTCGACGGGCTATCTGCTCCTTTCGGCCGCGATGGTCGTGCTCGGTCTCGGCCTCGGCCTCGTCATGCCGGTGCTCGTCCTTGCCGTGCAGAACGCCGTTCCCCGGCCGGACATGGGTGTGGCGACCGCCGGCTCGATCTTCTTCCGCTCGATCGGCGGGTCGTTCGGAGTCGCGATCTTCGGGACGATCTTCGCCAACCGCCTCGCTTATTGGCTCCCCCGCGACATCCCCCGCAAGCTCCTGGCGAAGGCACACCTGAACGCGGGCAGCGCCGGGGCGCTGCTCCACTCGAGCCCCGCGAAGCTTGCGACGTACCCGCCGGCGATCCACAGCGGGCTGATCCACGCGTTCTCGAGCTCGCTGCACACGGTCTTTCTCTGGGCCGTGCCGGTCGGCGTCGTCGCCTTCCTCGTCTCGCTCGGCCTGCGCGAGGTTCCACTCCGGGACAGTGGCGTCGAGCCTTTGGCCGCGGCGATGGCGGAGGGTGCCGCCGAACCGGCCGCCCAGGGTCCGTAGACTCCGCCGCGTGACCGAGGTGGACGCGTCGCACGCTGAGCCCACGCTCGAGTGGGACACGCCGCTCTTCCGGATGGCGCACGCCCAGTTCGAGCAGGCGCTGCCCTACGCGGACGTCTCGGAGATGGTCACCGAGCGGCTGAGCTACCCCGAGCGCGCGGTGATCGTCAGCGTCCCGCTTCGCCGCGACGACGGCTCGATCCAGATCTTCCCCGGCTACCGCGTCCAGCACTCGACCGTGCTCGGGCCGACGAAAGGCGGCCTGCGCTACGACCCCGGGGTCTCGCTCGGCGAGTGCGCGGCGCTCGCGACGTGGATGACGTGGAAGTGCGCGCTCCTCCAGCTGCCATACGGCGGCGCGAAGGGCGGGATCCGCTGCGACCCGCATGCGCTCTCGCAGCGCGAGCTCGAGAAGCTCACGCGCCGCTTCACGTCCGAGCTCGTGCGCGAGATCGGCCCGCAGAGCGACATCCCCGCTCCCGACATGGCGACGAACGAGCAGACGATGGCCTGGATCATGGACACGTACTCGATGCTCAAGGGCTACGCCGTGCCGGAGATCGTGACGGGCAAGCCGATCTCGCTCGGCGGCTCGCTCTTCCGTCGCGAGGCAACCGGCGCCGGCGTCGTCATGGTGACCGAGCAGGCCGGGCGGCGGCTTGGCTGGGAGCTCGCGGGGAAGACGTGCGTAGTGCAGGGCTTCGGCAACGTCGGCGGCGTCGCGGCGAGCGAGTTGCACGACCGCGGCGCGCTCGTGACCGCGGTGTCGGACATCTCCGGAGGCTTGCACGATGGGCGCGGCCTCGATGTCCCGGCGCTCCACGCCTACGCCGCTGAGCACGGCTCGCTCGCGGGCTACAACCTGTGCGAGCGGATCACGAACGAGCAGCTCCTCGAGCTCCCGTGCGATGTGCTCGTGCTCGCGGCTCGCGAGGATCAGCTCCACGCCGACAACGCGCCGCGCGTTCAGGCGGCGATGATCGTCGAGGGCGCGAACGGCCCGACGACACTCGAGGCCGACGCGATCCTCCGCGAGCGCGGCATCCCGGTCGTCCCCGACATCCTCGCGAACGCGGGCGGCGTGACGGTCTCCTATTTCGAGTGGGTGCAGGATCTCGGTCGGCTCTTCTGGGATCGCGACGAGATCCGGCGCAAGCTCGCCGACAAGATGGCCACCGCGTTCGACAGCGTCTACGCGATCGCGGCGGAGAAGGACATCACGCTGAGGCAGGCCGCGATGGTCGCGGCGATCCGGCATGTCGCCGGCGCGCTCGAGGCCCGCGGCATCTATCCGTAGACGACAATGCCCCACGATGACTCCCGAGACCGTTCGCGACGCGATGGTCCCCGAGCCGACGACGCTCGGGGCGGACGCGACCGCGCAGGCGGCCGGTCGCTCCCTTTCCGACCGCGAGGTGCGCGCGATCTTCGTCACCGAGGACGACGGCCGGCTCATCGGCGTCGTGACACGGAAGACGCTCGTCCGCGAGGTCGTCGCCGCGGGGCTCGATCCGCGCACGGTCGCGCTGCGCGACGTCGCAGAGCCGCCGCACTTCACACTCGATGCCGCGCTCGGACTCGAGGACGGATTCCGCTTCCTCGAGGAGCAGGATCTCGAGCGCGTGCCGGTCGTGGAGGAGGGCCGACTCGTCGGCGTGCTCTCCCGCGCGGTCGTGCAGCGGCGCCTCGCCGAAGACGAAGTGCTCGAGGATTAGCGCCGTGACGACCGCGGAGGTTCGAGTCGCCACCGGAATGGCGGTCTTGCTTGTCGCGCTGGCCATCGCCGTCGAGGCGGTTGCGGTGATCACGATGATCTCGCGAGTTCCGGCACTGACCAACCCCGGCGCGGCCTACACGATGGTCATCACCGCAGGCGTCGTCGCCGCCGGCATTTGCGTACTGGCGCTGTGGTGCCTCCGAAGAGTCTCGGACGGGCTCGGAGGATGGCCGACGGCGTTTGGCTCATACGCCCTGGCTATCGTCGCGCTCTTTGGTGTCCTGTTTCTCGTCTTCCTGATTGACGTCGCCGACTGAGGCGCGACTCGTTAGGTCAGCAGCAGGTGTAGGCGCCGGGCGGCGCGGCGCCCTCTTCCGGCTCGGGCAGCTCGGCGGCGGCGAGCGCGGCGCCGTCGAGGATGTCCCGCTCGCTTGCGCGGATTCCGTCGAGCTCGTACGCGTCGAGGATCGCGTCGAGGATCGCGGCGCCGGCGACGATGACGGGCGCGCGTTCCGGGTCGAGCGCCGGGACCGTGCGCCGCTCCTCGAGCGGGAGCGCCGCGAGGCGCTCTAGCTGCGCGCGCACGCCACGGCGCGTGAGGAAGTGACCGTGGACACGCTCGCGGTCGTAGCGCTCGAGGCCGAGATCGAGCGCCGCGAGGGTCGTGATTGTCCCCGCGACTCCGACCGCGTCGGCCGGCTCGAGCGGCGGGAGCAGCGCGTGCGCCGCGGCCTCGAGTGCGGAGACCTTCTCGCCGTGGCGTTCAGTGAAGCGGACGGAGCCGAGCGGCAGGCTGACGCGGAAGTCGTCGAGCACGAGCTCGGTCGAGCCGCCGCCGATGTCGACGAGCAGCGTCCCGGCCGCGAGTCCGCCGATCCCGCGCCGGGTCAGCTCGGCCTCGTCGTCGCCGGAGAGGAGCTGCGTCGCGAAGCCGTAGCTCCATTCGATCTCGCCGAGGAAAGCCTCGCCGTTCTCCGCGTCGCGCACGGCGCTCGTCGCGATGAGCAGCGTGCGCTCGGCGCCGAGCGACTCGGCCGTGCGGCGGTAGTCGGAGAGTGTGTTGCGGACACGGGCGATCGGGACGGGGAGGAGGCGGCCGCGTCTGTCGACGCCCTCGCCGAGGCGCGTGATGCGCGTCTCGCGGTGAAGCTCGCGCGCGTCGCCGTCCTCGATGTCGGCGACGAGCAAGCGCGTCGTGTTCGTGCCCTGGTCGATCGCGGCGACTCTCACAAGAGCACGCGCACCCAGCTGAGCCGCTCCTCGGCGTCGGCGATCGCCGACCTCAGGATCGCGAGCTGCGCGATCGAACGGCGGAGGCGGGAGACGCTTTCCTGCAGCTCCCGCGTGTCGCCGGCCGCTTCGGCTTTCGTCGCGGCGAGCTCCGCCTTCCGTGTGAGGCTGCCGAGGCCGGCGACGGCGCCGGACCGGAGGCTCTTGACCCTGCGCACGGCTTCGCGGACGCGCGCGAAGAGAAAGGCGAGTCCGGCGATTCCGCTGCAAATCGCAACCGCGAGCGCGCCCCAGACGGCCCAGTCCCACACGGGAAGAGCCTAACGACGGTGCTAGACTGAGGGCCGCGACGCGGGGTGGAGCAGCCAGGTAGCTCGCCGGGCTCATAACCCGGAGGTCGCAGGTTCAAATCCTGCCCCCGCTATCGAAAAGCCCTGGAAACAGGGCTTTTCTGTTCTCGCAACGCGAAGCGTTTCTCGTAAGCACAAGCGCGGCACTAATCGCCCGCATCCAGCGCGTCCCCGACCGGAAATCCCTAGCGAGGGTCTATCACGCGTCGCGTGCAAAGATCGCAGCCATCGGCTTACCCGCTGCTGCCCGGGGGCTGGACATGCTCACCCGCGGACACTTGACAAATGTTACGCCATGAACGAGGATCGGTCCGTGTCGAGGAGGTTCTCGGGCATGGCTCAGTCCATCGTCCCGCCTCGGGATGAGATCGCATGACTCTGCCGGAATGAGACACACTCGGCGTCGGTTTCTGGCTGTGACTGGAATGGCCGTCGCGGCGGGTGCCGTGTTTGCTTTCACAACCGCGAGTGCCCAGTCGGGAACCGCAGTCACCTTCGCAACAATTCCAACACAGAAACTGGCCGCCGTTGGGGTCACGCTCTCCGCCCCGCAAGGTCCCATACCGTCGGCCGCAGCGGGCGAGGCCGCAGCGAGCGCAGCTACTAAGGCCCTCGGAAACAAAGTCCTGGAGTATCACTACGCTTACTGCACGGACAGCGAGACCGCCCTCGCCGAGGACTGCTGGGCCGTATCGCTCGATCCAAGCGGCTTGGGAGGTGGCGGAGGGACACCGCACACCGGGACCCCGAGTCCGGCCTCCTATCTTCTCGTTTTCATCGATCCCGGAACCGATGCGATGATCGAAGGCGCGTCGGACTGACATGACCGGTCCGGCCGCTACGAGCGGACGGATGGGCTTCGCATCGATCACGCGGAGCGCGGGGCGGAACCGGGTTCTATTAGCGACCGCAGCGGTCGTTGTCGGAGGCGCTACCGCAGCAATCTTCGTGGCTAGTTACCTGTCTGACGCCACGCGACCGCTTGGAGCTGCGTTCGTCAAGTCCCCGCTGGTAGGAGCTGGGCAGTCCCAGGGCGGGGTAGTCGTCCAGGAGTGGACCCCAACCATCCTCCGCTACACCCCAGGCGCAATTTTCGCTCTTGCGGTCTACGTGACCAACAAGGCTGGAGCGCCGGTCACTCTGGAAAGCGTCACTGCGGATGTGCTGCATGACGCCCCTCTCCGTCAGGTCGGCACACGTCTGATCGCGTTCACGCCGGTCATCTGTCCACCTGGCCAAGTCGAGTGTATTACTGGCCGCCCGGTTGGTCCGAGGCCATACGGTGCAGCAAGCCCCGTGCCCCTCACGGTGGCCCCGGGGCATGGGGCATTGGTGCAGTTGGACTTCATGTTCAGTGCTTGCAGTCCGGTCACCGGGGCGTTGGCTCCTACGACGAAGCGCGCGACTGTCGCGTACCGCATCCCGGACGGGACTCTCGTCCGCCAGCGCCTTGATCTCGGAGACTCGACACCGCAGCTGATGCGGATACCCCGCTCGGCCGCTTGCCACAAGTAGCCGTAGTCGTCGCCCGCGCGGGGGAGCGCTGTTCCGCGGACGGGCTAGCCTTGGCTGTGTGAAGCCGGTTGTTCTCGCCGTCGACGTGGGCGGCTCGCACGTCAAGGCGCTTGCGTCGGGCGAGAAGGAGAGGCGGCGCTTCAGTTCCGGGTCGTCGCTGACCGCTCAGCAGATGGTCGAGGGCACATTGGCGGCGGTGGAGGGATGGACGTGGGACGTGGTCAGCGTCGGCGTGCCGGCGCCGGTCCGCGGAGGCAAGGTGGTGGCTGAGCCGGTCAATCTCGGCGACGGCTGGGTCGGCTTCGATTTCGCGGCCGCGTTCGGCAAGCCGACCAAGGTGGTCAACGACGCCGTGATGCAGGCCGTCGGCAGCTATCGAGGTGGCCGCATGCTCTTCCTCGGCCTGGGGAGTGGGCTGGGATCGGCACTGATCTACGACGGCGTGATCGAGCCGCTCGAGCTGGGCCATCTTCCCTTTAGGAAGAAGACGTTCGAGGACTACGTCAGCGAGCGGGCGCTCAAGCGCAAAGGGAAGGAGAAGTGGAAGAAAGCCGTCGTAGCCACGCTGGAGCAGTTGAGCGCGGCAATGGAACCCGAGGAGGTCGTGCTGGGCGGCGGTGGGGTCGACGAGCTCGACGATCTGCCGCCCGGCTGTCGCCGCGGGGCGAACGAGAACGCCTTCCTCGGGGGCTTTCGCCTCTGGGATCCGGACTGGCTGGCCCACCTCGGCGAGTCCGGCGAACCGCCTGGCCTTGGCTAGCCGTCTGCGGTTCGCCTCGCCGACTTCTGCGCGCGTGAGGCAATCCGGTTCGCGTCTTGCCGAGTAGTTGTCGTGGATGATCCGGTAACTGCCACGTCAGCGGGAGGTTTCAGGGGATATGCGTAGCTCTCTCTTCGTAGGGACGGTGGTCGCGTCGATCGGTGGGCCGCTCGCGCTCATCGCGCTTTTCCTGCCGGGTGCGGCCGGAGGCGCGCTGCCGGCGTCGGGCCTGACGATGGTGCTCGCACTCCTCGTCTTCGTCGCGCCGCTCGCGATCTGGCTCGGCTTCTCCGAGCAGATCGCATCGGCCGGCGGTCTCACGGCGTTCGTCGAAGCGGCGGTGGGGAAGACGGTGGCGCGCATCCAGGCGGGGATCTGGATCATCAGCTATTTCCTCTACCTGCCGTACACGGTGACGTCCATCGTCTACGACATCCTCGCGCCCGTTTTCCCGGGGATCGTCCCCTACCGGAGCGCGCTCGAGTTGCTCCTGCCCGTCGCGATCTCCGTGTGCGCCTTTCTGCCGCTTGCCGGGAGCGCCGCGGTGCTCAGCGTCGTCGCAGTTGCGCAGCTCGTGCTCGTCGCGGTGCTCGGCGGGCTCCTCTTCGCCCATGGCGGCGCGTCGAGCTCGACGTTCACGACGCACGTCGGAGCGGAGCCGCTCGGTCGCGGCGTCGGAGCGACGGCCGTCCTCTTCATCTGCGCGAGCCTGCCGCTCTTCTTCGCCGCGGAAGTGAAAGGCGGGACGGCGGCGGTCCGCCGTGGCCTCGCGTGGGGCTACGGCATCGTCGCGGTGTTCCTTCTCTTCGCTTTCGTCCCGTACGCGACCGGCGCCGGAAGTCCGGGCGGGACCGGTCTGCCGGGAGTGGACATCGCGCAGGCCTACGTGGGCCGGCCCTTCGCCGTCGCCGTCGCGCTCGGCGCGGCGGCAAGTGTTGCGGGGCTGATCGTCCTCGAGCTCCTCGCACTGGGCCGGCTCGTCCATTGGCTCGTCGGGACGCCGATCCGCCCGACCCTCATCGCGCTCGCCGTCCCGTTCGTCGCCGCGGATGCGATCAGCCTCGTGAATCCGGAGCGCTTCTACAACGACCTCTCACAGCCGTCGCTCATCGCGCTCTTCGTGTCGCAGATCGTCGTCTTTGTCGTGTACCCGCTCTACCGCCGCCGGCAGCCGGAGCGCCTACCGGCGGCGCTCGCGGCTGCCACGCTTGCTTCGGCTCTCGCCGGCTACGGGCTGTACACGGCGATCACTGCAGTGGCCGGGAGCTAGATGATTGATGCCATCTAGCCCCAGGCGGTGGTCGTCCCAGTCGTCGTCGTGTGCGTCGTAGTCGTCGTCCCGGTGGTCGTTCCGATCTTCAGCACCGTCTTCATCCCCTGGGATGCATGGATGGCGCAAAAGACCGTGTACGCCCCCTTCTTCAGCGTGACGGTCAGGGTGCGCGTGGCACCCGGCGGAATGGTCCCCGCGACGCTCTTCGAGAAGCCGCTCGTATTGTGGATCCCGAACCTGTGGGTGGTCTTGCTGCTGTTGTGGACGGTGAACTTGATGATGCCGACCGGAGCGTTGACCCTCGAAAGGGCGATGTGGTAGTTCGTCTCGGTCGCTTTGATCGCCGTGGTCGTGGTCGTCGCCGTGGTGTGCGCCGCGATAGCCGCAAGCGCGCCGCCGGCGACCGCCGTCGCGGCAAGGGCGACAACGGCGAGAGCTGTGCCCTTCTTACCGATCGTGCTCCTCATTTCTCAACTCCTTGTCGTATGGCCCCGTTCGTCCTGCCTTACGCACACTTCGAACGACCGGATTTCGTGGCACCCTGTAGGCGGTGCGTGCGCTGGTCATCCTTCTCATGGCGGTACTCGGCGCGTCGACGGCGCTCGCGACGCCGAGCAAGCGCGCTGCTCTTCCGCACATGCTCCACTGGGTGGACACGTCGCGGACGATCGAGCTGCCGCACGGAAAGCGCGAGCCACGGCCCGTGACGACGGAGTTCTGGTATCCGCCCGCGCGGGATGGGAGCGGGCCGTTCCCGCTCATCGTCTTCGGGCACGGCTTCGCGTCGACGCCGTGGTGGTACCGGCGGCTGCTGCGCGCCTGGGCGGGGGCGGGCTACGTCGTCGCCGCGCCGATCTTCCCGCTCGGGAACGAGAACGCGCCCGGCGGGCCGGACGAGTCGGACATCGTCAACCAGCCGGCGGACATGAGCTTCGTCATCACCCGCGTCCTCACCGCGAGTGCGTGGGCGCACAGCCCGCTCTACGGGCTCGTCGATCCGGAGAAGATCGCGGTCGCGGGCCAGTCCGACGGCGCGATGACCGCGTACGCCGCCGCCTACGAGCGGCCGTGGCGTGACGACCGGATCCGCGCGGCACTCGTCTTGTCAGGCGCGATCCTCGGGCCGCGCCGGTACGTCGAGCACGACGGCGTGCCGCTCCTGGCGGTGCAGGGGACGGCGGACAAGATCAACCCGCCCATCTACGCGCACCACCTCTTCCGCGCCGTCGGTCGCCCGAAGTTCCTCCTCCTGCTGCGCGGGGCCGGCCACCTCCCGCCGTACACGCACCCGGGCCGGAGGTTCGCCACCGTCGAGCATGTGACGGTCGCGTTCCTCGACCACTACCTCGGCGACGGTTCGCTCGCCGCGATCGAGCAGGCGGCGAAGATGCTCCCCACGGCGCAGCTGACCTCCGATCCCTAGGAGCGACGAGTGGAAGCGCCTCTATCGGGGTCGCTCGGCCGTCGAGCGGGAGTTCGGACGGCGCTCTACGATCCGCGCCTGAAGACGACGCTGATCATCGCTGGCATCGCCGTGTCGCTAACAGTCGGCTGCGGTTCGAGCAGCCGCGCGGCGTCGTCGACGAACACCCAGCCCCAGCCATCTCATCGCTTCGTGCAGCGGCTGTTCTTCACGCCCAAGCCGAACGCAACAAGCTGCGAACTTGACATCAACCTCCCCGCGTCGCCCAAACCGGTGACCTCGGCGTACTGCATGAACGCCCATCGAGGGGTCACGCTCACCCCGTCAGGCCATGTCACCGTCACCTGCAAGGGATGCATCGGAAACGCTCCGTCCATCCCCGTTCGCACTCTTCACTACGGGCAATCTGCATCCCTCGGCCCGTTCCGCTGTACGGCGGTTCGGGCTGGGGCACGCTGCGTAGTCGTAGTCCTTGGGCGGGGGTTCTTGATAGGCGC
>Ga0265338_10003021_pt1 | contig 24249 bp, 29 predicted proteins | sample 42126metaG_FD_193579 | JGI IMG/M metagenome (GOLD analysis project Ga0265338, IMG submission 193579) | Rhizosphere microbial communities from Carex aquatilis grown in University of Washington, Seatle, WA, United States - 4-21-26 metaG | ecosystem: Host-associated > Plants > Roots > Rhizosphere... | reverse complement strand
GGGCTGTCGAGACCGTGCTCAACGTCGTTGACGCGCAGCAGACGACGGCGGGGCAGGGTGGCGTGGTCAAGCTGGACTTCAATTTTGGAGGAGAGGCGCTTGCGGTCCACGTCCAGATGCGCGGCGGAGAGGTCCACACCGAATTCCGCACGAACTCGCCCGAATTGCGCTCCGCGCTTTCCTCGGAGTGGCGCACCGCGGCCGGCCAGCGCGACCCCGAGGGCGTCCGCCTCGTCGAGCCCGTGTTCGCATCCGCCGAGGGCGGGACAAGCACGGCCAACGGCGATGCCTCCCACAGCAGCTTCTCGTCGCAGCAACAGAATCCGCAGCAGCAGTCTCAGGGGCCGGGACAGTCCCTTTCCCTTGGATCCACCCGCGCGTTCTCCCCTTCACCGGCCGAGGACCCATCGGAGGGCTCCATGCCTTCCCCGATCATGCTCCCCACTTCCCAACACCTAGCGGCAGTCGCCTAAACCACTATGTCCGTCACATCCGCCACAAGCACCCCCCCCGCATCGACCTCGATCGCCAACATCACGGGCTCGACGACAGCCGGGACGCCAACCCCCCAAAAGACCCTCTCCGCCCAGGACTTCATGCAGCTGCTCACGGTCCAGATGCAGAACCAGGACCCAACCACTCCGATGGACAGCAACCAGGAGATGCAGCAGATCGTGCAGATCAGCTCGATGCAGAACATGTCGACGATGTCGACGGACCTCTCGCAGATGACGGCCAGCCAGACGTGGTCGCTCGCCAATTCCTACCTCGGCAGGCAGGTGACCTTGAGCAATTCGTCCGGCGCCCCGATCACCGGCTCGATCACCGCCATCGACACCAGCGGCGCCTCACCGCAGGTGCAGGTCAACGGCACCTACTATCCCCTGGCCAACGTCACCAACATCCAGCTGCCGGGAACAACGCCCGCCCCTTCAACAACCACCAGCCCGACATCGAGCTGATTCGCTTAAAACTCAACACACACAAAACCCATGTCACTATTCGGCACACTCAACACGGCGGTCAGCGCCCTCTCCTCATTCAGCACCGGGATGGACGTCGTCGGCAACAACATCGCCAACGTCAACACCATCGGCTTCAAGGGCTCCTCGGCGAGCTTCGAGGACAGCTTCAGCAACACCCTCCAGGCCTCGGCCCCGGCAAGCGGCACGTCGTCGACGGAGCCGGCCATCCAGGTCGGCACGGGCGTGCAGATCGCGGGCATCACGACGAACTACTCCCAGGGCACCCTCGACAGCACGGGTAACACCACCGACCTCGCGGTGAGCGGCAACGGCTTCTTCATCGTGAAGGACGCTTCCGCCGGCACGCAGTACGCCACGCGGGACGGCCAGTTCAGCGTCGACGGCAACGGATACCTGGTCACCCAGGGCGGCCAGCGCGTGCAGGGCTACGTCGGCGGCTCGAGCGCCTCGCCCCTCGGCACGACGGTCGGCGACATCCGCATCGGCCAGAACCCCCCGTCCGGGACGAGCCTCCAGTCGATCTCGATCGACACCGCGGGGCACGTCGTCGAGTCGTACTCGGACGGCACGAGCGCCACGACGAACCAGGTGCTCCTCCAGAACTTCAGCGACACCGCCGCTCTCATGAGCAGCGGCAACAACCTGTACACGGGCCTTGCCGCGGCGGCGCCCGTCGGCGGCGGCATCCTCGCGGGCAGTAACGCCCCCTCCTCCAGCGGCCTGGGCGCCATCCAGTCCGGGTCCCTCGAGGCTTCGAACGTCGACCTCACTCAGCAGTTCTCGAACCTGATCACGATGCAGAGGAGCTTCCAGGCAAGCGCCCGCCTGATCACGGTCTCCGACACCGTCCTGGACGACGTCGTCAATCTCAAGCGGAGCTAAGCCACGGCTGACATTGTCCCGCGAGGCGAGGGTGGAGGGAGCGCTTACCCGAGCCTTCCACCCCCAAGACCGCCGGACACCCCCGTCACCCCCCAAAAACACTTCATCCGAACATGGCTGCGAAAACAGAGGCAAAGGAACACAAGGAGGCGCCCGGCGCCCAGGAGAAGAAGGACGGCCCAGCCGACGCCACGGCGAGCGCAGGCCCTGTCGCCGCTTCCCCGCTCAAGGCCTGGCTCCCGGCGATCGCTTCGATCGTCCTCGCCCCCGCGGCGACCTTCGCCGTCGCCCAGTTCGTCCTCCTGCCCAGGATGCAGCTGAAACTCTCTGCCCCGGTCGCCGACCGCGCGGCCCCGGAAGGCACCGCGACAGCCGCGGCCGAAGAGGGTTCGCCAAAGGGCGGCAAGGACGAGAAGGCCGGTCCTGGTGCGGGCAGCTACGAGTTCAACAACGTGGTCGTCAACCTGGCCGGCACCATGGGCACGCGCTACCTAAAGACCAGCTTTGTGGTCACCGGGGCCGACAAGGCCGCGAACCTAAAGGGCATATTTGACGGGCAGAAGGCCAAGCTCACCGATATCACGCTGAACGTCCTTTCGTCCCTCACGCTCGCCGACCTCGAGGAGCCGGGCGCCAAGAACGTCCTGCGCGAGAAGCTCGTCGCCGCCTACAACCAGGCCTTGGACAAGCGCATCGTCGATCAGGTCTATTTCTCGGACTTCGTCATTCAGTAACCCCCTTTCCCGCGCCCCATGGCCGACGACCCAAACACACCCGCCTCAGACTATCTCGACCAATCCGAGATCGACAGGCTGCTCGCGCAGAGCACGGAGTCGTCGGCGTCGAAGTCGATGCTCATCCACGCCAATGGCAGGCGCGGGGATGCGACCACCGCGGCGAAGGTCGAGGCCTATGATTTTCGCAACCCCGTCTTCCTCTCCGAGGTCGAGCTTCGGCGGCTGCGCCTGATGCACGAGGACTACATCCGCTACCTGAGCGCGAGACTCTCGCTCTTCCTGCGCATGGAGTTCAGCCTCAAGATGGCGAAGCTGACCACGGTCACGTACTCGAAGTTCGTGGAGGCGCTGCCGAGCCCGACTCACATTTGCCTTTTCAAGGCCGAGCCCCTCGTGGGCGTCGGCGTCCTCGACATCAATCCGAGGCTGGCTCTGACCATTGCCGACCGCCTCCTCGGGGGTCACGGCCACTCCGTCAAGGCCGAGCGCTACCTCACCGAGATCGAGATGGCGCTCCTGGAGGACGTGATCATGATCGTCCTGGAGGAATGGTGCGGCCAGTGGAAGGTCGAGGCGGACCTCCATTCGCAGATCATCGGCCACGAGAACAACGGGCGCTTTCTGCAGACGTCCCCCAAGGACGCGATCATCCTGGCCCTGGCGCTGGAGGTCAATTTTTGCGACTGCTCGGAGCAGATGCAGATAGGGGTTCCCTATTACACCATCGAGCCGCTCATCAAGAAGATGCAGGCGCGCTGGCACAAGGACACCTCGATATCCAGTGTCGAGAAGCGGTCCAGCTGGCAGAAGACCTACGACCACATCAAGATGCCGGTGCGCGCCGAATGGGATGCGCTCGACCTCTCCCTGCGGGAGGTCAACAGCCTGCGCGTCGGCGACGTCGTCGAGCTGCCCGCATCGCTCATGCAGGACACACGCCTGCTCCTCAACGGCACCCACAAATTCTCAGGCACCGTCGGGTTAGACACCGACCGTGTCGCCGTCCAGATCACGAAGAAAATCAACCCTCACCACGAGGGCCCCAACCGCCTCCTAACATGATGGAAGAAAAGACACTTGATATCGTCCTCGACGTGAAGGTGAAGGTCACGGTCCAGCTTGGATCCTGCCTTCTGCCGATGCGCGACGTCCTGGAGCTGGCCCCCGGCTCCATCGTCCAGCTCAACCAGCACGCGAGCGACCCCGTCGGCCTCTATGTGAACGACAAGCTTGTCGCCTACGGCGAGGTCGTCGTGGTCGAGGACAACTTCGGCATCAAGATCACGGAGCTCGTGGGCGGCGAGAAGCCATGAGGAGGATCGTCCTCCTTGTCGCAGTCCTGCTGCTGCCCCTTTCCGTCTCACGCGCCGAGGACCGGGTGATCTACCCCCGCACCTCCGGCGCTGCCGTCGGTCTCGTGCCGGAGAAGCCCGCGACGGGCGTCAGCCCGATGCTCCTGGTCTCGGCCCTCATCGCGGCCGCGGCGGGCGGATGGCTCCTTTGGCGCCAGCGCCGGTCACCCCACGGCATCACGGGTTCCCAGGCGCGCAAGCTGTCGGTTGCGGAGTCCAGGCCCCTGGGCAACCGCCAGTACCTCGTGGTCGCCGACTACGAGGGCAAGAAATTCCTGCTGGGCGTCTGCCCAGGACGGATCGACCTGTTGTCCCCTATCGGGGATGACTCGAGAACGACCCCATGAAGGTGTTCTGCAGGATCCTGGGCTCGCTGCTTCTCTCCCTAGGCCTTCTCGCACCCCGCGGTTTAGCGCAGAACGCCCAGGCAGCGCCTTCGCCGGCCCCCGCCCTAAGCCAGGCCGGGAGCGTGCTTGCCTCCGGTCCCGTGGGTTCTACCGCCAAGACGGCGGATCCCCTGCGGCTGTCGATCAACCTGGAAGGCGCGGAAAAGCCCGCGCAGATGAGCGTGGCGGTGCAGATTGTGCTGCTAATGACGCTCCTTTCGGTGGCGCCGTCGCTCGTGCTCCTGATGACGAGCTTCACCCGCATCGTCATCGTGCTCGGTTTTGTCCGCACGGCGCTCGGGGTCCCCAGCGCCCCCTCCAACCAGATCATCATCGGCCTTTCGCTCTTCCTCACATTCTTCATCATGGGGCCCACCTTCGACCGCGTGAACAAGGAGGCGCTCCAGCCGTACCTCGCGGGGCAGATGACCTCGCCTGACGCCCTGGACAAGGCGTCGGTCCCGATGAAGGAGTTCATGCTCAAGCAGACCCGCACCCGGGACCTCGAGTATTTCCTTGAGCTGGGTGGCTACGGACCGACAGCAGTGAAGGATCTTCCGATCCGCGTCGTGATCCCGGCGTTTGTCATCAGCGAGCTCCAGACCGCCTTCCAGATGGGGTTCCTGCTCTTCCTGCCCTTCCTCATCATCGATTTTCTCGTCTCCTCCGTCCTAATGGCGCTCGGGATGATGATGATGCCCCCCAACGTCGTCTCCCTCCCGTTCAAGCTCCTCCTTTTCGTCCTGGTCGACGGATGGCACCTGATCGTCAAGTCCCTCGTACAAAGCTTCCTAAATTGACTCCATTATGAATCCGGAACTCGCCGTAGATCTCTTCAAGTCCACGATCCTCTTTGCCCTCTACATCGTGGCTCCGTTCCTGCTGACCATGCTCATTGTCGGTCTGATCACTAGCCTCTTCCAGGCCGTGACATCGATGCAGGAGCAGACGGTCACGTTTGCCCCGAAGCTGCTGGCTCTTTCGGGCCTCACCATTCTCCTCGCGCCGTGGCTTCTGCGTTCGCTCTCGGAGTACACGATCACAATCTTCGCCCGAATGGCGACGCTGGCGCATTGAGCGTCGGTTCCGCGCTGTCTCCATGACCGTCGGCTACCTGCTTACGTGGATGATGGTGTTCCTGCGCGGCCTTGGTGTCGTGCTGCAACTCCCTATGTTGCAGAATCATGCGCCGCCGGTAATTGTCCGGGTAGCCTTTGCGGCGTGCCTTGCGACCCTGATCTCGGGGTTGCTTCCGATCGCGCATCTCCCCGAGAACGTCTGGGCCCTCGCGTTTGCAGCGGGCGGTGAGGTGCTGCTCGGACTCGCGCTCGGGTTCATCGCGCGGATGGCGTTTGGAGCCGTCGAGATGGCCGGACGAATGATCTCGTCGGAAATCGGTATGGCGGCCACCCCGGGCATCGGTGCCCCCGAGATCGGCTCCGAGTCGCTGGCCGCCTTCCTGTCGGCGCTCGCGGTTGTGCTCTTCTTTCTCCTTGGAGGGCATCTGGCTGTCATCAGTGCCTTCAGCCGGAGCTTCGTGCTTGCGCCCCCGGGGGCGCCCGCGCTCGACGCGGGAGCGGGGGACCAGGTCATCGCGGCGACTTCGCACATGATCGAGCTTGGACTCCGGATCGCGGCGCCCTTCATCGCGCTGAATTTCCTCGTCACGCTGGCGTTCTCGGCCCTCGGCCGCGCGGTTCCCCGCACGAATGTGTTCATCATCAGCTTCTCCGCCCGCGCCATCATGGGCATGGGCCTTCTGGCCAGCGCGGGCACGCTTCTCGCGCGTTATCTTATAGCGGAGTTCGCGGTGATTCCCGAGCAGATGCTTCGCATCCTGCCGATCAGGTGATTCCCTGCTCGGTGGGCGGCTGCTGATCGCATCGGGTTGGGAAAGAACGCCGCGCCCCGTGCGTCGGGAGGTCGGGTTCCCGCAGAGATTGGGTATATAGAGACCGAATTTGGCGGCCGGCGGGTCCGCGGCGTCCGGACGAGGTGGGGAGGAATTGCCGCCCAAAGGCAGATTTCCCCGACGCAGGGCCTGTCCGGATATCGCGACTATCCGACCCCCTGTATTGCCGGCTCTCAGGGAGGGTCGTTCCGCTCGGCGGAGGGAGTCGGGCAATATTTGCCGTAATTTTTACCCCGAAAATCCCCGCTCCTCTCTTCGAAGCGAATTTGGAATTCAGAAAGGTTTAAATCATTGATGGCCATTAGCTAACAACGACACCTAGCACCTTGGCATCGGCGTTGCTAAATGCGGATACTCAATGGCTGATCAAGAAAACGACCAGAAAACAGAACAACCGACCGAGCGTCGTTTGACTGATGCGGTTGAGCGCGGGCAGATCGCGAAGAGCCCCGATCTCAATGTCGTCCTTTCTTTGGCTGCAGCGCTGGGAGTGCTCGCGTTCACGGCCCAGTCGACCGCGGACAGCCTTGCCGAGTACTCGGTCTCGATGTTCACCCGCTTTGCCTCGACGGCCGTCAACAGCGACACGATCACGGTCCAGATCGGCGAGATAATGTCCATCCTCGGGCGTGCGCTGGCGCCGGTTCTCGTGGCCTGCATCGGTGCGGCGCTCCTGTCCAATGGCTTCCAGAGCGGCTTCCAGCTTTCTCCCAAGGCCCTCACGGTCAAATGGGACTCGGTAAACCCAGCGGCCGGCTTCGGGCGCATCTTCTCAAAGAGCACCCTGGTGCGCACGGGCATCGACATCCTGAAGCTTCTCGCGATCGGGTTTGCGCTCTACGTCGGCGCGCGGACGTTCTTCGCGGATCCGCTCTTCACGGCCCCTGTGGAGGCCGCCTATCTCGGCCGATTCCTTTACACGGCCTCCGTGGGCTTCCTCGGCCGTCTCCTGTTCTCCTTGGGGATCATCGCCGGGATCAGCTACGCATGGGAGAGGTACAAGAATTCGCGGGAGCTGATGATGACCAAGGAGGAGGTAAAGGACGACCACCGCAGCACCGAGGGCAACCAGCTCATGAAGGGGGCGATGCGCCGCATGGCCCGCCGGCTCATGCAGAAGCAGATGCTTTCCGCGGTCCCGACGGCCGACGTCGTGGTCACCAACCCGACCCACTTTGCCGTCGCGCTCAAGTACGAGAGGGGAATCGACAAGGCCCCGGTCGTGCTCGCGAAGGGCGACAACAGGTTTGCACAGCGCATCAAGGCAATCGCGGCCGAGCATGGCGTGCCCGTCGTCGAGAACAAGCCCGTCGCGCGCGTCCTGTTTGCGATGGGCAAGGTCGGGCAGGTCATTCCTCCCGAGCTCTACCAGGCCGTCGCCGAGATCCTTGCCGTCGTGTACCGGACCCACCGGTACTACTTCCACAACCTGAAGAGCCGCCGCCTGGAGGGAGCCGCCTAAGCGATGCCCATCAGCTCCAACAGCCACATCACGCGGCTTCTAGCCCGTGCCGACCTGATCTTCACCTTTGCCCTCTTCGGCACGGTCCTGCTGCTCGTCCTCCCGATCCCGCCCTTCCTGATCGACATGCTGCTGGCCATGAACATCGGCCTGTCGCTGCTCGTCCTGCTCGCCATCGTCTACGTCAAGGATCCCCCGGAGTTCTCGGGGTTCCCGACGATGCTGCTCGCCCTGACCCTGTTCCGGCTGGCGCTCAACATCAGCTCGACGCGCCAGATCCTCGTCCACGGGTTCGCGGGCCACATCATCGATGCGTTCGGCCATTTCGTCATCCAGGGCAACTACATCGTTGGCGCCGTCGTCTTCCTGATCCTCGTGGTGATCAACTTTGTGGTCATCACCAAGGGCGCGGGCCGCATCGCCGAGGTGAGCGCAAGGTTCACCCTCGACGCCCTCCCCGGCAAGCAGATGGCCATAGACGCCGAGCTTAACGCCGGAATCATTGACGAGGCGACCGCCACGAGCCGCAGGCTCAAGATGCAGAAGGCCGCTGACTTCTACGGCGCGATGGACGGAGCGTCCAAGTTCGTGCGCGGCGATGCGATCGCGGGAATCCTCATCACCTTGGTCAACGTCATCGGCGGCTTCGCCATCGGGGTATTCCAGATGGGCATGTCGCTCGGGGAGTCGCTCCAGAAGTTCACCCTGCTTTCGATCGGTGACGGTCTCGTCTCGCAGATCCCGGCCCTCATCATCTCGATCGGCGCAGGCCTCCTAGTGACGCGGGCCGCGGACAACAACAACCTGGGGACACAGATCACCGGCCAGTTGATCCGCTACCCGCGCGCCATAGGCGTCGCGGCGGCGTGCATGGCGATCTTCGGACTGATGCCCGGCATGCCGATGCTCCCGTTCTTCGGGTTCGCGGCCCTTGCAGGCGTCCTCGCCCGCACGCTGAAGGCGAACGAGGATGACCGGTCCCTGTCGGATCCCGCGGCCAAGGGCGCCCCGTCCAAGGGCAAGGCGGCCGGCAAGGGAAAGCCAGGAGAGGCCGCTGCGGCGATCACGTCTCCCGCCGAGAACGACGTCCGGAAACTCATCGATGTCGACCCGTTTGCGATCGAGATCGGCTACGGCCTCCTGCCCCTTGCGGACTCCAAGGTCGGCGGCGACCTTCTGGCGCGCGTTACGGGCGTTCGCAAGACCCTCGCCAGGGAGAAGGGCATCATCATCCCCCCAATCTCGGTGCGCGACAACCTGGAGCTGGAGGCCAACGACTACCGCTTCCTGCTGCGCAACAGGCTCATCGCCAAGGGCACGCTCATGCCGGGTCGCTTCCTGGCCATGAATGTCGCGGGCAGCAACATCCGGCTGCGCGGCGTCCCGACGCAGGAGCCCGTATTCAAGCTCGACGCCACCTGGATCGACGAGGGCGAGAAGAAGACGGCGGAGCTGAACAATTTCACGGTCGTGGATCCGTCGTCGGTGCTCGTGACCCACCTGTCCGAGGCGCTAAAGAGCAACGCCCACTACCTGCTCGGCCGGCAGGACGTCCAGGTCCTGATCGACCACATCAAGGGCTCGCACGCGACCCTGGTCGCGGAGCTCCTGCCCGACCTGGTGAACATCGGCGTCATCCAGCGGGTTCTCCAGAACCTGCTGCGCGAGAACATCGCGATCGCGAACCTGCCGCTCATCCTCGAGGGCATCGCGGACTTCGCCTCGCTCTCGAAGAATCCCGACGACCTGAGCGAGCTCGTCCGCCGGCGCCTTGGCCTCTACTTTGTGCCCGACCTCGAGGTCCGCCCTGGCGTCCTCAGGGCCGTCACCTTCGATCCCCGCCTGGAGCTGACCCTCGCCTCCAAGGTCCTGCGCACGCCCACGGAGGTCGGGCTCTCGCTCGATTCCGCCACGGGCCGCCACCTGCTCGATGAGCTCAACCGGCGCACCGCCGAACTCGTGGCCAAGGGATGCCCGAACGTGATTGTCGTCTCCACGGAGCTTCGCCTGCCCCTGAAGCGGTTCCTCGAGCCGTCCTTCCCGCGCCTGACAGTCCTCGCCTTCCAGGAACTTCCCGCAGCCACCGAGATCGAGAACGCCGGTATCGTTCCGGCCCCCGCGAACTTCGTGCGCTCCGAAATCAAGGTCGCAGCCTAACCCTTCTTCATGAATTCCGATTCCAACGCCGCCTCCGGCACATGCTTCAAGTTCACCGTCAAGTCCGCTGAACAGGCGGCCCAGGTCATCCGGGAGAAGCTTGGCGAAAACGCGCGCGTCCTCTCGGTTCGCAACAGCGGCAGCGGGGGCCTCTTCGGTCTCTTCTCCTCGCCGAAGCTCGAGGTGATCGCCCAGCTAATCGCGCCCAAGGCTCCCGCGGTCCCGCCGATCGAGCCCGAGATCGCCGCGGCGCGGACGGCCTCACGGCGTTTCGGACGCATGTCCGAGTCCCGCGAGCCCAAGAGCCTCACCGACCTGCTAAGGCGCTCGGGCTTCTCCGAGAAGCTCCTCCTGCGCCTTTTCGAATCCCCCGCCTGGCTTTCCCTCAACGAGATGCCCCTTCACAGGGCCCTCGTCGAGACGGGGCGCCACCTCTGCGAGCTTCGCGGGGGCCGCTTTGAGCGCTCCCGGCTGACCCGGGCCGCGTTTCTCGGGACACCCGGAGTCGGCAGGACCACCGCCCTTTGCAAGTGGCTCGCGTCCGAGGTGTTCAGGCGCGCCCGCAACGGCCACGTCGTCACGGCGGAGTTCGACCGCCCGAACTCGGCGGGCCCCCTGCCGGTCTTCTGCGAGGCGATAGGCGTGCCGCTGGCGCACTATCCGGCGAGCACCCGGCCCACGACGCCCGATGGGTTTGTCTACTTTGACCTGCCCGGCATCTCTCTGCGGAACCCGTCGGACAACGCCGCGCTGGCCAGCTTCCTCGATCACGAGCAGATCGAGCAACGCGTGCTGGTGCTCAACGCCGCCTATGAGTCCGGCGCGCTGCGGGCCGCGTACTCCGCGGGGCGCGATCTGGGCGCCACCCATGTCGTGTTCACGCACGTCGACGAGGTCGCCCAGTGGGGGCGCCTCTGGGACTACCTGCTCGAGGGCGAGCTCGAGCCGCTTTTCCTGGCCACCGGCCCTTCGCTAACCGTCGACTGCGAGGAGGACGCCCTCGACGCCATCGTGCGCCGCACGCTCCCCAGCGCCGAGCCCGAACCCGAGGACGAGACCGACGAGGTCTGCCTCTCAACCCTCCACACGGCGGCCTGACCATGCGATTCATCTTCCTTATCGGCGGCCTAATCGGATTTGTGCTCGCGGGTGCGAGCAGCTGGTGGGCCGACTCCGGCCCCGGCCGGGTCTTCCTTGACGCCGCATGCGGCTGCCTCACCGGCGCCCTTCTCTTCCGCTGGCTCTGGACCGTTCTGATTCGCGGATTCCGCGAGACTCTAGTGGCCCGCCAGAAGGCCGCTTTGGCCACCGAGGCCAAGGCAAAGACGTAAAACTTTAAACCAATGATGATATGAACCCTGCTGCCGAAACATTAACCGGCATGGATGCCAAACCCTCGAGTGCCGCCTGGCGCGCTTATGCGGGTGTCACGTCGGGCGCCGTCGATGAAAAAGAATTGATCGAGCGCTTCCTCCCCCTTGTCCGCAACGTTGTGGACCGGATCAAGCTCACGCTGCCGCCGCATATCGATGCCGACGACCTCTACAGCGTGGGCATCACGGGCCTCATGGCCGCCGTACGCAAGTACGACCCGGAACAAGGCAATACGTTTGCGAGTTACGCCTCGATGCGCATCCGCGGCGCCATACTCGACGAGTTGCGCCGCATGGACTGGTGCCCGCGCCGCACGCGGGCAAGGGCCCGCAAGCTCAAGGAGTCCATCAACGCCCTTGAGCAGCGGCTCGGCCGCGCAGCGACGGAGGATGAGACATGTAAGGAGCTGGGCCTCACGCACAAGGAGTACGCCAAATGGCTGGAAGAGGTGCGCCCGGTGACCTTCATTTCGCTCGACCACCAGACCGAGGGGGAGGAGTCCGATGGGGCTTCACTCCACGAGTTATTGGCCGATAAGAACGATACCACGGGTTCCGAGAACCTCGAGAAAGAGGAACTCCTGCAACTTCTCACTCAACGAATGGCCGATTTGCCCGATATTCCACGGAAGATACTCGCAATGTACTACTTTGAAAACATGCGTCTCGCAGAGATCGCGGCGGTCTTCAGCCTGACGGAATCTCGCATCTGCCAGATTCACTCGCAGACCATCCTCGGCCTGCGCGCATTCCTCGGCAGGGCTCGCAACCGCTGAGGGGCAGCCACCGTGCCGACGCATGCTTGTTCTCATTGGAGCCGTCGTAGTCCTCGCTTCCACTATCGGCGGTTTCATGCTGGCAGGGGGCAAACCCCTCGTGCTCCTTCATGTATCTGAGTTCGTGGTCATAGGAGGAGTCGCGGCCGGGGTCCTGATCATCGCAAGCCCCGCCCACATCCTTAAGGAGATCGTCCACAAGATTAAGGGGGCCATCAGCAACAAGTCCGCGGGCAAGCCGGAGTTCTTCGAGCTGCTGAAGCTCCTATACGAGCTCTTCATGATGGGCCGCCGCAACGGCCTCATCGCGCTCGAGGAGCACGTCATGGACCCGGCGAACAGCGCTCTCTTCAAGAAGTACCCGTCGCTCCTGGAGCACCCGGAGAGGCTCCAGTTCCTGTGCAACGGCCTCAAGCCCGTCATCGACGGAAAGATCAAGCCCGACCAGCTCGAGGACCTCATGGCCGCGGAATTGCAGGCAAAGATCGTGGAGTCCGAGCACCCGGTCCACCTCCTGCAGCTCGTCGGGGATTCGCTTCCCGGCATCGGCATTGTGGCGGCGGTGCTCGGCATCATCAACACCATGGCCGCAATCTCCGATGGCCCCGAGGCGGTCGGCGAGCGAGTGGCCGCCGCGCTCACGGGCACGCTGCTGGGCATCTTTCTCGCCTACGGCTTCGTCAACCCGATAGCCAACCGGATCAAGTTCAACGACTCCGCGGATCACCTGTGCCTGAAGTGCATCATGCAGGCCGTGGCGGGATTCGCCAAGGGACTCGCGCCGCTCACTGCGGTCGAGATCGCCCGCCGCTCCCTCGACAGTTCCGTCCAGCCCGGGGCGGAGGAACTCGAGGTTGCGGTAAAACAACTCGGTAAATCCTAAGGGAGAACCAGCACCATGGCAGGCGGTGGAGCATGGAAGGTGGCCTACGCGGACTTCGTGACCGCGATGATGGCGCTATTCATGGTCCTGTGGATCTCGGCCCAGGATAAGAAGATCCTGATCGCCACCTCCCACTACTTCCAGAGCCCGTTCTCGTCCCCCCTTACGGACCATTCGGGCATCATGCCCTTCAACAAGCAGAGCAATAGCTCGTCGTCGCCGAATTCGGAGGACAGCGCGGGCAAGGAGAAGCCCGACGACAAGAACAAGCAGATCGAGCTCAGCTTCCTCAATTCCGTGGCGGCGGACTTCTACCGGCTGCTCCACCTCGACCAGAGCACGGATGAAAAGCCGCTGGACATCCAGGTGACATCGGACGGGCTCCGCGTGACCCTGTTTGACCGCTCCAAGCACCCACTCTTTGCCGGCAACACGACGCAATTCACCGAATCGGGTCAGTTTCTGATGCAGAGCCTGGCATGGCTGATTGAGCGGAATCATTTCCGGGTCACGATAGACGGGCACACCCGAACCGGCTTTGTCTCAAAGCGAGATGACTACTCGGCATGGGAGCTCTCCTCGGACCGGGCGAACGCGGCGCGCCGCTCGTTGGTGCACTACGCCGTGGATTCCGGGCAGATCGAGCGCGTCACCGGATACGCCGACACACGTCCCTTGCCGGGCGAGAAGCCCGAATCCGAGGCGAACCAGCGAATTACCCTCAGCTTGTCCTTTGCAACGAAGCCTGGAGACGATAAGAAGAGTGACGCCGGATCCGCCCCTATGGCGTCGGCTCCCGTAACCCATCGTACAGCCGCTTCGCACCCCTAACCGTGAAATCATTCCTTTCAGGCAAGAAGTCGCACGACTCGCAGCCCCTGCGCCACCCGCATTCCCATCGTTCCACGATGCAGGTGACCGGCGTCGTGAGGCCCGCCGCCACAGGACCGAACGTCGAGGTGGTGAAACAGGGAGACAAGGTGGTGCGCCTTATCGTCAAGTGCTCCTGCGGGGAGATTATCGAGATCGAGTGCCTCTATCCGGCGGGTAGCTGAAAGCTCGTCACGACGGGTGTTGGGACTCGCATCGGACCGAGTCAGGGCGTCGAGGGCCAATGGAGGTGCTTCGAGGGACGCCGGCGAGCTAAAGGATTGATTATAAATGTAATGGCCCATTGGTCGAGTGGGGCCTGAAACAGGCGAAACGACGCCGTATCCTGGCCCCGGGTGCGGCAAGATTTGCCCAACGGGATACCAACCGGACCAACGTCGACAAAATGGGGTCTTCTAAAATTTTTTAACTGTTTGATCCAAAGATACTAAAATAGGGTAGAAGGGGCATTGGCATCGGCATTGCTAATCGTGGGCCTGATGAATATCGGGCTCTATCAAAGCGCCGCCTCGCTCTCCGCCCTGGAGCGCTGGCAGGAAGCCGTCGCGCAGAACATAACCTCTGCGCAGACGACGGGTTTCCGGAAGCGCACGGTGGAGTTTTCCGGTGAGAATGCAGGAAAATGGAATATCGGTGCCTCGGGAAAGACCGGCCCCGACCAGGAACAGCAGGCCGTATTTACCCACACCACCAGCGGGATCAATTTTACCTCCGGCGAGACCCAGCCCACGGGTCGGGACCTCGACGTCGCCATCCAGGGCGGCGGCTTCTTCCAGGTGCAGACTCCGGACGGAAGCAAGGCCTACACGCGCAGCGGTGAGTTCCGCATCCGCGCGGATCGCACGCTCGTGACGGCCGGCAACTGCGAGGTGATGTCCGACGGCGGCTCGCCCATAACGCTTCTCCCCACGGGTGGCACGATCACGATCAACCCGGACGGCACCATGATCCAGGGAAACACGACCCTGGGTCGCATCTCGGTCCAGCAGGCGGCGAACCCCTCGGCTCTTGTCCCTGCGGCGGGAGGCATGTTTGTCGCCACCCCCGCGGCAGGAATGTCCCCCGTCGAGAAGCCCGACCTGATGCAGAGCTACCTCGAGCAGAGCAACGTGCAGCCGCTTCGCGAGATGGTGGACCTCGTCCTCATTTCCCGCGCCTACGAGGCAAACCAGAAGGTCATCACCAGCACGGATGACCAGATGCAGAAGACGCTCGACGCCCTCGGCTAAGCCGCGCCCATGAATTCCCCATATAGACAACCGCAATCACGACTGCACGGCCGCGCCTGGTGTGGGGCCAGGCCGGCCCCAGTCGTGGCAACATCCCTGTCCCGTCGCGCCCTATGAACCTATCGCTCTACTCAGCCGCCACCGGCATGGATGCCCAGCAGCTTAACCTGAACACGATCGCCAACAACTTGGCCAACGTGAACACGCCGGGCTTCAAGAAGAGCAAGATCGAGTTCCAGGACCTTCTCTACCAGCATCCGCGCGCCTCGGGCACAGACGGCGGCGGCGGAAATATCGTCCCCACCGGGATCGAGGTCGGCAATGGAACGCGCATCGCGTCGACTGCCAAGCTCTTCACGCAGGGCCAGCTCACCAACACCGGGCAGCAGTTTGACGTCGCCATCCAGGGCGACGGCTTCTTCGAGATCCAGAAACCCGACGGTACGCTTGCCTACACGCGTGACGGCTCGTTTCAGCTCAATGCCCAGGGCCAGGTCGTCACGTCCGACGGAATGCCCGTACTGAGCGGCTTCCAGGCTGTGCCGGCAGGCGGAACGGTGAGCATCGCGCAGAACGGACAGGTGAGCGTCCAGACGGCGAGCGGGACCCAGAGCTACCGGCTGACCCTGACGCGGTTCGCGAACCCCTCCGGCCTTCAGAGCCTTGGCGGCAACCTCTATGCGGAGACGCAGGCCAGCGGCACCCCGGAATCGGGCAACCCGAGTGAGCTCGGATTCGGGAGCACCATGCAGGGCTACACCGAGAATTCCAACGTCAACATCGTCGAGGAGATGGTCAATCTCATCACCGCCCAGCGCGCCTATGAGATCAATTCGAAGTCGGTCCAGACTTCGGACGAGATGCTCCAGGACGTCGCCAACATGAAGAAGTGACGACGATGCGTACCCCCTCCACAATCTGCCGCCTTGCGATCGCCAGCGCCATGGCGATCGTCGCAACGCTGTCGTTCGCTGCCACGAACGACAGCACCCCTTCCGTCGATTCCACGCCGCTCGCCCAGGACGACTTCACGTCGACCCTGGCGGCCGACCTCACCGCCCACTTCAGCCTGGACGGCGAGCTCCAGATGGAGCTCGGCCATGCGTGGTCGCCGCCAAATCGGATGGCGCGTGCCTGGCGGGTCCAGATCATGGATTACCCGACGCTCCCCTCGTCCTCCATGCTGATTCGGTACCGGATCGTGGCGGACGGAGCTGTCGCCGCCGACACCACCGTCATGCTCCGCGCCTGCCTGTGGAGGGATGTCTGGGTCGTCCACCAGCCGCCCGGGATTGGCTCCGTGTTCGACCGCTCAATCCTGGAGGTGCGCCGCGTTGACACCTTTCGCGAGCGCGACGTGGTGCCGTCAAGCGTCGGAGACTCCACGTTCATCTTTCTGCGCTCCGTGCAGGCGGGCCATTTCCTCACCTGGCACGACATTGGCCGGCGTCCGCTCGTCCGCAAGGGGGACCTGGTCGATGTGACCGCCAATGAAGGGGCGCTGAGCCTGAGCATGAAGGCCCTGGCGATGCAGAACGGCGCCCAAGGGGAGGCCGTCACCGTGCGCAATCTCGATTCACGCAAAGAATTCACCGCAGTCGTCGTCGATGAAAACCATGTGCAAATCCGCTTCTAAGGGCGCCATCGCCTCTCTTCTCGCATTCAGCGCTCTCGCGTCCGCCGCCAACGCAGGTTCGGTATGGCCGGTGAATGGAAGCGGCGAGCATGGCATCTATGCCGACCGCAAGGCCTCACGGACCGGCGACATCCTCACGATCGTGGTCAACGAGACCGTGGCCGCGACGAACAGCCAAAGCACAAAATCCAGCCGCGACAGCTCAATCACCGATGCGGTCTCGAGCTTCCTCTACCCCTCAACCCTGGCCCACAAGGGCAACTTGCCCTCCATTTCGCTCTCCGGAAAGGCGGCGTACGACGGCGGCGGCGACATCAGCAACAACCAGAGCCTCGCGAGCCGGGCCGCCGTGCTGGTCACGGACGTGCTTCCCAACGGAAACCTGGTTATCGAGGGGATGAGGGTGGTCACGTTCTCCGGCGAGACCCAATATGTCGTGCTCCACGGCATCGTGCGGTCCGACGACATCGGAAGCGATAACACGGTCCAGTCGACCAACGTCGCGGAGGCCCACGTCGAGTTTGTCGCCGAGGGTGCGCTCACCGACTCCCAGAAGCGCGGATGGGTCGCGAAGCTCTACGAGATGTTCCGGCCGTTCTAGGAGTACCTCATGACACGGATGTTCAAGATAAGCCTCTCCCTTCTCACCGCCTCGCTCCTGGCGACGGCGCCGCTGGCCCGCGCTGCGCGGGTCAAGGACCTGACCATGGTCGAGGGCGGGCGCGACAACCAGCTTATCGGCTACGGGATTGTGGTCGGCCTCGCCGGGGAGGGGGACAGCAATGCCGGCTCCACCCTCCATACGATAGCAAATATCCTTCAGCGCTACGGTATCACGGTCGCCCAGCAGGACATCAAGTCGAAGAACGTTGCCGCCGTAATGATCACGGCGGACATCGCGGCCTTCCTCAAGCCGGGCACCCGGATCGACGTCTCCGTGGCCTCCATGGGCGATGCCAAGACCCTGCAGGGCGGAGTTCTCCTCCAGACCCCTCTTCTAGGCGGAGACAGCCGGGTGTATGCGGTCGCCCAGGGTCCCATCGCGATCGGCGGCTTCCTGGGCGGTTCCGGCGGCGCCGGCGGCTCCACCGTGCAGAAGAACCACCCTACGGTGGGGACGATCAGCAACGGCGCCATCGTCGAGCGCGAGATCCCGACGCAGTTCGTGCACGACAACACGTTGCGCCTGCTGTTGCACAATCCCGACTTCACCTCGGCCTCGCGCATGGCCGAGGCCATCAACCAGAAGTGGCCGGCCCTTTCGGATGCGGTCGACGCGGCCACCGTCCAGGTGCACGTGCCCGCCGCCTACCGCGGACGCGACGTGGACTTCCTCGCGGACCTCGGCACGGTCGAGGTCGATCCCGACACGCTCGCGCGGGTCGTGATCAACGAACGCACGGGCACCATTGTGGCTACATCGACCGTCCGGATCTCCCACGTCGCCATCGCGCACGGCTCCCTGACGATCACGGTCACCTCGAACCTGGGGGTGAGCCAGCCGGGTCCGTTTTCGAGCGGCGGCCAGACGACGACGGTTCCCAGCACCCAGACTACCGTGAACGAGGTCAAGGGCGGGTTCATCGTCATCAATGAGGCCCCCACCATCGAGCGCCTCGCCGCGGGCCTGAACGCCTTCGGGGTCTCCACCCGCGACATGATGGCGATCTTCCAATCGCTCAAACGCGCGGGCGCCCTCCAGGCCGAGCTCATAATCAACTGACCCATGTCCGTCTCTCCCATCTCGGCTCAGACCAGCACCGCGGTTTCGCTGCCCGGAATCATGGGCCAGCCCGAGCGCATCTCAAAGATGCCGCAGGCCCAGCAGATCAAGGCGGTTGCGGGCCAGTTCGAGGCCATAATGCTCCGCCAGTTCCTCCAGGACAGCGTCAGCAAGATCATGGGCGGGGACAAGGGCGGCCCGAGCGGCAGCGTCTACGGCTACCTGATGACCGACGTTCTCTCGACGAAGCTCAGCGAGGCGGGCGGCCTGGGCCTATCGAAAATCCTTCAACAGCAACTCTCCCCGCACAGCCGCGTTCCGGCGGCCGACACGAAAGGTGAATCTTGAATTCAAGCTGGAATAGCGTCGTAGAGTGTCTGAGGCAGGAGGTCTCGGAATATGGGGCCCTGTACCAATTCTTCGAGGAACAGCAGGCTATGCTTTTTGCCCGCGATCCCGATGGTGTGCTCCGCCTGAGCGGGGAGATCGAAGCCCAGGTTCGTACCCTCCACGAGTGCCGGCGCCAGCGCGAGTCGGCTGTGGCCATCTTCTCCTCGGAGCACGGGTTGCCCACCAACGCGACGATCCGCTCCCTGTTGCCCCATTTCCCGGGCGATGTCCGTCCCTTGGTCGATGCGCTGATGAGCGAGATCAATGTCCTGATTCACCGGGTCCGCAGAATGTCCCGGCGCAACTACACGCTCCTTGCCCGCACGGTCGACCTCCAGCAGCGATTCCTGCGGCAGCTGATGCCGAGCTCATTCAGCCAGACGTATAATCCAAATGGCCGGATGGCTCTGGCGATGAACACGCCGACCCGGGCCCTACATTTTTGTGGATAAAGAAACTCGAATCAGACCCTCCCTAACTTCAATCCCATGAGTCTTTTTTCCTCACTCAATGCTGCGAGCCAGGGGCTGGACGCACAGAGCTACGCGATCGGGATTGCGGGAAAGAACCTGAGCAACATCAACAACGCCTCCTATTCCAAGGAGACCGTGGTCTTCAGCAACGATGGTTCGGTCAACACGGTGGGTGGCCCGGTCGATCTGGGCGTCAGCACGAGTGTGGTGCAGGAGAGTGATCCACTTCTCAACGCCCAGGTGGCCAGCGAGAATTCGACGACATCTTCCTTTTCCACGCAGCAGCAGTTCCTGGAGGAGGCCCAGACGGCTCTCGGGGAAAACCTCAGCAATACGTCCGCATCGAGCAGCACGTCGTCCACGGGTGTGGGTTCAAGCGGCCTGAGCTCGCAGATCGACAACTTCTTCAACGCGGTTCAAAGCCTTGCAGCATCGCCCGGGGACGCCACGAAGAGCCAGGTCGTATTGGCCCAGGCTTCGGTGCTGGCCGAAACGTTCCAGCAGACGAACAGCAACCTCGCCCAGGTCCGCGGCGACCTGAACACCGAGATTCAGAGCAGCGTGGCGGACGCCAATTCCCAGCTCCAGAAGATTGCATCGCTGAACCAGCAGATCGCCCAGTTTGAGGCGGGCAACCCGGGTTCGGCCCTCGACCTGCGCGACCAACGCCAGGCGGCCATCGAGCAGCTCGCCAACGACGTCCCAATCACCACCACGGCCGGGCCCAACGGCTCGGTTCAGGTTTCGATGAAGGACGGATCGGGCAACCCGGTTGCGCTCGTCAGCGGATCGACCGTCACGGGCCCTTTGACCTTCTCCGGCAGCACCCTGAGTGGTGGAGCGTCGGCGACGGCGCTCCAGATCTCGTCCGGATCGATCTATGGGGCCCTCAATGTCCGCGATGGAGAGCTCTCCCAGATCCAATCGAGCATCGACGCCGTGGCCAACCAGATCGTTACGTCGGTCAACGCGGCCTACAGCGCTACGGGAGGCAGCTTTTTCGACCCGGCCGGAACGACGGCCGGAACGATTGCGGTTTCGGCCAACCTTGCCGCCAACCCGCCCGTGGCGGGCGTGGGCGCCGCGGGTGACAACTCCGTCGCCCTTGCCGTTGCGGCCGTGGCAAACACCGCATACTCGACGGGCAGCGGCGATGCAATCACAGGCACGATCGGCGGCTATTACGACGCAGCGGTCAGCAATCTGGGCGAGTCCGTCTCGAACATGAACAACCTCGTGGACAGCCAGACTGCCGTGCAGAATCTGGCGCAAACCCAAAGGTCAAACGTGAGTGGGGTTTCGATGAACGAGGAGATGGGAAACCTGATGAAGTATGAGAATGCCTTCCAGGCGAACGCCCGGGTGTTCTCCGTGATCAACACCATGATTTCATCCCTCGTGAACGATATGGGCGTCGGAACTTAATCTCTTACCACCATGCGCGTTTCTGATAACATCGCCGCCAACAACATCATCCTGGAGATGGAGCAATTGAGCTCCAGGGAGGTCCAGCTGCAGTCCCAGGTATCTACCGGACTAAGCGTGTCCCAGGCTTCGGACAGCCCGGGGGAGTACTCCACGGTGATGAGCGACAACTCGCAGAGCAAGGCGATCAGCCAGTACTCCGCAAATGGCAACCAGGCCGTGCAGATCAGCAATGCCACGCTGAGCGCCCTGCAGGGGCTCAACAGCGTGGCCGACAAGGCCAGCCAGGTCGCAATCATCGGCTCCGCCGCTTCGACCTCGGCATCCTCAATGGCGTCCTATGCGGCTGAGATCGACGGGCTCATCCAGCAGACTGTCCAGATGGGCAACAGCCAGTACAACAACAGTTTCCTATTTTCCGGAACCGCGACGACGACGGCGCCCTATGTCACGACCGTTAACGCCTCCGGATCCATCACGGGTGTAACCTACGCGGGGAACACCACCCAATCCACGATTCCCATCTCGGAATCCTCAAACATCGCAGTGGGCTCCGATAGCGCGACAAACCAGGGACTGGCGACCTTCATGAACAACCTGATCGCCCTTCGCGACGCGCTCAACGCGGGGGATTCGGCGGCGGTCACGACGGCCCAGACCGCGCTCGCTTCGTCGGAGAACGTGATCACCAACGAGGTTGCGGTCCAGGGGGCCCTGCAAACGCGCATTCAGATCACCCAGGCGCAGCAGACTAGCCTCGCAACGCAGTTAGGACAGGACGTCTCGAACATCACGAGCACCGACCTCGCCACAACCTCCGTCCAGCTGACCCAGGCCCAGAACGCCTATCAGGCCGCCGTCCAATCGGCAGCCGCACTCCTCCAGAAGAACATCCTTACCTACCTCCCAATCCAGTAAGCCCTGAGCACGACTCCATGAAAATCCTCCCCGACGTTAATCCCGCTGAGTTCGAGACGCCCGATGCGAACACGATCACCTTACCGCAGGGCATCATCGGCTTCGCCGCGTATACCCGGGCGGAGCTGCTCTATCAGCCGGACCAGCTGCCTTTCCTTTGGCTCAGGCTTCACAACGCGACCGATAGCATTTGCTTCATCGTGGTCGAACCCTGCGGCGTGATTTCCGGCTACGATCCCGAGCTCTTTGACCAGGATGCCGCAGCCCTCGAGATCACCCGTGCGGAAGACGCCATGGTGCTCAACATCGTCGCGCTGAAGAATCAAAACCCGCTCGACGCGACGGTAAACCTGGTGGGTCCGATTGTCGTCAACCGCCGCACCCGGATCGGCCGTCAGCTCATTTTGGCCAACTATTCGCGCTACAGTGCCAACTTCCAGCTTGTCGATTCCCGGATTGCCGTGGCCTGCGCCTAAACCGGAACCCTTTCCATGCTTGTCCTCTCCCGAAAGGTCAACGAGGCCATCGTCATAGGCGATGGGATCGAGATCCGAATCAACCGAATCGACGGCGACGTCATAAAGGTTGGGATCATCGCTCCCCGCGAGATCCCGGTCTTCCGCAAGGAAGTGCACGCCTCCATGGTAGCCACCAACCAGACTGCCGCATTCAAGGCCCCCACGGGTGTCGCTGGCATGATCACCCTGCCCAGGATTACGCGGCCGCGCGAGGTGCGATCCGCCTAGGAAGTCCCCCTTGCCCAACCGGGCCCCCATTTAGCGACGTAGCCAGATAACTCCATTCGACCCATGAATATCGCCAACACCGTTTCGCAGACTTCGATTGTCGCTGATGACTTGGCCAAGTCACAGCAGTTGATCGGCCACCCCCAGACCCGCCGGCCAGCCGAGTCGAGCGATGGCGGCACGGCCGGCTCGAAGCTGCAGCTTCAAGCGGCCACGCTCCAGGTGGAGTCGCAGAACGTCGCATCGGCGCTGCCGGCCATCACGGACGTCAATTTGGCTGCGATAGCCTCCAAGGTCGCCTCTTCCAAGATCCTTTCCCAGCCGGATCAGGCGGTCGCCGCCCAGGCAAACCTAGACGCCGAGGCGGTCTACAAGCTCCTGAACTAGCCAGGGCTGCGCCGAATCGTCACCGCGACGACAAGCTCTTGTGGACGGCGGCCGCGAGCTCCTCGTTGGTGAAGGGCTTCGAAAGAAGTGATACCTGGCCGATCTGCGCCAGCATCTCCGGGGAGATGCGCGAGAAATACCCTGACATGATCACGACGGGCAGGAGCGGCGCGACGATGCGCGCCTCGGATGCCAGGTCGATTCCCTTCATGATGGGCATCGTCTGGTCCGTCAGCAGGAGGGAGAATTCGGAGGGATTCTGGCGAAGCGCCTCTAGGCAGTTCACCGGCGATTCAAAGGACGCCACGCGGTACCCGAGCTTCCGAAGGGCCATCTCGGCCAGGCTGCGGACTATGTCCTCGTCATCCACCATCGCTATCAGCTGGCCGGCGCCGCGGGGAACAGCGTCGTCGGACTCATCTGCCCCCGAGGGGTTGGTTTCCGTAACCTCGGGCAGGTGAATGGTGAACGTTGTCCCCTGGCCCACGGTGCTTTCGACGGTGATGGAGCCTTGGTGGGCCTGAATGATCCCGTGCACAACGGAGAGGCCGAGCCCGGTGCCCTGGCCGACCTCCTTCGTGGTGAAGAAGGGGTCGAAGATCCTCCGGCTTGTCTCGTCGTCCATGCCGTGCCCGGTGTCGCGGAACGTCAGCCTTAGGAAACGGCCAGGGGCATTCTGGCTGAGCGCCTGGGCCTGGACCTCATCGAGGTACACGGACTCGAGCTTGATGTGCATCGTCCCCCCACCGGACTGCATCGCGTGCGCCGCATTGGAGCCAAGGTTTAGGAGCACCTGGTGGAGCTGGGTCGCATCGGCGAGCACGCGGCCGCAGTTCTCGGCAACCGTGACCTCGATCCGGACGGTGGCGGGAACCGAGGCGCGCAGGAACCGGCCTGCGTCCTCGGCGAGCTGGCCCATGTCCACGGGGATCTTCTCGCTTCCCGTCTGGCGGGAGAACGTGAGGATGTGGTCGATGAGCTCCCGGGCGCGCAGGCTGGCCTCCCGTGCGGCGCTCAGGAACTCGCGCACCGGATCCCCCTCCGGGATGGTCTCCAGGGCGAGCTCCTGGTAGCCGAGTATTCCGGTGAGCAGGTTGTTGAAGTCGTGAGCGATGCCGCCGGCAAGCGTACCGAGCGTATCCATCTTCTGCGCCTGGAAGAGCTGGCCCTCGAGGTGCCGGCGCATCTCCTCCGCATCTCGCCGCGCCGTGATGTCCTGGAAGGCGCCATAGACGCGCGAGGTCTTCCCATCCTTGACCTGGGCCCTCCCCAGTATCCGCACCCAGAGCTTGTGGCCGCGGGCCGTGGTCATCGGCAGCTCCAGGTCGAACCCCGATCCCTCCTCGGAGGCGTTCTTCATGGCCGCGGAGAGCGTCTCCCTCGCCTGGCCGGCGTAGAACTCCAGTGCCCTCTCGGCCGTGGGCTCGTACCCGAGGTCGACCTCGTGGATCCGGAACATCTCGGGCGACCATGTCGTCTGGGATCTCGCCACGTCCCACTCCCACGCGCCGATCTGCGCCAGGCG
>Ga0265338_10003020_pt1 | contig 24256 bp, 13 predicted proteins | sample 42126metaG_FD_193579 | JGI IMG/M metagenome (GOLD analysis project Ga0265338, IMG submission 193579) | Rhizosphere microbial communities from Carex aquatilis grown in University of Washington, Seatle, WA, United States - 4-21-26 metaG | ecosystem: Host-associated > Plants > Roots > Rhizosphere... | reverse complement strand
CTGAACGTCGGCCGCCCGAATCAGATCGGTTCCGGATTCGGACGTTTTGTGCGCCTCCTGGTCCGCCACGAGCAGAAAGACCTTGAACACCGAGCCGGCGCCCGGTTGCGATTCAACTTCAATCCAGCCCTGATGCTGCTTGACGATGCCATAAACCGTGGCCAGGCCCATGCCGGTTCCCTTGCCCACCTCCTTGGTGGTAAAAAACGGCTCAAAAATCTTGCTGCGCACGGTCTCGTTCATCCCGCTCCCTTCATCGGCGACGCTCACCCGCACGAACGTACCGATCTTGGCGTCCGGCTCCCGCTCCTTGTGTTTCGCGTCGATCTCCGCCAGCCCGGCGGTGATGGTGAGCGGACCGCCTTGCGGCATGGCGTCACGTGCGTTCACCGCCAGATTGATGATAATCTGCTCGAAATTGACCGCGTCGGCGAATACGGGCGGAAGATTTTCCGCGCATTGAATCCGTAAATGAATGTGTTCACCGATGATGCGTTGCAGCATTTTGCCAAGATTATCCAACGCCTCCCGCAAATCCAGCGGGCGGCGCTGCAACATCTGTTTGCGGCTGAAGGCCAGCAACTTGTGGGTGAGGGATGCTGCCCGCGTGGCGGCGTGGGAAATTTGATGCAGGGATTCCGCGAGCGATTTATCCAAGTTTTTCCCATTCATTTGCAACTCCGCGTGGCCCAGAATAATGCTTAGAATGTTGTTGAAATCGTGCGCGATGCCGGCGGCAATCTGGCCAACCGCTTCCATTTTCTGGGCCTGGCGCAACTGGTTTTCGACGTTAAGCCGCTCGGTGATGTCCTGAATGGACATCAAAAAGTGCGGCCGATTTTCCAGTTCAAAGGTTTCGGCCGAAACCAATACTGTCAGATTTTTTCCGCCGCACGTGCGGAGTTCGGTTTGCAAGTTGCGTACCGGGCGTTTGGCAAGGAGCGCGTCCAGCATTTCACGCTCGGTTCCCGGTTTGGAAAACAATTTCCATCCGGCAGGAGTCTGCCCCAAAATCTCCTCGCGTTTGAAGCCGGTCAACTGGAGGAAGCTCTCATTGACGTCCACATACCGCTGTTCGCCCGCGTTTTGCAGCGCCAGTGGCACCGGGCTGTTGCGAAATGCCTTGGCAAAGCGTTCCTCGGAATGTCGGAGCGCCTCGTTGGTCTCCTGCAAGTTGCGCGTTCGTGATTGCACCAGTCCGTCCAGCTCCTCGATGTGCGCCCGGACCTGCCGGGCCAGCAGCCATTTTTTGGTGAATGAATGCGCCAGTTGCAGCACTTCAATCTCCTCGAATGGTTTTCTGAGGATGGCGAGGTTGTCCGAATGACCGAGGTTTGACATCATTTCCGACCAGGAATAGTCCGCATAGGCAGTGCAAATGATCACCGGCAGTTCCGGGAATTTCTGCCAGATGCGGGCGATGGTCTCAATTCCGTCCCAGCCGGGCGGCATCCGTACGTCCACAAACGCGAGCGCATAAGGGCGGCCTTCATTTGCCGCCTGCTCGACCATTTGCAACCCCTCCTGTCCCTGAGTGGCGTAATCTAATTGGTAAGTCGTTGCGGGAGTCTCGCTGGTGTGGACCGGCTGGTTGAACAAAAGCGATTCCGCCTCCCGGAACTCGGCGTCGGAAGTGATTTTTGGTGCCAGGATTTTCTGGAAGTCCGCATGGATCGCCCGATTGTCATCAATGATCAGGATGCGATTCGCGGCCAGAATGGTTGAGTTGCTCATAAGTTTGTCCGCCATTGATTCAAGTTGATTCGGCCCGACGGTTCTTGGGCGCAATCAACAGACGGGCCACTGCAAAAAATGCGAACCGCATTTTTCGCAAAAAGCCTGTAAAAAAATCAAATGACAAAGCATCGGGTACGACTTGATTTCACAATGATTTGAGCAGGTGACATACCAATCGCAGCGATACTTAAGTTTAAAGCAAATGGGCCAACGCAGCCGGTAAATCAGGAGGTCGCTTCTTCAAGTCGTTAATTGGCAAGAAATAACCACGAAAACTCCGGGGCTTGTTGAAAGAACGGTGGCGTCTGTTCTCACGGAATCCGTTGGGCCACGGCGCGGCAATTGCTCAAGAATCGCTGAGATTTCCTGATGCAAAAAGCATTTTAGAACAGAACTTGAAAAATGCATAAACCTTACAGCAATAACGGCCTGGAGATCAAAATCAGGCCTCGCAAAATTTGCGATTGCTGGAACCGGCTCCTTTTCAGGGCCGGGATTGCCTTATGCTTTTTGGCGTGCCTTTCGACAGCCATCGCGGCTGACCTCACCCAGACGAATTCTCTCTCAGCGCGTCTGGCGGAAATGAGCATTGAACAATTGGTCAATGTCGAGGTCGTTTCTCTGACTTCTCTCTTCAAAAAGGAAACCACTCTGGACAAAGCACCCGCTGCTGCTGCGGTCGTCAGCCCGGACGATATCCGTCGTTTGGGAATCACAACCATTCCGGAAGCCTTGCGCATGGTTCCCGGCCTGGACGTGGCGCGGATTGATTCGCATCAATGGGCCATCAGCGCCCGCGGTTTCGACGCTGAATTTGCCAACAAGTTGCTGATCCTGGTGGACGGTCGAACCATATACGGCCCGGCATACGGAGGGGTCAATTGGGGAATGCAGGATGTAATGCTGGAAGATCTGGACCGGATCGAAGTCATTCGCGGGCCGGGCGCATCGCTTTGGGGTGCAAACGCGGTCAACGGAGTCATCAATATTCTGTCGAAAAGTGCGAAAGACACCCAGGGCCTGCTGGTTTCCACTTCTGCAGGGTCCGAAGATCAGCCGTCGGTGGCAATCCGTTATGGCGGCCAACTGGCCACCAATCTTTATTACCGGGTTTATGGCAAATATTTCAACCGCGCCGGCCTGGTGACCTCCAGTGGCGCGGATGCTCAGGACGACTGGAATTCCGCTCAAGGCGGAACGCGACTGGATTGGGAACCTTCCGATGAAAATAGATTCACCCTGCAAGGCAGCTTCTACGATGATTTTGTTCATGAAAATGAAAACGTAGTGACTCTCGTGCCGCCTTATGTGACGAACACCAACGCGGAGAACCACGATGTGGGCGGCAATGTGTTGGGCCGGTGGACGCATGAATTCTCGGATGTGTCATCCCTGTCGCTACAAGCCTACTACGACTATTTCCAGCAGGAGCAGGTGGGGTCATCGGAGACCAGGCATACGGTTGATTTCGACGCGCAGCAACGGTTTTCCATCGGCGAGCGCAATGACATTATATGGGGGGTGGGCTACCGTTACACGACTGACGAATTTCCGCCCAATTTCTTTTTGACCTGGACGCCTTCCGCCCAAAGCAACCAATTGTTCAGCGCGTTCGTGCAGGATGAGATCACTCTGGCACCCAAGCGTTTCACGGTAACCATTGGATCAAAATTCGAGCACAATGACTATACGGGCTACGACATCCAGCCCAGCATGCGCCTGCTCTGGACACCAACCGACAAACAGACGGTCTGGGCTGCCATCTCACATGCGGTCAGAACTCCTTCCCGCTATGAAACCGGTGCGCACGTCAATTATTCCGTCTCGGACATCAGTCCAACCGAGATCGGCCTGGTGTCTTTGCTTGGGAATCCAAATGCGGAAGCCGAAAACCTGGGTGCTTACGAACTCGGTTACCGGATAGAGCCGACCAAGCAATTGTCCTTCGATATTGCCGGATTCTACAATCAATATGACAACTTGTTGAGATTTGTCACCAACGGCAGTTTTGCTGGTCCGGGGATCATTGTTTTCCCTCAGACGATTGAGAATTCAGGTTCTGCCGAGACGTTCGGGGCCGAACTTTCCGCACAGTGGAAGGTGACGGATAACTGGCGTCTCCAGGCGGGATACTCGTGGCTCCATGTGGATTTGCATCCCAACGATCCCGCTTTCCAAGGCAATCCGCAAAACCAGTTTCAAGTGCGCTCGTATCTCGACCTGCCCTGGAATCTTGAATTCAATGCCGCCGGGTATTTCGTAGATCAACAGGTCGCGCAGGCCGGTCTGGGAACGATGACGATTCCGGCGTATTTCCGGCTGGATTTGGGATTGATCTGGCATCCGACGAAGTCGCTGGAAATCGGTGTTTGGGGGCAAAATCTGACCGAGAACCGGCATCAGGAATTTCCGAACCTCAAGTCATCCGTGCAGACCGAAATCCCGCGCGGAATAAACGGCAAAATTACCTGGAAATTTTAACCCCTTTTTGTCATGACGCGCCATTTCAACCAACAACCTGCCACCAACGGCCGCGCGTGCCGTTGGCTGGCCGGGCTGGGGGCGGTTTGCCGCGTCTGCCTCCTGATCTGGGCGGTTAATTTAAGCCTGGCGACCGGAATATTCACCGCGGCGGCGGAGGAGGAAATGCCCGCGGATTTTCAGTTAAAAGCCGCCTTCCTGATCAACTTCCCCAAATACGTGGATTGGCCGACCAACGTTTTTTCTGAAACCAACAGCCCCATTACCATAGCCATTTTTGGAGATGAAAATGTCGCCGATGCGGTTCAAAACATGATTGCGAGCGGCCGGACCATCAGCGGCCATCCACTTGTGCTCCAGCGTATTGTCAGGGAAGAAGAGATCACCGGTGACAGTCAGATTTTGTTCATCGCCGCTTCGGAACGGCAGCGGATTCCATCCATACTTGAAAAAATACGCGGCAAAAAAATTCTGACTGTCAGCGAAAACGACAACTTTCTTGAGCAGGACGGAATCATCAATCTGGCCCGCCAGGGCCGGAAGATCCGTCTCCAGGTGAATTTAACCGCCGCCGGGAATGCGCAGCTAAAAATCAGCTCCCGCCTGCTGGTCGCGGCAGATGTGGTGAAGGGCAGGTCCAACTAAATTGTTATGCGCCTCCTTTATCACATGCCCATCAAGCACAAGCAGATGCTGATCATCATGCTGACCAGCACGGTTGCCCTGTTGCTGGCCTGCGTCATTTTTGTTGGGGATGATGTCATCAATTTTCGCAAGGGGATTGTGAAAAATGTTTCGGCACTGGCGGAAGCCATCGGCAACAACTGCTCGGCCACAATTGAATATAACGATCCCAGCACCGCTGCGGACACGCTCCGCGCCCTCCGCGCCGACCCCAGCATTGTTTCAGCTTGTGTTTATACGCGCAACGGCAACGTGTTTGCGTCTTACAATCGCCCGGGCATGGCGCCCCTTGCTCCGCCGCCCGCACCGGCAGTTGGCTACCAGTTCAAAGGAGGTTTTCTATACCTCTTTCATCCGATCACCCAGCGGGGAGAAACCATTGGAACCATTTTTATAATGTCGGACCTGAGTGATCTCAAGGCGCGACTGGAACGCTATCCGGTGATTCTTGGCAGCATGTTCGCCGCGGCCATGCTGGTTGCTTTCCTCCTCTCAAACCGTTTGCAACGGGTCATTTCCGATCCCGTTCTGCACCTCGCCCACGTCGTTCGCTCCGTGGCTCTGGAAAAGAACTATTCCGTCCGGGCAAACAAACAAAGCGGCGACGAACTGGGCCAGCTTATTGACGGCTTCAATGAAATGCTTGCGCAAATTCAGGCGCGGGACGCTGCGTTGCTGGCGGCGCACGAGACCCTGGAAAACCGGGTGCAAGAACGCACCGAAGAGTTACGTCAATCACAGGCGCTCTATTATTCGCTGGTCGAGCACCTGCCGATGCTCGTTTATCGCAAGGATCAAAAGGGCCGCTTCGTGTTCGTCAATTCACAGTTCTGCCAGTTCCACGGCAAAACGGAGGATCAGATTTTGGGCAAAACGGCACTGGATGTCACCAGCAACAGGGATTTGGCCGAACAGCACGCCCGGGAAGACCAGCAAATAATCGAGACTGGCAAGCCAGTTGAAATGGAGAGTGAGTACCAGGATCCGGCGGGTAATATAAAATACCTCCAGATCTTCAAATCACCGGTATTCGGTTCTGACGGAAAAGTGACCGGCATCCAGGGAATGTTGCTCGATGTGACTGAGCGCCGGCAAACCGCAGCCAAACTGGAGGACGCCCATCGCAAACTCGTTGCCGCCTCGCGACAGGCCGGCATGGCAGAGGTCGCTACCAGTGTGCTTCATAACGTTGGGAATGTGCTCAACAGCGTCAACGTTTCGGCCACCATCATTTCCAAGGCTTTGAAGGTATCCGAAACTGCCAATATTGCCCGCGTTGTGGCTTTGATTCAGAAACACTCGGAAAATCTGGGCGAGTTTATCACGCGTGATCCTCGCGGGAAACAAATACCCAATTTTTTGGCTGCGTTGTCCCAACACATCGCGGTTGAACAAAACTCGCTTTTCAAAGAAGTCGAAACCCTCAAACAGCATATCGAACACATCAAAAACATCGTGGCGATGCAACAAAGCTACGCCAAAGCTGCGGGCGTTACCGAGATCGTCAATATCGTTGACCTCGTCGAATACGCCTTGCGCTTGAACCTGGGATCACTGAAACGCCATAACGTGCAACTGGTTCGTAATTTTGATCCGAAACTCCCGGAAATCACCGTGGATAAGCATAAAGTTTTACAAATTCTGGTGAACCTGATTCGTAACGCCAAGCAGGCTTGCACTGAATCGGACCAGAGAGAGAAAACCGTGAGTATGACGCTCAGAAATGGCGGTGACCATCTGGAAATCTCTGTATCCGACAACGGTATTGGAATACCGCCTGAAAACCTGACGCGAATATTCAGTCATGGATTTACCACCATGCGAGGCGGGCACGGTTTCGGCCTGCATAGTGGCGCGCTAGCAGCTAAAGAAATGGATGGGTCACTGGCGGTATATAGCGGTGGATTGGGCGAAGGTGCCACCTTTACGCTCAAATTACCTCTGCAACCGAAGAAATAACCGCCTGAAGCCCGATATATCGAATGAAATTAGCGAGAACGAAACTTTAACAACTGAAGTATGACGGCGAAACGGCCAGTGATGAGCAGATCACTTGTGCCTCAGGATAAGGCACAGGTATCCCCTTATCTGTCTAATTTAAGGACAACCGTCCTGGGTGTTGGTTGATTTTGAAACAATGAAAAATTGTTTACATTTAATAATCTTGATGGCGCTGGTTACGTTCATGGGCGCGTCCGCCGGTCAAGGGGCAACCAGGCTGACAACCGCTTCCGGGGGTAATTGGACCAACACTCTCACTTGGTCGGGAGGTATTGTTCCCGCCAGCACTGACAATGCGGTAATCATGGCTGGCGCTTCCGTTAGCGTAACAGCGAATGCAACGGCAAATTCAATCATCTTCAGCAACAACGCGGCGGGCACGGCCACTTTGACGGTAAATTCCGGCGTCACTTTGACGGTGACTTCGGGAATCACCAATCAGAACGGAGGAAGTTTAAATACGTCGGTTCTAATCCAGGGAGCCGGCACGATCAACTGTGCCTCGCTGACGGTCGGCGGAACAACGACACCCTCGGTAAACAGCAGCGATTACACAACAACGCTGACCTCCACGGTTTCGAACTTGACTGTCTCAGGAAGCTTGTCGATCAACGCTCTGTACAACTCGGCATTGTCAGCGGCAAATCAAGGCGTGTTTGCACTCAGTTCCGGCACAGTCACTGTAAATGGTGGGATTGTTTTTGTCACGGTGCCCCTGTTCAGCGCAACTCTGACTCTGGCAAGCGGAAGCCAAAATGGAACCCTGATACTTTCAGGCTCCACCCCCTTTACCATCACCGGCGGCGGATCCAGCTCGTTCACCGCGAACGGAACCAATACGACCGTGGTCTATTCCGGCACGGCTCAAACAGTAAAGGCCGCCACATATCAAAATCTGTTTCTTTCCGGTTCCGGAACCAAGACGACCGCGGGCGTCACGGTGAACGGCATCCTGTCCATGCAGGGCACTGCGACCGCCAGTGCCGCCCCGACCTATGGCGCCAACGCCACGCTTCAATATGCCGGCAGCGCGGCACAAACCCAAGGTCCCGAATTACCCGCGATCATCCCCAATTTCACGATCAACAATGCCGGCGGCGTCACCCTGACCAACAATGCGACCGTCAGCAATACCCTCTCACTGGTTGGCGGCAACGTGACAACCGCTGCCAATAAGATCAGCATAGCCGTGAATGGTTCCATCTCTGGCGGGAGCCCGGCCAGTTACGTGAACGGCTGGTTGGAAAAGAATTTCAATACCGGCGTACAAACGTTCACCTATCCCGTTGGCGACAGCTCCTCCTACACGCCTTTGGCGCTCTCAAATCTATCAGTGACCGCCGCCGGCAGTCTTAAAACCAGCACCACGGCTGGCAATCAGCCACAGTTCGGCTCCAGCGGCATTGACCCAAGCCGGAACGTAAACCGGTATTGGACGCTGACCCAGTCCGGCGGTGCCTTTGGCACATACAATGCCACGTTTAACTACGTGGCGTCGGATGTGGACACCAACGCCAGCCCTTCCCAGTTCACCGTGCGCTGCTGGACCGGCAGCGCCTGGTCTTTCACAACCGTGAACGGAACTCCCTCTGCCACTGCCGCGAGCATCTCGGGTCAAAGCGGATACGGTGACTTCGTCATCGGAAACCCATCGCCATGGTTTAATGGCGCCTGGCTTCACCGCGTCGCCATCACCATCGCTCATACCAAGGTCGCCGGCCCCCTTACCAATTTCCCGGTTTTGATCAACATCACCAACAGCGTCCTCCAGCAATATGCCCAAACCAGCGGCAACGATCTCCTGTTCACCCTGGGCGATGGAACAACAAAACTGGCGCACGAGGTCGAAAGTTATAACAGCACCAACGGGGCACTGGTTGCTTGGGTCAACGTGCCTTTGCTGTCCGCAACGGCGGACACCTTGCTTTATCTTTACTGCGGAAACTCTTCCGCCACCAACCAACAAAATGTTGCAGCGACCTGGAACTCGAATTTTAAAGGCGTGTGGCACATGAACAACAGTTTAACCGACTCCACCTCGAATAACAATAATGGAGCCAATACGGGCACCATCAACGCCGCGGGAAAAATTTCAAATGGCAGGGGTTTCGTCCGGTCCGATGGCGTGGACTACATAACGGTAACCGGCCTGATGGGTTCATCTGCCAATCTCACCTTGAGTGCGTGGATCAATCTGAACTCGCTGGACACGTCAGGCGCTGAGTTCATCAGCCTGGGTGATCACGCGGGGGTGCGACAGGATGGTACCGGCATCGTCGGCGACTTTTACGATGGCAGCACTTGGTTCACCACTCCCTCCACCACCAATTTCGTGGGAACGGGGTGGCGGCATGTTGCCTACACTTTTAATAACGGTGGGCATTCTCAAATTCTCTACGTTGATGGCGTGCAAATCGCCGCATCAACTTATACCAATGTCATTTCTTATGGTGGTTATTTGGGAACGAACACCATCATCGGAAAGCATGGGAATGGAGCAACGGGTTTCAGTTTCGACGGCACCATGGACGAAGTGCGGGTGTCGAGCACCCCCCGTTCCGCAGGATGGATTGCGACCGAGTTTAACAACCAGAACCCGTCCGCAACCTTTTACAGCGTGGGCGGCGCGGAAACCCATGCCGCCACAACCAACTACCTCCATTTCAGCACCACGCCGGTGGGCGCCAACACCGGTCCGGTCAATCCCGCCAATGGCGCCACCTCGTTTAACGGCGCGGGACTGGCGGCGGGCGATCTGGTCGTGTTTGACGGACTGGTCATTGACACAAATCCCGGGGCCAACGATGCCTGGGGCGCGGTGGAACTCAATCAAAAGGCCGGCGGCAGTTATGGATTGACCCTGGCCCAGCTGGGCGTGCTGACCAGATATACTTCAGCCTCCGCCAACTACTGCCAATTATGGACCAATGGCGTCGCGGCCAGCAACTTCCCGGTGGGGGCGGGAGCAAACACAACCAACCGGGTGCGCATCGAACTGACGGCGACTGCGGCCGGCTCAACCACCAACATGAACTGGGTGGTAAAAATAGACCAGGGGCTTGCGGGAGCATTTACCACCACGCTGTCGGGGGTCGGTGTGACTTTTACCAATAACACCATCGGCCTGACTTTTGGTTCTTACTCGGATCCGTCTCTATTTGGCGATTACTGCTTCCCGGTGATCACCGCCCAACCGACGAACCAGACAGTGACGGCAGGCGGCAGCGTGACTTTCACGGTTGCAGCCAGCAGTTTTGCCCCGTTGAGCTATCGATGGTATTTCAACGGTGGAGGGATCAGCGGGGCAACGAATGTCAATTACAGCCTCTCCAACGTAATGGCGTCCAACGCGGGCAATTATACCGTGGTCATCACCAATGTTTACGGCAGTGTGACCAGCAGCGTGGCCGCCCTGACTGTGACCAAGGCGGCGGGCACGGTTGCGCTTGGCAACCTGCACCAGACCTACAATGGTTCAGCCGAAGCGGCGACGGCAAGCACAACGCCGACCGGCTTGACCGTGAACCTGACCTACAACGGTTCGGTCAACGCTCCCACCAACGCCGGCAGCTACACGGTGGTCGGCACGATCAATGACGCCAACTATCAGGGCGGTGCGACCAACACGCTGGCAATCGCCAATGCGGCGGTAACCGTTTCTTCCGGACTAAGCGCCAACAACAAGATCTATGACGGCATGACAACAACTACACTCAGTTTCAACAATGTGGTGTTGTCGGGTGTGGCGGCGGGTGACACCGCCAATGTGATGCTGTCCATGAACGGCTACACCGCGGCGTTCACCAGTGCGACCGTGGGAACCAACAAGATGGTCACGGTCAGCGGGCTGACATTGACCGGCAGTGCCGCGGCCAATTACACCCTGACCCAACCCGGGCTGACTGCCAGCATCACGGCGGCCGCACTCACGGTCACGGCCAATTCCACGAACCGGTCTTACGGCGCGGCGAACCCGACGTTTACCGTCAGCTACAACGGGTTTGTTGCCGGAGAGGACACCAGCGTCGTGAGCGGCGCCCCTTTGCTGACCACGCCGGCCACCACGAACAGCCCGGTCTTGGGCAGCCCGTATCCGATCACAATTTCCCATGGAACATTGAGTGCGATCAACTACAGCTTTAACCTTGTGAATGGAAATCTGACCGTGACGCCGGCCCCATTAACAGTTATCGCCGATGACCAATCACGCGCCTATGGCACAACCAACCCCGTGTTGACGGCCAGTTACAATGGTTTCGTCAACGGTGAAGGCACCAACGCTTTGAGCGGCAGTCCAGCGTTGAGCACTGCGGCAACTACAAACAGCCCCGCGGGAACCTATCCGATTCAGACCAGCCTGGGGACACTGAGCAGCGCCAATTATGCTTTCAACCTGAGCGATGGGACGTTGACCATAATCGCCGTGCTGCCGGTGCTGACGATCAATTCTGTGGCTGGCATGGGGAGCCAGCCAAATCAGTTCATTCTCCAGGGCGCGGGCGTGACGCCAGACAGCATCTGGCATGTCCAGGCCGCAACAAATCTCCTGCAATGGGTCGAAATCGGTACCGTGCAGGCCGCGGGAGACGGTACGATCACGTTCACTGATACCAACACCCTGCAATATCCAATGCGCTTTTATCGCTTGTCCGGCAACTGATAGAGGCCCTGAGATAAATCGGTGCCCCTTTTCCGCCTTAAAATCTTCGGTTCGAACCTTGTCCTCGACAGCAAAAAAAGCCCGTGGTTCTTGCGTAAAACCGTGGTCACTACTCGTCGAAAATCCGTCAGGTAAACTGTTGGAGCGGGTGAAGGGAATCGAACCCTCATCTCAGGCTTGGGAAGCCCGCATTCTACCACTGAACCACACCCGCCTTCGTCCCGTTTCGCGGAACTTCAGCGTGGCACGCCCGCCACATCAGACCAATGCGGAAAGCCCGCTGCACGCCCGGCTGGCAGATTGTATCAGACGGCGCGGCGGCTGGCAACTCGTTTGCGCCGGCGTTACGACGCAGTACAAAGACGGTTGATGGCTTCACGCAACCGGCGCTCAATGAAAAGCTGCCGCTCGGGTGAAACAATTTTGCTGCCGTCAGCCTCACGAACGTAAAAGCTGTCCACGGCCGCGCCACGCTCGGTCACGATGCGCGCCCGGACAATGTCCACCGCCAGTTTGGAAAGCGTCTGGGAAATCATGTAAAGCAGGCCGAGATGATCCTCGGTTTCAATTTCGATGAGCGTACGCGTTTCGGACGCCTCATTGTCGAAGTGAATCAACGTTTCCATGTGTTCGCCGCTGTAGGGGAGGTAGGCCGGCTGTTGGGTGATTTGGCGCGCGATGAGCGCCGGCAGGTCAATTTCCTCATCCGTCAGAACTTTTTCCAGTAGCTCGGCAAATTTGTCGTGTTGCTGCCGGGTGGCGAGATTGCCTGTGCGCCCGTCGTTGACGTAAAACGTGTCGAGCACGATGCTGTCGGTGCGGGTAAAAATCTGCGCGCCGAGAATGTTCAGTCCCACGGCGCTGAGCGAGCCGGCGATTTTGCTGAACAGGCCGGCCCGGTCCCACGTGCAGATTTTGACGGCATTGTAACCGCGATTGGGCTCGTCCCGCCAGGCGGTGATGGGCGAGAGCACGCGGTCGTCTTCGAGAATAAGCCGGTGCATGAACCGGTGAGCGAGTTCAAGGTCTTCAATAATTTCCCGGGCGGTGCGCACCTGGAAGTAGTGGTCCGGCAGCGTGCCAAAATGCGTGCTTAGCTCCTCATCGCTCACTGATTTTGGGGCCAGCTGCCGGACTTCCTGCAGGAGCGATTCGCGCTGGGCTTTCCCGGCGCGGACGAATTCCGTGCCGCCCGTGAGCAGAACCATCGCGCGGGCATGCAACTGCCATAGCAACGCGTCTTTGAAACCGTTCCAGAGTTTGTCGCTGGTGCCTTGCGAGTCGGCGAACGTCAGCAGCGTGAGCAGGTTGAGCGTTTCGGGGGTTTCAATGGTCCGCGCAAAATTGCGGATGACCGCGGCATCATCCATGTCACGCCGCTGCGAGACGCCGGCCATGAGCAGATGATTTTCGATGATGACCCGCAGCGTATGCGCCACCGCGCTGTCGAGCCGCAGCCGTTTGGCGACCCGCATGGCCATTTCGGCGCTGACTTCCTGGTGGTGGCTTCGTTTGTGGTGTTCCGCCTTGCCCACGTCGTGCAGCAACAACGCCAGATAAAGCAATCCGGGGCGTTCGAGACCCTGGAACAGCGGTGCATAGCTTTTATACGGGGGGTCCTTGGCTTCCCACACGCGGTCGAGTTGTTCCAGGCAGACCAGCGTGTGCTCGTCGGCGGCATATTGATGATAAAATTCATGCTGCACGAGACAGGTGAGCTTGCCGAACTCGGGGATGTATTTGCCGAGCAGATTCACCTCGTGCATGGCGCGCAGAACGGCCGCGACGCTGCCGCGCTGTTCGAGGATGGTTAAAAAGGTTTCCCGCACGTTCGCGTCGTTCAAAAAAGCGCGGTTTACCAGCGAAAGTTCGTTGCGAATGAGCTGCACCAGATCGGGGTGCAGCGGCAACTGTCGTTGCTGCGCGTAAAGAAAAACGCGCATCAGGCGCTGGGGCTGTTCCCGGAAAATGCGCCGGGAGGCGGCGCGAATTTCGCCGCCGACAAACAAAAAACCGTCCACCGGTTCCGGCGCCTGGCGTTTGGGCAGCCACGAACGCAGCAAAAGCCTGCTGCGCGTCGGCGTCAGCAACGCCATGCGTTGTTCCAGCGTGCGCGTGGTGAGGAACACGTTGCGCATGTGCGTGTAAAGGTCGCGCATGAATTTTTCGATCCGTTTGCTCGGCGAGCGGTCGCCATAGCCGAGGCCGAGCGCCACGGCGGGTTGCAGATTTTTGCCAAGCACGTCCACCGCGCGATTGGCTTGATAATGCAGTTCCGTCCGCGTCCGCAGCAAAAAGTCGTAGGCGGCTTTGAGTTGCCGATGTTCGAACCGGTTGACGAATTCGCGTTTCTCCAATTCATCCAGTGAACGCGCGCGGTATTTGAAAAGCGCCATCCACAATAGATTCTGAAAATCGCGCAGACCGCCGCAGCCATTTTTAATGTTCGGCTCCTGCATGCAGGCGGAATTGCCGTATTTGCCGTGTCGCGCCATCTGGTCCTTGACCCGCTCGGCGATGTATTTTTTTTCAAAACCGTCAACGCACTTGTTGATGATCACCCGTTGAAATCTTTTGAACAACGCCTCGTCACCGGCGATCAAACGTGATTCGATGAGCGAGGTTTTCGACTGCATGTCGGTGTTGGCCACGTTCACGCAATCGTTGATGCTTCGCACCGCGTGGCCGATCTTCAGGCCGATGTCCCAAAGCGGATACAGCACGCCGTCAATCAGCTTGGACAGGTAAGGGAGCGGTTTGCCGGCGGCGACCTGTCCGTCATGCAAAAACATGAAATCAATGTCGCTGTATGGATTCAGCTCTGCGCGGCCATAGCCGCCGATGGCTACCAGCGCCAGCGGTGGGAATTCCTTTTGCGCCTGGGGAGAAAGGCTGCTGCGCGCGGACATCCAGAGATGCCGCAACAGTGCGTCGAGCAGCGCGGCGCGCGCCTGGCTGATTTCGCGTCCGCCCGCGCCGCCGCGGTGCCACAGCTTGAGCCGGTGCGTTTCCACCTTGAGAAAACCCTTGTAACGCGAAAGCCGTTCCGCGGGGTCGGCATTGGCCGGAAACGTCAAACGCGCTTCAGCATCTCCTTCGATTTTTCTGATTAGGTCCTGCACCGGCGCACAAATTGCGAACAAAATGGTCCGAAAGCAAGTTCGGCCGCCAGTGGCAGTGGCACGTTTTGCAACTTTCGGTGGGGCGAGCGTCCCCGCGAGCCGGCTCGTCAGTAGCCTCGCCCCACCAAACTGTACGACTACCCGCCAGTGAAAACCTTGTCGCGCGCCGCCTGTCTGTTCTAAAGTTCGTCCATGCCGGCCCCTCCCGATCCTGATGCCCTTCTGATGCTGCGCGTCAAGCGCGGCGACCGGGTGGCGTTCACGGAGCTGGTGGAAAAATACAAGCAACCGGTGATGAACCTCGTTTATCGCACCTTGCGCGACGAGACCGAGGCCGAGGATCTGGCGCAGACTGTCTTTCTGCAGGTTTACAAATCCGCCAAACGCTACGAATCGCGCGCCAAATTTTCCACCTGGCTGTTCACCATCGCGCGCAACCTTTGCCTGAATGAAATCCGGCGCCGCTCGCGTCATCCTGCCGATTCACTGGAAGAGACACACGCCGAACACGAAGATCAGCCGCGCCAGCAGTTTGAGGATAAAAGCAACGTCCCGCCGCCGGAAAAATTGCTGCATGGCGAACTGGCGCAAAAAATCGAGGAGGCGCTGGCTGGGTTGCCGGAAAACCAGCGCACCGCCATTTTGCTCTGCCGCCAGGAGGAATTGAGCTACGAGGAAATCGCCGAAATTTTGGGCTGTTCGCTTTCGGCCACCAAATCGCTCATTCATCGCGGGCGCGAAACGCTCAAGGAAAAACTCAAGCCGTATCTGCGCACCGGCGACTGGGACGCGTGAAATTTTCTTTTTCATCCGGCTCCGGTTGTGTTCACCTGTGGTGGAAATGAAAGCCGTCATTCTCGCCGCCGGCAAGGGCACGCGCATGAGGGAACTCACCAGCGAGCTGCCCAAGCCCATGCTCCGCGTGCAGGGCAAACCCATTCTCGAACACATTGTCGCCGGAATTTTGGCGGCGGGCGTCCGCGACCTCTTCATCGTCACCGGCTGGCGCGCTGACGTGATCGAAAAGTATTTTGGCGACGGCAAAAAATGGGATGCGCGCATCGCCTTCGGCCGGCAGACCGTGCAGGACGGCACGGGCAAGGCGCCGGAGCTGGCAAAGGCATTTGTCGGTGATTCACCGTTTCTGCTGACTTACGGCGACATTCTTGTTACACCCGAAACCTATCCGCAGATGCTCAGGCGTTTCGGCGAAGGCGACTTTGCCGGCGTCATCACCGTTACGCGCGGCGAGGATGTGACGAAGGGCGGCTTGAACTTTTTCGACGAACGATTTTGCCTGAAACGCCTGGTGGAAAAACCGTCGCCGGAACAGTTGCAGCAATTGCGCCTGGACGGCTGGCTCAGGCCCGGCGCGCCAGCGTGGTATAACGCGGGCATTTACATTTTCCGCCCGGCGCTGTTCGACTTCACGGCACGCCTGCAGAAATCGCCGCGCGGCGAATATGAATTGACCGACGCCATCAGCGCGATGGTGGTTGCCGGGCAAAAGCTGGCCGGCCTGGAGATTCCGGGCCGCTGGGTGGATGTGCGCGACCCGGAAACGCTGGCGAGGCTGGAGGAGGAATTGTAGCCGCCGATGTGAATCGGCGGTTTGCCCCGACTATGTCCGCGGATTCACATCCGCGGCTACGAGACAAACTTCGGCTCATACACCGGGCCGAGACCGTGTTTGCGCAGCAGTTCGCAAAATTTCGCGATGCCGCGCTTTTCATCCCCGGCCAGGTGATAGTGGATGTGCCAGCCAAGATAATCCCGGCGGAAATCCTCGTCATATTCCTCGCGGGTTTCGATGAGGTGATCCAGCATTTCGAGGCCGAATTTCTTTGCGTCGCGGAGTTCGCGGCGCAATTCCACGTTTACCGCGCCGTGCCGCAAGGCCCACACGGCATAAACGAAGGGCAGCTTCGTCAATTCATACCACGCCGTGCCCAGATCAAAAATTTCATGCACGTGCGTTGAGCGTTGAAAATCAATGGCCGGGTTGCCAATGAGCAGCACGGCGTCACGCTCCGCCGCCGTGGCGGGGTCGGGCAGGGGTTTGAATTCCGGTTTCACGCCGCGTTCCGCCAGCAGCACCTTCAGCAGATTCACGCTGGTGAGCGACGCCGGGTCGCAAAAAACCTCGGTGACGCTTTCCAGTGGCACGCAATGCGCCAGCACCACGCTGTACACCTCGCCCAGCGATGCAATGGCAATGCCGTCGAGGATGTCGTAGCAGTCGTTGAACAGGACCTCGGTGAGGCTGACCAGCGCGGCGTCGAGTTCATCGCGGCGGAGCAGTTCGGCGAGGCGGGCCGGCGTGGCGAAAATGATTTCGTTCTCGATGCCGCGGGTGAGCGGCACGGCATTGAGATAGGGCACCGAGCCGATGCGGAATTTGGGAGCTTCAGCGGCAGGCATGTCAGTCGGTGAAGGCTTCAAAGGATTTACCGGCTCTTGGAATAGGTGACGAATTCGGCCTCCTCGTCGGAGATCGGCATGTTCAGCGTGAACGTCTGGCTTTGGCCCAGAATGACCGTGATTTCCTTTTTGCTGAAATTATCCAGGTAATAATCCAGGACGTAACTGCCGGGTTGAACCCCGCGTTGGATGTCAATTTTCTTGTAGTCGATGCGCCAGGCCGGATTGGCCGTGTCGAGAATGAATCCGACAAAATCCCGGCCCGGTTTTGAGGTGTCCCGTATGATGCCGATGCGATGCGGAACCTTTCCAGCCCCGTCCCAGATGCCTTCAATCGGGTCGAGGTTTTGCCGGTGCAGGTCGAGGTGTTTGACGAACACTGACCCCGAAATTGGAATGGTTTCCCAGGTGTCCACATAACGCAGCAGGTCGGCGACCATCCGGTAGTTTCCGCTGGTAAAATCCGGTTGCTCGACCGATCTCACTTGCAAGGCGTCGGCGCCTTTTTCCCAGGCCGTTTTTATTATCTTTTCCGTTTCGCTCTCGGCCGATCCACCGCGCATCGTGAAATGGCCGCCGCCGATGGAAACGGTTCCAATCACTTCGCAAGGCCGGGGAACAGTCATGTTCTCGGTGTAAACGGGAATGGGGTAACCCGCCGGCTTGGCCGGTCCGGCGGGCAGGTTGGGCCGATACGTCAACACGGTCGAGCAGCCGGTCAGCAGCAACAGCGAAAAAAGAAACAGCGCCGTGTACCGAACTGGCGTGGCGTTCGGGCAACACACCGAGCCGTTGCGAAATTTTCTGCCATTGGATGACATGGTGCCAATAGTTTGCGTTCCCGGCGTCCGATGTGCGAGTCATTTCAGAACGATTGTAACGTTCGCCCTCAACCCGGCCTTCTCCCCCCAGGAGAAGGAGAATCATTCGCCAGCCGCTTTAAATATCGAGTGACAGGGTTGGCTGGAAAATTTTTCGCCAACCAGAAATGTTCCGCTGTTATGTCCTCTCCTTGGGGAGAGGAAACCGGTGAGGGAGGGTGTGAACGCAAATTGAAAATCCTTTGGCTGCTTGGACGAAGTCCGCGATCACGCCGTCGCCAGATTGTCTTCCAGCATTTTTGAGCGTGCGGAGTTTTCCGATGCTTCTTCCTGCGCCGCTCCTGCCAAAATCCGAATCGGCTCGTAAAACGTGTTGCGCTGAACCGGTATCCGACCGGCTTCGCGGATGGCTTTGATCATGTCCGCTTCGGTCTGCAGCTGCGGCGAGGTCGCGCCGGCCATGTGAAAGATATGTTCCTCGATGATCGTGCCATGCAAATCGTCCGCGCCGTAGCTCAGTGCCACCTGCGCCAGTTTCAGGCCCAAGCCGACCCAATACGCGGTGATGTGGTCGAAGTTGTCGAGGTAAATGCGGCTGACGGCAAGGGTGCGCAGTGAATCGAAGCCGGTTGGCGGTTTTTCGACCGGGATGTCGTTGTCCTCCGGTTGATACGCCAGCGGTACAAAGCCGGTGAAGCCATGGGTCTCGTCCTGCAACGCGCGCAATTGCCGCAGATGATCCACCCGGTCGGCCAGCGTTTCGACGTGGCCGTAAAGCATCGTGCAGGTGCTGCGTCCGCCCAGGCGATGCCACGTGCGATGCACGTCCAGGTATTCCTCGGCGGATTCCTTCCCTTTGGCGATGGTCGAACGGACTTCCTTGCGGAAAATTTCCGCGCCGCCGCCGGTGAGCGAATCGAGACCGGCGGCCTTCAATTCACGCAACGTTTCCTCGACGGATTTTTTGGCGAGCCAGGCGAGGTGCAGGATTTCGATGGCCGTGAAGCATTTAAGATGCAGCCGGGAAATTGTAGCGCGGGCGTCCCCGCCTGCGAGTTCTGGCACCGTCCCGGTGCCAAGTACGCGCTTTTCCCCATTGTCTGGCGGCGAAACACCGCCAGAACCCGCAGCCGGGACGGCTGCGCTAGATGGAACGGGCAGGTTCAGTGCCTTGAGTGCCTTGAGCATGTCGGTGTAATAACTGAACGGCAGCGACGAATGCAGCCCGCCCACAATGTGCAGTTCCGTGATGCCGAGCTTGAGCGCCTCGCGCGCCTTCCCGACAATTTCTTCGACCGTGAATTGAAAGCCGTCGGCGTCGCGCTTCTTGCGCGCGAACGAGCAGAACTGGCACGACAGGATGCAGTAGTTCGAGTAGTTGACGTAGCGATTGATGATGTAGCTGGCGCGGTTGCCTATCTTCTTCTGGCGCGCCAGATCCGCAATCGCGCCCACAGCGTTCAAGTCCTTCGATTCAAACAGTCGCAACGCGTCAGTCTCGGAAATGCGTTCGCCGGCGGCGACCTTGTCGTACAGGTCGCGCAGCTCGCTGCGTTGAACAAAAAAATTCATTTTACACGTAGCCGCCGATGTGAATCGGGGATTCTTTTATGCTTTTATCCCGCCATGCGGGACGGCTACAGGGTTAGCAGCTTTCGGGCGGCAAGGCAAACTCACCGGTAGTGCCCTGATTTGATTGTAGGGCACGACGTAAGGAGTGCTGGCCCAAACGACTCGTCACCTCGTCGCCTACAAATTAGGGCACTACCAACTCACCGTAGGACAGGCATCCTGTCTGGCCTACGAGGTCATGCTTTGTTCAAACGGAGGCGTTTGCGGGCCAATGCCAGGGTGAGGATTACCATCGTTATAACCTGAATCGGCCAGGCAATTAACTGAGAGTAACTAAAATATATGGCGATGGAGCCAAAGGTGCGCACCCCCAGTGATCTGGCCAGGAAGGCCTGCATGACATAGCCGAGAGCATAAGCAATAAGCGAGAACAGGCACAGCCCCGCACAGGTCGCGACCAGCGTCGAACGCCGTTTCAATAGCGGCGTCAGCCGCGCACCCAATTTTTCGCCCTTCCGGACCACCAGCCACCAGCAAAGGGCGAGACTGGCTGCGATCACCAGCACTTGAACCAGGCTGAAAAGCGCAATCGGAAGGGTCAGGCCATTCTCCTTGTAGTTGTAATTGATGCTTCCCCACCCCCATGACAATGCGTTCCGGACCACGGACCCGGTCAAGCTTGCAACCAATCCCCAGATCTGGATGCCCACCAACATCCACAGCATGCGATCAAGCCAGATCGCCCGGCCATTGACCTTGCAAAACTCCGCTTCCAGCGGGCCGCCCTGGCCGATGCGCCCGGTCGCGACGACAAACGCTTCTTCGGCGGACAGCCCGCGCGTCTGCAAGGTGGCGATGGAATCGCGCAGATGCGATTCCAGCTCGTTGAGGTTTTCGCTGCGGAAGGCGGGCGATTGGCCGAGGTTTTCGCGCCACTGTTGAATCGCCTGGTTCAGTTCAAACGAGGTTGTGGTTTCCATAGTTTCGTCAATGTTTCGTGGACGCTGAGCCACTGTTGTTGTTCTTCCTGGAGTGCTTTGCGGCCTTCCTTGCGCAGCCGGTAATATTTCCGCTTCCGGCCGGTTTCGGCCTCGCGCCATTCGGCTTCAATCAAATCCTCCTCCTCCATCCAATGGAGCACGGGATAAAGCATGCCCTCGGTCCATTCGATCCGGCCGCCGGACAATTCCCGCACCCGCTGAATGAGTTCGTAACCGTAGCTTTCACCGCGGGTCAATACGGACAACACGAGCGGCACGGTCGAAGCGGCGACCAGTTCTTTCGTAAGCATGGCAACACTATGCCTAGCGTTACAATGCTTGTCAAGCGGAATTTGGAAATTTTGTTTTGCCGCATCCGAAATTGCGGGGAACCCGGTTGCAATAATCCATTTGAGGGTAGTCACCTAATTTGCAGGCGACGAGGTGACGAGTCCTTTGGGTCAGCACTCCTTACGTCGTGCCCTACAACCGAATCAGGGCACTATCCATTTGAGTCGGCGCTGGTAATGCGCCCAAAATCCTTCATAGTCAGGCGAAAGGCTTTTGCAGATTGTGGAATGAATTTATGGAAGAGCAGGTTTTAAAATTGCTGGGCCGGCGGGATTATGCGCCGTCCCATGTGCCGGAATTGCTCCGGCAGCTCCGGCTGGCGCCCCAGCGCCAGCAGGAATTGCAGGCGGTGCTGCGCCGGCTGGAACAGTCCGGCCGGATCGCCCGCACGAAGGGGAATCGTTACATCCAGTCGCGCGAGGCGGACCTCATCCCGGGCCGGATTCGCATCAATCGCCAGGGAAAGGGCTTTTTGCAGCCGGACGATGCCGATTTGAAGGAAATCATGATTCCGCAGGAGGCCACCGGCACGGCGCTCCACGAAGATCGCGTGCTCGTGCGGCGCGATGTCCGGGCGAAACGGTTGAACCCCGACCGTCTCGTGCAGGAGACGGGTGTGGTGATTCGTATTCTGGAACGGAAACGGAGACAGATCGTCGGCACGCTGCAGCGGGGGCGCGAGTTTCTTTACGTGATTCCCGATGACCCGCGCATGCCGCACGACATTTACGTGCCGCCGCCGCGCGATGTCGGCCGGCCGGCCAACGTCGGCGACAAGGTCGTGGTGGAGTTGCATGAATGGGAATCGCGGCACACCAACCCGGAAGGCGAAATCATCGAGGTGCTCGGCTCGCCGGATGAGGAAGGGGTGGACATGTTGTCGGTGCTGCGACAGTACAATCTGCCGTTGCATTTTCCGAAGGAGGCGTTGCAGGAGGCGCGGGCCATCGGATCGGCCGTTTCCCCGGCGGAACTGGCCGGGCGCGAAGATTGCCGGCGGCATCAGGTCATCACCATTGATCCGGACGACGCCAAGGATTTTGACGACGCGATTTGTCTGCAGCGGGTTTCACCGGGGCAATGGAAGCTGTGGGTGCACATTGCGGACGTGTCGCATTATGTAAAACCGGGCACGGCCCTGGACAGGGAGGCGCGCCAGCGGGGCAATTCAACCTATCTGGTGGACCGGGTGATTCCGATGTTGCCGGAGGCGTTGAGCAACGAGTTATGCTCATTGAAACCGGACGTGGATCGCCTGACCAAATGCGTGGAGTTTCTGGTGTCGGACGACGGCTGGGTGCTGAAAACGGAATTTTATCCGGCGGTGATTCATTCGCAGCGGCGATTTACGTACCGCGAAGTGTTCGCGGTTTTGCAACGGAAGCCGGGCGACCGGATTGAGCAGATGTTGCATGACGCGAATACGCTGGCCCAGCGGATCCGGCGGCTGCGGTTCAAGGCGGGTTCGCTCGACCTGGATTTTCCCGAAATGAAAATCCGGCTGGATGAACAGGGCCGGGTGGAGCGCATCGAGAAGGTGGAGAATGATGTGTCCCATCAGTTGATCGAGGAATTCATGTTGCTGGCCAACGAGGCGGTGGCGGGCCGGTTGATGGGCCGGAATGTGCCGGCGATTTACCGGGTGCACGAGGAACCGGACGAACGGCGGTTGCAGGAATATCGCGAGGAAGTGCTCAGTCACCACGTGCCCTGCGCGAATTTGACGAAGCGGACGGAAGTCCAGAAGCTGCTGCAAAAACTCGGTGAAATTCCCATCGGCGCGGCGCTCAAGATCGGGTTTCTCCGGTCACTGATGCGCGCCCGTTACGCGGTCGAGCCGCTCGGTCACTACGGCCTGGCCAAGGCCAAATACACGCATTTCACATCGCCCATCCGGCGGTATGCCGACCTGGTGGTGCACCGCGCGCTGTTCCTGAAAGGGCATGGCCCGACCCATTCGCTCAAGGAAACCGCCGAACATATTTCCGACACCGAACGGAATTCCGCCGACGCCGAGCGGGACAGCAAGGATGTGAAGCTGTATGCCTTCCTGAAGGCGCAGCTCAAGTCGCCGAAGCCGACGCCGTATCCGGCGCTGGTGATTGACGTGCGCAATTTTGGTTTCTTTGTGGACGTGCCGGGGCTGGCGATGAGCGGGCTGGTGCATCTTTCATTTCTGGAGGACGATTTTTATCTGTTCGATTCCGAGCGAGGCCAGTTGGTTGGCCGGCGCACCCGCCGGATCATCCGGCTCGGCGACAAGGTGCAGGTGCAGGTGGCCAAGGTGGACAGTTTCAAGAAGCAGGTGGATTTCCGGCTGGCTCAGGATGGTGGAACTGGAGCGGGACGTGCCCCGAAAGGCCGTGAATCGGACTCGAAACCCCGGCGGAAACCGGCTCCGCGCTCTCAGCGAAATTGGCGATAAGTTGGCGTAGCCGCCGATGTGAATCGGCGGACCCATCCGCGCTTTCATCCCGCCATGCGGGACGGCTCCGGATCCTACTCTGAAAACGCGCCGAATAACGCGCGCATCTCCTCATCGACTTCGTCGGCATCGGCCTACGTTCGGGCGATTTCGTCGCGGAGCAGTTGCCGGTAGCGTTTGCGCAGCCGATGTTTGAGCAGGCTGGCGGGACAGAGACCGGCCGGAGCGTTTGGCCGGCAGGGAGGTGCCGCATTGCGGCACATTGGTTTCCGTTGGGCATGGGCTGATTCGATTTTACCGTGTCCATGCCCACCCCAGAAGCAAAACTGGCAGGATATTACTGTTAAAATTAAGAAACATCCAACATCCAATATCGAACTCCCAACATCCAATGGACGAGATTACGGCATTGTTGGATGTTCGATGTTGGGTGTTGGTTGTTGGATGTTCCCTTTGCCTCACCGCAGCCTGAACCCGCCCTGGAACACCACTTCGGCCACGGTCACGATCAAAAACACGGCGCTGACGAGCGCGTTGAGGCGGAAGAAGGCAACATTGATCCAGTTCAAGCTGCGACGGCGGGCAATCCAATGTTCCAGCACGAGGCAACCAACAATGATGAACCAGCCGACGACATACGCGACGCGGAAATGGCACAGCATACCGAAGCCGAACAACAGCCCGCACATGACCATGTGCGCGAGAAACGCCGCTTGCAGCGCGTTTTTGGGTCCCCACGCCACCACCAGCGAGTGCAGGCCGTGTGATTTGTCGAACTCGTAGTCCTGCAACGCGTAAATGATGTCGAATCCGACCAGCCATAGCACCACCGCCAGCGCGAGCGTGGTCATCTGCAAAATTTCCAGAACGGAAACTTCCGCGCCCTTCACCGCCAGCCAGGCGCCGACGGGCGCCAGCGCCAGTGAAAGTCCAAGGAAAATGTGTGTGTAATCCGTGAACCGTTTGGTGAGCGAATAAAAACATATCAGCAACAAGGCGAC
>Ga0265338_10003019_pt1 | contig 24263 bp, 16 predicted proteins | sample 42126metaG_FD_193579 | JGI IMG/M metagenome (GOLD analysis project Ga0265338, IMG submission 193579) | Rhizosphere microbial communities from Carex aquatilis grown in University of Washington, Seatle, WA, United States - 4-21-26 metaG | ecosystem: Host-associated > Plants > Roots > Rhizosphere... | reverse complement strand
AGGTCCAAGTGTAGTTGGAAACTGGACATTGGTTAATGCATCAGTAGCTCCTACTGCAACAACTTATAACTCAGGTACATTTACAGCGGGAGTAGAATATGCCATTGTTCACAGAGACTTCGCCTATAACTACTCCAACAGAACCTATGTAGTGATTAGTGCATCAACATTCCCTGCCGTAACGACACAAGCAGTGTCATCAATTACCAAGACTACAGCTACCGGTAACGGTTCAATTGTTTATACAGGTAATGGCATTACAACAAGTGGTATTTGTTGGAACACAGCTACAACACCTACTACAGCAAATAACAAAACTACTAACGGCCCAACGGTTATTGGATCATACACCGGGGCGATAACCGGTTTAACACCAAACACCCTTTATTATGTTAGAGCTTACGCCACAACACCCGGAGGAACAGGATATGGATTACAACAAACATTCACTACTGTACCAAATGCTCCAACTGTTGCAAATGGAAGTAACCCCACAGCTTTTAGTTTTCTTGCAAACTGGACGGCTCCTACCGGACAGGGAAGCGATGTATTTACTTATGAAGTACAAGTAACTGCCACAAGTGGGAACTACACAACCCTCGCTTCTGATATTCCGGGTATCTCTTCAAGTAATTTATCGCAAACAGTAACAGGCTTAAATCCAATTACAACTTACTATTATCGAGTAAGAACAACTAATGCCGGCGGACAAAGCGAATGGTCAGCTGAAAGTGCAGCCATCACTACGCTTACACAAACCACATTAACTGTAAACATTACTCCTGCAGCCTCTGGATCTGTTACAGGAAACGCCATCCCATTGACAAGTGGTGTTGGAAAAAATTTCACAACAAACGAGGTAGTTACACTTCAAGCGACTCCTGCTTTTGGAAAAGGCTTTTTACGCTGGATAATTGACGGAACAGATAGAAATGGAGATAACCCTTTAAACATTACTATGTCAGAAAATAAAACCGTTACAGCTCAATTTGGAGATGTTTTGTGTTCATCGTACGACTTTGAAGATGTTCTCGCGTCCCAACTTTCCACTACAGCTTATGTGGCAGCTACATTTACAAGTAATGGGGACACATGGAATACAATAGATGGACGCTTAAACCAATCTTCTGCTTATGCCTATGGTGGAAGCTCTCAAAGTATATTTTTACAATATGCAACAGGTGCATTAATCACACCGGCAGTGTCAAGACCGGTAAGTCTAAGTTTTTGGGCTAGAATTTACAATACAGGAGGTTATGCTACTACTGTTAAAGTTTATATTTCAACTGATGGTGGCACTACTTATAACCCTACAGAAATATTTTCAGGTGCAGTGCCAACAAATGGTACATGGCTATATTGTACAACAAACATCTCAACAACTTCTACTAATGTTCGTTTGAAAATTTTAAATTCTGGAGGTACATCGAGTAACTTTAGAATATTGATAGATGCTTTAGATTTGTGTGTAGGGCCAGATGCAATACCTCCAACTCTTACATTTAATCCTACAAATCTATCTACAAATATCAGTACAAGTGCGGATTTAACCATTACATCAAACGAAAAACTATACCGTTATGTGCCAAATACAGGCGCATTCATTCCTCTTAATGTTGGAGATGCCGCCTTTAGCAATGCAGATACATTGGCTACCATATTGTCATTGAAAAGAGTAAGTGATAATGCAGATATTCCTTTTACTGTAAATATTGACGCTACGGGACAAATTCTTACTATCCATCCTACGAGCAATTTCGATTACTTAACTGATTACAAGCTTAGCATTCAAAATGTGAGTGATGGTTTTGGAAATGTATTATCAAGCACACAATATTCTCAATTCACAACAAGAATACCACCTTCTCCTGTAATTAGTGTAACTGAAGTTAGTACCGGGGATTCTTTTGCAACTGGTTCTACCTTCAATATGGGTACCATTTTTAGTGCCGGCACTATTACAAAAACATTCCGTATTTATAACATAGGAAGTGATCCATTAACAGTTACTTCATGCAACTTAACAACAGGAACAAAATATGCTAAAACGCTTTCTCCGGCTACAACAGTAAATCCGGGAGCGTCAACTGATTTTACCATAGTGTTTAATCCAGGAGCAACAGGAGGTGTGTATACAGATGTTATTACGATAGTAAATAATGACCTTTTAAAACCAAACTTTACGATTAATCTAACCGGTATCAAAGGTACATTTGTATTGCCATACACCTACCAATCTGCCTGCAGCGCACCGGTAATGTCTCCAACAGAATTGACTCACGATTATTCATCTTTGTCAGATATTCCAGGGGAAATAACTCTAAAGAATGGTGTCGCTTTAACCGCAGCAAATTTCTACCATGCATATAAAGTCTTCCAAGGAGAAGGAAACTGTATGCCTTCCGGTAGTTCCGCGTTAAAAGTTGGTCAGGGTGCTAATGGACTTCAAATAGTTTTACCAAGCTGTGGACAAATTACATTAAAGTGGTGTTCTAACGGCTATAGAAAAGTAAGAATAACCGATAACTCAGGCAATTTATATGAACAATCACCAAGTTATCTGCCAAGCTGTACTTGTTATACAACAAGCACAGTAGTAAATACACCAAATCCAGTTACAATAAATATTGAGTTTTTAGGAAACGATCCTGCTTTACTAACTACTTTATATTATTTACAAATCACTCCTTATAGTGCTTCTATACAAAGTAGTGCCGATAATATTGTTGGTTTCTCTACAGGGGTTTCCGGTGAAAATGTCCGTATTTATGATAATATTATCTTTGTATCAGTACCTGCAGCTACTGATTTATCAACCATAACACCAAGCTTAATCCAAGCTTCCCCTTTTGCAACTGTAAGCCCTACTCAAGGAGTACAACAGGACTTCAGTACAGGAGCAGTTACATATACTGTTACAGCACAAAACGGATCAACAAAAACATACTCTGTAAGAGTTGAGCATGCGGTAGACTATGGAACTTCACTTTATGCAGACTCTATCGCAATTCCTGTAGATATGAACAGAACTGATAAAAAGCTAGAAGTAGTAGAAATAACAAATTCGGCTTGTCAGGTTCCTTTATCCGGGAATGGAAGTAATTATACCATCCATTTCTTAGATCCAACAGATATGCCAATTGGAGGATACAAAATAGCAGGACCTTCAAAAATATGTATTGGAACAATTGGGGAATATACATTAAAAAATGCACCGGGAACAAATAGTCCATCTTATGCCTGGAAAATAACCGGTGCAAATAAAAATTTGTTTACAATAATTGGTGATACAATTTCAAATGTGCTACGTCTAAAAGCACCTGATATTATGACTGAAGGCACAATAGATTTCTCAGTAATTGTAGAGTTTGACCCAAGCCAATGTGTTTTCTTAAGAGGTGAAGATCACATTAATATTGGTATAACCGACCAACCTCCAACACCAATTACTGGAATTACTGCCAATTGTACACATAACGGATTACTGACGGTTACTGCTGACGGTTCAACGGATGCTACAAGTTATAATTGGACATTCACCCCTGCCATCCCAATAGTAACACAAGATGAAAATTCCATTGTATTGAATATAGGAGCAAGTTCAAATGATATTTCGGCACAAGTAAATACACAAAATGGTTGTGGTATTACACTTAGTACATCAAATTATGATATTCCTTATGCTAAGGAATGGACTAAGTGGACCGGAGCTGTGGATAACGACTGGAGCAGGAATGCAAACTGGACAGATCGTGTTCCAAAAGCATGTACCGATGTTGTAATTCCTGATGTAGGAAATGGTGTTCAATACCCAATTATTGGTCCAAGTGGAGAATGTCATTACATTACTTTTGAACCAGGCGGTGCTGTTTTAGGACTACAAAAACTCACTTATGAACGCGCCTATGTTCAACTAGAATCTCAACGCCAAAAATGGTATACTCTTACTGCTCCACTTAAAAACATGTATTCTGGAGACTATGCTTATGAAGGTGGATCTCCAGTAACAGATATGCGACTCTTTGATGTTATAAATCCAGACTCTATAAGCAAAGGAGGAGCACTTAATGTAGGAAATTGGTCAAGACAATTCTCTGCTGGAAATGTAGATCTAACTCCCGGAATCGGTTATGCATATTGGGTAGATACTAAAACATATAACTATCCAAATCCAATAACATATGAAACAGGAAACAAAACAATTTATTTCCCAAGAGAAACATCTCCAAATAACTTATTGACCTTAATGCACACTTACAGCACATACTCAGGCAGACTTCTTACCTCTATATCTTTACCTAGGGATAGTAACATAGCCTATAGATTCTCTATGGAAAATGCCGGTAATGTTTTGCAGGACATACATGTATCAATTAAGCCCGGATTAAACCTAGTAGGAAATCCTTTAATGACACACTTAGATTTTAATGCCTTGCGCGCATCTAACACTACTGTGATTTCGAATAAAGTTAAATTCTGGAATGGCACCACATTTAACACTTTTATGTCCGGCAGCGACATTTCATCAAGTATGGATTTGACCAGTTCAAGTATATCTCCTATGCAAGCTTTCTTCGTGGAAGGATTAAAGAATGGCACAATGGATATTGATCTTGAAACACATTTCTTTGTTGATTTAACAACTAAATTGAGGAGTGCAAGTATAAAACCAAATTTGATGTATATAAAAACAAACAATGGTTTAAAACAAAGCTCAGCGGCCATTGCCATGCGACCAAATACTTCAAATTCATACGGTGATGATGATGCATTCAAATTGTTCTCTCAATTTAATGATGTCCCCGAAGTTTATACTCTTGCCGATGATGTTGCGTTAGATATCAACCAATTTGACACGCTTCCATACAGAGTTCCTGTCGGGTTAAAAACGACTAAACTTGGCAATGTTAACTTTACATTTAACGGTGCAGAAAGCTTTAATAACATTGATGTAACCCTTTTAAACATAAGAACAGGTGAACAACAAAACTTAAAGACAAGCACACAATACAACTTGCAATATGATGGATCAAAAACAGATGACTATCTGTTTATTGAATTCAGAAATGCAAATGCAAATACAACTCCTACAGAAACAAAAGATGTAGAAACTTGCGGCAGATGCATTCAAGTGTATCAAAAAGATAGCAAAACAATAGGCGTGGTTAGTCCTCGAAATGATAAAATTAGAAACATAACTGTTTGGGAAGAATCAGGTAAAATGTTATTTAATAAATTTGATATTAACCAATCTCTTTATGATGTAGAAGCTCCGCCTCATCACTCTTGTGTTGTGAGAGTCGCTACTGAAGCTTCTACCTATGTTGTAAAATTATTAATGAAATAACCTCCTTTTCATATCTATCAGATAGCTAGTTATAAATTATAACTGGCTATCTTTTTTAAATATACTTGACTGCTTTAAGAATTCAATAATTTTATTATCTTTGATTTCAGCAATCGATTACTTAAATTTAAACTTAACTCCTATGGATGTAGAAATTTTATCACGCATTCAGTTTGCGTTTACGGTTTCATTCCACTATATTTTCCCCCCTATGAGCATTGGTCTTGGTTTGCTTTTGGTCGTAATGGAAGGATTGTTTTTAAAAACCAAAAATCCAATGTATGAAACTCTCGCTAAGTTTTGGACAAAAATCTTTGCTTTGATTTTCACCATTGGTGTAGCCACAGGGGTAGTGATGGAGTTTGAGTTTGGTACCAATTGGGCAACATACTCCCGCTTTGTAGGCGATATTTTTGGCAGCCCTTTAGCCATCGAAGGCTTGTTTGCCTTTGCTTTGGAAAGCACTTTTCTTGGTGTCTTAATCTTTGGATGGGAAAAAACGAAACCTCAGACACATTTTATTTCTACGATTGGTGTGTGGGTCGGAGCTATGCTTTCAGCCATTTGGATTGTAGTAGCCAACAGCTGGCAACAAACTCCGGCTGGATTCCATTTAGTTGGACATGGATTAAAAATTCGTGCTGAAATTACTGATTTCTGGGGTATGGTTTTCAATCCTTCAAGTGTTGACAGAATATTGCATGTCTGGCTCTCTGCATTCATCGTAGGTGCATTTCTCGTATTATCAATACATGCTTATTATATTCTAAAAAATAGACATGTTGAAATCTCCAAAAAAGCATTAAAAATTGCACTTCTTATTATTTCTATTTGTTCGTTTGCGCAATTAGAATCAGGTCATAACTCTGGAAATATAGTTGCTAAATACCAACCGGAAAAGCTTGCTGCACTGGAAGGTCATTGGGATAGTATTGCTCCTGCAAATACATATTTGATTGGGTATATGGATAAAACGGCAGAAAAGACTCATGGTCTATATATACCAGGAGGATTGAGTTTTCTTATTTCTTACAATTTTAAAGCACCAATAAAAGGATTGAAAGCTTTTCCAAAAGCAGACAGACCTGGCCCACTTAATATCGTATTTCAATCTTATCATATTATGATTGCACTCGGTTTGTTCTTTATCGGGTTCTCAACATTGATGTTATTCCTTTGGTGGAAAGGTAAATTATTTAACTACAGATGGTTACTTTGGGTGAGTGTTTTCGGTATTTTTCTATCTCAAATAGCGACTCAGGTTGGTTGGTACGCAGCCGAAATTGGTCGTCAACCATGGATCGTTTACAAACTGCTGCGCACATCCGACGCATTATCCAAAGTAGTAAAAGCCGAGCATCTTATTTTCTCAATCATCCTTTTTTCTTTAATTTACATATTGTTGTTTATCGTATTTATGTATCAGCTTCGCAAAAATATTTTAACCGGACCGGAAGAAAAAGAAGACAAGTTGATGAGTCAGTGAGAAGTCTCAATATAAATTATTAATTGTTCACTATTAATTATAAATTATGGCAACATTTTTAAACATCGATTATCAAACATGGTGGTTACTTGCCACAGCAATAATTTTAGTGACTTATGGCATATTAGACGGTTTTGATTTGGGTGCCGGGGCATGGCATTTGTTCCTCAAAAAAGAAGACCATCGTCAATTGGCCATGAAAGTTATTGCACCTATTTGGGATGGAAACGAAGTGTTCCTTCTGATTGGTGGTGGAGCTTTATTTGCAGGCTTCCCCGAAGTATATGCAACATTATTTTCAGCCATGTATGTTCCATTTATGCTTTTCTTGTTATTTCTTATAACAAGAGGTATTTCTATCGAATTTCGAAATAAAGAACAATTTGCGTGGTGGAAAAAATCTTGGGATATTGGTTATGGCATAGCAAGTGCAGTTCTTCCTGTTCTTTTAGGTGTTGTAATCGCTAATGTCCTGCAGGGTATGCCGTTGGATTCTCATTTTGAATTTACAGGTTCCTGGTTGAGTTTTCTTAATCCATATGCCTTATTTATTGGAATTATGGCATTGAGCTTTACTATGGTTCACGGTGCGGCCTATCTCCTGATTAAAACAGAAGGAGAATTGCATGACCGCATCCATTTTCTACTCAAAAAGATCTTGCCAATTTTCACCATGTTATTTACAATAAGTGTAATTTGGTCTATTATGAAGTTATCACATGGCTTTCCTCGAAGGACCGCTTTATATGTTATGTTAATAGTAATAATAGCAGTAATTGGAGGTATTATCTGGAGCATTCGAAAACAAAAATTCCATCTCACTTTTATCGGCAGTTCTTTCGCAATGCTATTGGCTGGGGTACTTGCTTTAGTTAAACATTTCCCAATGATGCTTCCTTCCACCATCGACCCAATAAACAATTCTCTCACCATATACAACGGTTGCGGTTCGGAAAAATCGTTAGAAACGATGCTTATTATTGCGGCTATAGGAGTCCCTCTGGTGATAGTCTATGTAGTGTTTGTCTATCGGATATTCTGGGGCAAAGTAAATAAAGAAGATTCTGGATATTAATTTCAAATTTAATTTGAAAAAACCAACCTCAACTCGGTTGGTTTTTCTTTTTTAAAACAATTCAAAGTGAAAAATTTGAACAGTCTGAAGACTGTTCTTATGATTGTTTAATTTTATACCTTTGCGATTAACATAAATCCATAGAAGTCAAGATTATTAGATATATGAAGTCTTCACAAAAAAAGGCAGTTACATTACCGCAAAAAAAGAAAAATACAAGCCTATATATAGTGCTGGTTTTTGGGCTTTCATTTTTGCTGTATGCTCAAACTATCGGGTTTGGGTTAACCAATTTTGATGACGATACCATAATAGAAAATATCAATTTGCCTCAAAATGCAGATAACATCTTTACTAAAGCGCTAACAACAGATGCTCTTCTAAATCACACGGAACCATTTTACAGACCTTTGCAAACGCTGACTTATGTTTTTGATTTAAAAATATCGGGAGAAAACAAAACATGGATGCTACATTTAACCAATGTGCTAATTTTCTGCCTTATTGGATGTTCTCTTTTTATCCTTTTATTGAAATTTAAAATTCCAAACAACCTAGCTTTTCTAGCCACTTTAGTGTTTTGTTCGCATCCATTATTTGTAACTTCAGTTGCATGGATTCCGGCCAGAGGAGATTTGTTATCAACGCTTTCCTCTCTATTGTCAATGCTGTTTTTTATAGAATTCATTGCCCAGAAAAAATACAGTTCTCTTATTTTCACATGGATATGTTTTTTGCTGGCGTTATTCAGTAAAGAAACTACGGCATTTTTGCCTTTTATTTTCATGTTTTATTTTTTCGCGTTCCAATCTAATTTCAAAATTGAGTTAAAGCACATTCTACTGGCATCACTAATCCTATGTACGGGCATATTCTGGTTTTGGCTGAGATCAATCTCTGTTTGTAAAGAAATCGATACTACAACAATGTCAAATAGCTATAAAGATATTCTCTCTAATTTTCTAATAATTCCAACGGCATTTTCACAAATTATATGGCCATTTGATTTCTCTACAATACCAAGCTTCACAATGATTAAAACATTAATTGGCTTGGTGGTAAGTGGGTTTATTCTCTATTTAATATTCAAAAAAACAGACAATCCATTTAAAGAAAAGCTTTTCTTTATCTTTTGGTTTTTACTTCTTATTGTTCCAACATTCTTCATCAAACAAAAGTTTTTTGATTATTTAGACCATCGTTTTTTACTTCCAATGATTGGAATTTTTCTATTACTACTGTCAAGCATCGCATCAAAATGGTTATCGAAAGGAGACATTAAATCCCCTTGGATATTTGTAATATTAATAGCCTTATTCTCTCTTATAAGCTTTGCCAAATCAAAATCGTATACAGATACCTTATCTTATTGCAATGCAGCTATAAATAACACGAACAAATCAGTAATTGCACTGAACAATAGAGGAAAAATAAAACAAGATAGCGAAGATTTTTCAGGCGCAATCCTTGATTTCAACGGTGCCATTGAGATAAATAATCAATATGCCCTTCCTTATCTAAACAGAGGAGGAGCTAAGTTTATGATTAAAGATTATTCCGGTGCCGTTCAAGATTTTAATCGAGATATTTTATTGGAAAAACATCCATCAAAAGCGTTTTATTTTAGAGGATTAAGTTACGCCTCGTTAGGTAAATTTGACAAGGCTATTGATGACTTAAATCACTTCATTTCGGTAGTTGGAGATGACAAGTTTGCTTATTTTCATAAAGGTAGAATTTTATGTGTGATAAATAAAACAGACGAAGCGCTAAAAAGCTTTACAAAAGCAATAAAAACGGACCCCCATTTTTTTGAAGCATATTCAGAAAGAGCATTACTTAATTATCGTTTACGAAATTTAAATGGTTCTATAAATGATTGTAATGCTGCTCTACTAATTAATCCATCTGATAGCATCGCAATCCAGATTAAAGAAAAAGCTCAAGAAGAGCTCCATGCAAATAGAATAACGCAATAATAAAACAAACACATATGTGGCAATTAATCATAGGTAGTTTTACATTAAGCATTATTCACGCGCTTATACCCAACCATTGGCTTCCGCTTATCGCGATATCCAAAGGGGAGAATTGGAAAATGCGCGAAACTATGATAGCTACTTTTATCACCGCCTTTTTCCATTTATTAAGCACTATTTTGATCGGTGTTTTAGTAGGATTTGTAGGTATCAAGATATTTGAAAACTACAAACATTTAGCGCAAATAGCGGCTCCGGTTGTATTAGTTAGCTTGGGTATCATTTTTTTAATAATTGGTTTGAGAAAAAATAACCACCATCATCACCTCCACGATATTGACATCAAAAACAAGAAATCCAAAACCGCCATTATTACAACCTTAGCAATCGGTATGTTTTTCTCACCTTGTATAGAGCTGGAAGCCTATTATTTTCAAGCGGCCAAATTTGGAACTATGGGTATTTTTACCGTTTCTCTGATGTATTTAATTGTTACAATGACTTGCATCATGTGTTTGGTTTATTTAGGCCTTAAAGGAGTAAATCGCTTTAGCTCTCACTTTATGGAGCATTATGCTAAGAACATTTCAGGTGTAGTGTTGATTTTACTTGGATTGATCGCTTATTTTGTGAAATTTTAATTTATAAAAATGGAAAAGAAAAACATTCTAATTACAGGGGGAAATAAAGGTATCGGTTTAGAAACAACAAAGATGTTGTTGAAACTTGGACATCATGTTACAGTAATAGCTCGAGACGGAGCTCCAGTAAAAGGACTGAAAAACTGCGATTTTGTCGAATACGATTTACAGAATGTAAGTGGTATTTCTGAGCTAGTTTCTAACATAGGAAAAATTGATATCCTGATAAACAACTCGGGCATTATGAATACCTGCCCTTTCAACAATTATTCTATTGAGGAGAAAGACCGTCTTATGAAAATCAACCTCGATGCGCCCATTGAACTAATCACCTGCGTATCGAAACAAATGATAGAACGCAAAGCCGGACGTATTGTAAATGTTGCATCCGTAGCGGGACAAATCGGGCACCCGGATGTGTGGTACGCCATCTCCAAAGCAGGATTAATTAATGCCACCAAAAGTTTTGCAAAAATACTTGGTTCACATGGAATAGTAATCAACGCGGTTGCTCCCGGTCCGGTTGAAACAGATATGCTTGCAACTATACCCGAAGCACGAAAAAAAGCTGTATTACAAAGCGTCTATTCCGGCCGTTTTGCAAAAGCCGAAGAAGTTGCCAAGGCCATAGTTTGGTTGGCAACGGATAGTCCAGAATATATTAACGGAACTTGTATTGATATTAACAACGGAAGTTATCCAAGATAAAAAAAATGTTCCCGGAAGATATTTTATCAATGCCCCACCAGTAATTATTAATTTCTTACCGGTAATTTATCGTTGCCAATAGGTAACGGAAGAATCCGGGGAGGTAACGGAAGATTCCGCGGAGGTCGCGGTTCTTCCGGGAGAGGTAATTAATCGTCCGTTACCTGTAACGGATGGTTGGTGCCAGGTAACGGACGGTTGCGGAGAGGTAACGGAAGATTCCGGGGAGGTAACGGGACTTCCGTGGGAGGTAACGGACGAGTGCGGGGAGGTCACGGAACATCCGTGCGAGTTCACGGAAGAGTACGGAGAGGTCACGAAACATTCGTGGGAGTTCACGGAAGAGTGCGCAGGGGGCACGGAACATCCGTGGGAGGTAACGGGAGATTCCGAGAAGGTATTTTTTCATCCGTTACAGATATTTTTTCATTCCTGAGAGGTCATTTATCAAATTTTCTCCGAAATAATCGCCTGTTTCTCTGACTTTAAGTTGTCCTCTTACTTCACGGTACTTGTGTCGATCTGAATAATGGAAGTTTCCCGAAATAAGATCAATCCCTAAAACAGTTCCAATCGAAGATTTATTATTTTTGTTAAATCTACAATAAAATACATCGTTGAAAAAAATTATCGGTGTATCCCACTCCTTCAAAGCTAAACTTAAATCGAATCTTCTTGCATTCTCTTTTTAATTATCCTTACGTTAATATTTAATTAAAAACATCTTATCTTTGCAGCTCATTTTTAAACACATAAATTATGTCAAGTTTATTTCCTACTAATCTGCCATACAAAGTGGCGGACATGAGTTTGGCTGAATTCGGTCGTAAAGAGATTGAAATTGCTGAACACGAAATGCCGGGATTAATGGCTACTCGTAAAAAATACGAGGGTAAAAAGCCTTTGAAAGGTGCACGCATCACCGGCTCACTGCATATGACTATTCAAACTGCAGTGTTAATCGAAACCCTAGTAGAGCTTGGTGCAGATGTGCGCTGGGCAAGTTGTAACATCTTTTCTACGCAAGACCACGCGGCAGCAGGTATCGCAGCAGCAGGCGTTCCGGTATTTGCATGGAAGGGCGAAAGCCTCGAAGAATATTGGTGGTGTACCGATATGGCTTTGCGTTTCCCTGATGGAAAAGGGCCTAACTTAATAGTGGACGATGGTGGCGATGCTACGCTGCTTATTCACTGGGGTTTCAAGGCCGAAAACGATGCGACAAGCATCGACCGCAAAGGTGGTAACCACGAAGAACAAGTTATTTTGGATACTATCAAAAATATTTTGGCTGAAGATAGTCAACGCTGGCACCGCACAGTGGCTGAACTAAAAGGAGTTTCGGAAGAAACTACTACCGGTGTTCACCGCCTCTACCAAATGATGGAAAAAGGCGAATTACTTATCCCTGCCATCAATGTAAACGATTCGGTTACTAAATCAAAATTTGATAACCTATACGGTTGCCGCGAATCATTGGCCGACGGTATCAAACGCGCTACCGATGTTATGATTGCCGGTAAAGTGTGTGTTGTACTTGGTTATGGCGATGTAGGTAAAGGTTGTGCGCACTCTATGCGTTCATACGGAGCTCGTGTCATCGTGACTGAAATAGATCCTATCTGTGCGCTTCAAGCTGCCATGGAAGGTTTCCAAGTCACTACAATGGAGGAAGCAGTAACCGAAGGAAATATCTTCGTTACAACGACCGGAAACAAGGATGTAATTACTATCGACCACTTGAAAGCGATGAAAGACCAAGCGATTGTTTGTAACATCGGTCACTTCGACAACGAAATTCAAGTTGATAAATTGGTGAACTACCCTGGTATCAAACACATGAATATTAAACCTCAGGTTGATAAATATACTTTCCCTGCCGGAAACGGTATTTTCTTATTAGCTGAGGGTCGTTTGGTTAACTTGGGTTGTGCAACAGGTCATCCATCGTTTGTAATGAGTAATTCATTCACTAACCAAACTTTGGCTCAATTAGATTTGTGGACAAACAAATATGAAGTAGGTGTTTATCGCTTATCAAAAAAGTTGGACGAAGAGGTGGCCCGCTTACACCTAGGAAATATTGGTGTGAAACTTACAAAGCTAACTACTGAACAGGCAGCTTACCTAAGTGTTGATGTTAACGGTCCTTACAAAGCGGATCATTACCGATACTAAAATTAAGCCTCAACAATAATTTAAAAAGCAGCCGAAGATTTTTCGGCTGCTTTTTTATTCTCTTCATGGTATTTTACCTCTCTGATTTCATATTGTCCTTTTTCTCAACCTCCCTATTTAATGTTATCACAAGAGAGTAACCATTTCTCTATGCCTAATGTGTCGTTTTGTGCGGCGGAATTGTTATCTACTTTGACATTACCTGTTTGATTTTCGGCCAACTGTGGAACATTAAATGGTTCCTTTTGAGGATTCAAAAAAAAATAAGACGCTACCATTAAAAATGATAGTACGATTAGTATCTGTATCTTGCAGCTCATAATAAAAAATGTTTCTACTGTTTTTATTTTGTTTTTATATGTTTAAATTATAATATGCTTTACTTTCTTCAGCAACAATTGGTGGACATTAAACAATTAGTTTAAAATCAGAATGCTCCTCTTTTCATCGTTCACCACCTATTTGTCGCTTTTTCAGGTATTTTGGTCTATCTCAAAGATTAAAAATAGATTCAAAATAAGGCACTTAGTAAGTAAATATGTTAATTTTTTGCAAATGTATGATTATTTTATACATGTGGAATATATTTTAGATTTTTTAAGTATTAAGTAGGTAAATTACCATAAAAAGTATTAAAAAAAGCCGTTGGAAATTAATCCAACGGCTTATCAACGTAATGTTTTTATCTATTTTATCCTAACAAACAGGTATTTTTGATACTCTTGCTTCGTGTCTTCCTCCTTCAAAATCGGTGGAGAAGAAATCTTCTATAATTTCAAACGCTTCTTCTTCTGAAACATAGCGAGCCGGTATTGAAAGCACATTCGCATTATTATGCTGACGAGCCAAAACTGCTATTTCAGGCTTCCAACACAATGCTGCACGGATGCCTTGATGTTTGTTTGCAGTCATATTTATTCCGTTACCACTACCACAAATAGCAATGCCATATTCAAATTCACCTTTTTCAATCGCGCTCGCCATTGGGTGAACAAAGTCAGCATAGTCACAACTGGCCAATGAATTAGTTCCAAAATCTTTAAACTCGACTCCGGTAGCACCAAAATCATTAATAATCTTTTCTTTCAACTCAAATCCCGCATGGTCTGAGCAGATGGCAATTTTTTGTTCGCTCAATTCTTTCATCTTTCAGTTACATTTATTAATAGTTACAAATACAAGTAAATAAAAATCAAATACAAATATATCTTATTTATTGATTCAATGAATTCCAACCTTGTGCTTTTAGGGGAAACTCTTGTGTGTCACGCGTAACAAGGCACAAGCCCATATCTTCTTTACAAATATGCCCAATCACTTTTACATCTTCAATCTCAAGCACTTTGTCGTGCATCTCCAACGGTACGGTGAAAAGCAATTCGTAATCTTCACCACCATTCAAGGCAGCTGTTACGAGATTCATGTTAAATTCCTCCGCCATAGAAGCTGTTTGAAAATCAATCGGAATGCGTTCTTCATAAACTCTACAACCGACTTTACTTAGTGTGCAAATATGCATCAATTCTGAGGATAAGCCATCCGATATATCAATCATTGAACTTGGAATAATCCCCTTTTCTTCTAATTTTTCGATAATATCTTTTCTAGCTTCGGGTCTTAATTGGCGTTGCAATATATAATCCTTTCCTGCAAAATCCGGTTGCGCTTGAGAGTCATTAGCAAAAACAGTTTTTTCGCGTTCCAACAATTGTAAGCCCATATAAGCGGCTCCCAAATTACCAGATACACAAAGTAAATCGTTCTCTTTTGCATTACTACGATACACAATTTTCTCCTTTTCACCTTCTCCCAAACAAGTAATGCTAATACAAAATCCTGTTAATGAAGCAGAAGTGTCTCCTCCTACTAAATCAACACCATGCTCATCGCATGCTAGGCGTATACCCGCATAAAATTCGTCTAAATCTTCCACCGAAAAACGTTTTGACAAACCGATTGAAACAGTAATTTGTTTCGGACGCCCATTCATGGCATAAATATCTGAGAAATTTACAATAGCCGATTTGTACCCAAGATGTTTCAACGGGACATAAACCAAATCAAAATGAATTCCTTCAAGTAATAAATCGGTTGTAACGAGGACTTGCTTTTCTTTGTAATCGAGTACCGCAGCATCATCACCTACTGCTTTTATGGTAGTTTCATTTATAATGGGGAATTTCTCTGTCAGATGACTGATTAGGCCAAATTCACCAATCGTAGCGATTTCTGTTCGGGTCATGTAATAATTTTATTTTGAAATAATATTCATAACTTTTTGACAAACGGATTTGGGGTCAAGCTGATTCATACAGGCATAATCTTTTCTCTTACAAGGAGTATCACCATAAATGGAACACGGACGACAATATAAATCAGTCTGAATAATGTTTTCTACCAACTGATTCCATCCAAGGAATCCTGCATAATAATGGGTTGCGCCCCAAATAGAAACAACTGGAACTCCGACTAAAGAGGCCAAATGCATATTGGCTGAATCCATCGAAACCATTACATCCAAATTGGCGATTAATTTTAACTCATCAGTAAGAGTTGCTATTGAGGGAAGCATTATTATGGAAGGAAACTTTACCTTCCATTGAGACATAATCATGTTTTCCTTTTTCCCATTTCCAAAAAGAAAAATTTTATTTTGAGTATCCTGAGATAAAAGGAGAATAACTTCTTCCATCTTATCCAAAGGGTATATTTTACCTTGATGCTTGGCAAAAGGAGCTATACCAATCCAGTTCCCCGATTTTTCTGTAACAACAGTTTTGACAATTGGAGGTAATGAAGGTTTTTCTATATAAATTGATTGGAAGTCAGGCTTTATTTGAAAACCTAGATGAGCAAAAACAGTGAAATATCTTTCAAAAGTTGATTCTAAAGGATATGATTTGTCTTTCCCATTTTTGATAAGTTGATTTTTCTCAAATCTTCCCTTATTGATTTTTACCGTTTTAATAAAAGAACAATTGAATAAAAGACGCAATATTTTTGTGCGAAGCACATCATGCAAATCCGCCACAACGTCAATTTCTGCATGTTTACGCAAATCAAAAAACAAGCGAATTAATCCGAAGAATCCTTTATGTCTTTCTCTTTTTTGTATAGGAAAAACAGTAATTTGAGGTATTTCGGCAAACATTGGTTCAAAATGGCTCGAAGTAAGCAGCGTAATATGTACATCGTACTGCTTTGCAAGGGAAACCAACACAGGTACCGTCATCGCAACATCACCCATAGCCGAAAGCCTTATCACCAATATGTTTTTAGGGAGTTTCAAGGTTTATTTTTTAGCATAAAGAATTGGATTCAACGAAGGATCATTGTACATTTTCATTTGCTTGTATGCTTTCATATATTTTTTACCCGCTTCGATATCTGCCAATAATTGGTCAATTGCTGTTGAAAGGTCTTTTCGTTGTTCCAATAATACATTCAACTTGGATTGACATTCCGTAATATGTTCATTAGATGCATCTGTTCGATCAACTTCTTGTTCCATGTGATAAATTTTCAATGCCAATATAGACAAGCGATCAATTGCCCAAGCGGGACTTTCGGTATTGATAGTTGCATCAGCATGTACTTTTACCGAAGCATATTTTTCAAGGAAATAGCTATCAATCACTTCTACCAAATCCGTACGGTCTTGGTTTGACTTGTCAATGCGCCGTTTAATTACCAAAGCTTCTACAGGATTGATTGCCGGATTACGAATGATATCTTCCAAATGCCATTGAACCGTATCAATCCAGTTTTTAACATACAAAATGCCCTCAATAGATGATGGTTCAAACGGATTGTTTATAGCTGAATCAACATGGTCTTGTAAATGATAATAGGCAATACATCGGTTAAAAATCTCATTACTTTTAGCAGTAAAACTCATAGCTTTATTAATTTAAAATTGGCTTGCAAATTTAAACAAAATAGCTGACTTAGCAATACTTATAAATCATTCAACCTGATGCTTTTGATATTGTTTGCAAACAAGTCCTGTATATATTAAAAATCTGATTAAATTTGCGCTGTATATAAAACTCCAATTAAATATGTCAATCTCTGTACAAAATGTTTTTAAAAACTACGGAGAACAATGCGTTCTCAACGACGTGAGTTTTGAAATAGGATCAGGTGAGATTGTAGGTTTTTTAGGACCCAATGGTGCCGGAAAATCTACCATGATGAAAATCATTACTGGATTTGTTCCGTATGAAAAAGGCACAGTGAAAGTCTGTGGTTTAGAAGTAAGTCAACACGGACTTGAAACTAAAGGGATGGTTGGCTATCTACCGGAGCATAATCCGCTTTATTTGGAAATGTATGTGAAAGAATACCTCCGCTTTATTGCTGACATCTATAAACTAGGGAAAGCAGGCAATGCACGTGTGGATGAAATGATTGAAAAAACAGGACTCACTTCAGAATACACAAAAAAAATTGGTCAACTTTCAAAAGGATTTCGTCAACGTGTAGGTTTAGCACAGGCGCTTATTCCAAATCCACAAGTGCTTATTTTAGATGAGCCTACAACGGGGCTTGATCCCAACCAACTGATTGAAGTTAGAAACTTAATCGCTGAAATTGGAAAAGAAAAAACGGTATTACTTTCCACACATATAATGCAAGAAGTAAGCGCACTTTGCGATCGTGTTCTTATTATCAATAAAGGGGAAATAGTCGCCGATGAGAAGGAACAAAACATCGTTTCAATTAGTCATATGAAAAGTCATGTGTTAACTGTAGAACTTGACAAAACTTTAGATGAAAACGATTTTCTTGCCATTAAAGGCGTTAACAAGGCTATTCAATTAAAACCCACCCTCTTCCAATTGGAAAGTAAGGATGATATTCGCGCTGAAGTTTTCCGTTTTGTTTCAGAAAAAGGACTTACCTTACTCACATTAAATCAGCAAGAGCGAAATATGGAAGATGTTTTCCATGAATTGACGAAAAAATAAATCTATTTAATGGAAGAAGATTTCGACATTAGAGACCAACAGCCAAGAACAGAACGAGAAACGGACTATGAGAATGCGTTACGACCACTGTCTTTTGAAGACTTCAAAGGACAAAATAAAATCGTTGACAACTTAGGAATTTTCGTTAGTGCTGCTCGTATGCGCAAAGATGCTCTCGACCATGTGCTTCTTCACGGACCTCCGGGATTAGGGAAAACTACCCTCTCAAATATTATTGCAAACGAATTGGGAGTTGGCTTCAAACTAACTTCCGGGCCGGTACTTGATAAACCCGGTGATTTAGCAGGAATACTTACTGGACTTGAAACAAATGATGTTCTTTTTATCGATGAAATACATCGTCTTAGTCCAATTGTAGAAGAGTATTTGTATTCTGCAATGGAAGATTACCGTATCGATATTATGATAGACAAAGGGCCAAGCGCTCGTTCTATTCAAATTGAATTAAATCCATTTACCTTAATTGGAGCAACAACTCGTAGCGGACTACTAACTAGTCCTTTACGCGCTCGATTCGGGATAAATTGCCACCTAGAATATTACGATGCAGATGTCCTTAGCGGCATCATCTTACGCTCAGCAAAGTTGCTTGGCATTGCCTGCGATAAAAAAGCATCAAACGAAATAGCCGGCCGCAGTCGTGGAACACCTCGTATTGCAAATGCTCTTTTACGCCGAGTACGTGATTTTGCTCAAGTTAAGGGAAATGGAAGTATTGATTTAGAAATTGCTCAATATGCTTTAGAAGCCTTGAATATTGATAAATTTGGCTTAGATGAAGTGGATAATAAAATTCTCTGTACACTCATAGACAAATTCAAAGGGGGTCCTGTAGGGATTACAACTATTGCCACCGCACTAAGCGAAGATCCAGGAACCATTGAAGAAGTGTATGAGCCGTTTCTAATAAAAGAAGGTTTTTTAAAACGTACTCCTCGCGGTAGAGAAGTTACAGAATTAGCATATAAACATTTAGGAAGAGTTAAGCATACCGAACAAGGATCCTTATTTTAATTAATTAGAGATATATGAGTGGAATGAAGTCCTTAGCAAAGGACACAGCAATTTATGGCGTTAGTAGTATTTTGGGCAGATTCCTGAATTGGTGTCTAGTACCAATGTACACTTTTACACTTAAAAACCCTGCAGAATATGGAATTATAACCAATTTATATGCTTGGACTGCCTTCATTGTTGTAATTCTAACCTATGGAATGGAAACCGGATTTTTTCGATTTATAAATAAAGACAAAGAAACGGCAAATAAAGTTTACAGTACTTCTCTTATATGCCTTGGATTCTCTTCTTTATTGTTTGTGATTTTATGCTATTTCTTTGATAAATCTTTTGCTACTTCGATTGACATTGGCAATCATCCGGAATATATATGGATGCTTGGAATAATAATAGCTATGGATGCTTTTGGCACAATACCATTTGCCTATTTAAGATACAAAAACAGACCAATTAAGTTTGCCGGATTAAAGTTAGTTATGATAGCGGTAAATATTATTTTTAATATTTTCTTTTTAATTACCTGTCCATGGTTACATAGAATAAATCCAGGCTTAATAAGTTGGTTTTATAATCCGGATTATGGCGTTGGTTATATTTTAGTAGCAAACCTAATTTCAACAGGAGTTGTTACTCTTGCGTTATTGCCGGATATTTTAGAAGCCAAATATGAATTTGACAAGGCACTTCTCAAACAAATGCTCAAATACTCTTTCCCCTTACTCATTCTAAGTATTGCAGGTGTAATGAATCAATCTATTGATAAAATACTTCTTCCAAAGGTTTATCCTGATGTAAAAGAAGGTATGCGATTGTTAGGAATTTACGGCGCTTGTTCAAAAATATCGCTTGTATTATGGATGTTCACTCAAGCATTTCGGTATGCCTATGAGCCCTATTTTTTTGCCCATGCAAAGGATAAAAACAGCAAAACGGCTTATGCTGACGCCATGAAGTATTTTGTAATTTTCTCTCTTATAATATTTTTGGGCATGGAATACTATATCGACATTCTCAAACATATCATAGAAAAAAGTTATTGGGAAGGATTTAAAGTCGTGCCAATTATACTTATGTCTTATGTTTTTCAAGGCGTATTTTTTAATCTTTCCATCTGGTATAAGCTAACTGACAAAACGATGTATGGCGCTTATTTCTCTGTATTAGGAGCAATTATCACAGTGATAATTATCGTTGTATTTGTTCCATATAAAACAAGCTATGGTGGTTATATGGCTGCGGCTTGGGCTGGTTTCTTTTGCTATTTAATTATTATGCTCGTTTCATATTTTGTTGGTCAAAAACATTTTCCAATCAAATATGAATTAAAAAGAATCGGGTGGTACTTCCTGCTGACATTAATTCTTTATTTTATATTCTTATGGGACAAAGTGGATACACATAATGTCATGTTAAACTATGCAATCAGAACAGTTATTCTTTTGGGATTTATTATCTGTATTGTGAAAAAAGAAAAATTATTGGAACGGATTCCTTTCTTTAAAAAATTATCTAAATAAAAACGATATGGCAGACTTTTTATATGGACTGAAGCGAATTAGAAGTAAACATAATAATAACAAATTCTTATATTACTTTAAAAACTTTGTACGGTTAATAACTCCAAAATATTTTTTTCAAAGTAATCTTGAACGTAAATTAAAACAACTAGGAACGCTTGATGAAGGTGATTATATAAAAAAAAGAGTATCGTATTACAATAAACTTGAGAATATCTCTCCTCTAAATAGCGAAAGTAAAACTTTAAAAGACTTTACTCTACCAAAAAAACTTCGCACTTATTTCTTTGACAGTTATGAATACACAAGATATTTCAATCAAACCTTGAAAGTCGATTTCACTTTCGGAGATATAACATATGTTCCACAAGTACCATCAATCTTAAAAAGCAGGCCAATAGCGGGCAATAATGAGAACTCCGTTCTGTTAAACCTTGATAAGGTTCGGCATTTTACATTTACAAATGATAGGAAAAACTTCCTGAAGAAAAAAGATATGCTTGTTGGACGAATGTTTGCACATCAAGAATCAAGGGTGAGATTTCTTGAAATGTACTTCAATCACCCAATGTGTAATGTCGGACAAATAAATAAAACAGGAGGAAATCCTGCTCTAATCAGAAACAAAATGACTATTGATGAACATTTAGATTATAAATTCATCCTTAGCTTAGAAGGTCATGATGTGGCAAGTAACTTAAAATGGATAATGTCTTCTCAATCTCTAGCAGTAATGCCTAATCCTAAATATGAAACATGGTTTATGGAAGGTACACTTATTCCAAATTATCACTATGTGGAGATTAAAGCAGATTTTTCTGATTTAGAAGATAGAATGCTTTACTATATTGAGTACCCAAATGAAGCATTAGCTATTGTAAAAAACGCAAATGCATACATTAAGCAATTTAAAAATAAAGAGCGTGAAGATTTGATCTCACTACTTGTTCTTGATAAGTATTTTAAAAAAACGGGTCAAAAAAATATATAATATGAATATCTCTTTTGACGCAAAAAGGGCATTCCACAATAATCGAGGATTGGGAAATTATAGCCGAAATATAATTCGGCTATTAAACGAATATTTCCCAGAGAACCAATACTATTTATTTAATCCTAAACCAAAAAACAATATTCAAATACCTATTCAACTGAACAACCGGGAAATCTGTCCAGAAAAGCCATTACATAAAGCTTTTCCTGATTATTGGAGAAGCAGGGGATGCCTAAATCAAATAATTTCGCTGCATACCGATATTTACCATGGTTTGAGCCAAGAATTACCTATAGGGATTAACAAAACTGGGGCAAAAAGTGTTGTAACTATGCATGATGCTATTTTTATGCGTTATCCGGAATTATACGATAGTTTTTATCGGAGTATCTTCATAAAGAAAAACCAATATAGCTGCAATCATGCTGACAAAATAATTGCTATAAGTGAACAAACAAAACAAGATTTTATAAATTATTTTAAGGTTCCACAAGAAAAAATTGAGGTGGTTTATCAAGGATGTAACAATATCTTCAGAGAAGAAATAAGTGCTACAAAAAAAACAATAGTCAAAGCAAAATACAACCTGCCGGAAGATTTTTTCCTAAATGTAGGAGCTATTGAAAAAAGAAAAAATGTAGCCACCATTATTGAAGCAATTCATCGGAATAAAATTGACTTGCCATTGGTGGTAATTGGAAATAAAACAGACTATCTAAAAGAAGTAATAGAGCTAATAAACAAATACGATCTTCAAAAACAGGTACTTTTTCTTCATCATGTAGAAACGGTGGATTTGCCAGCAATTTACAACATGGCACAGCTCTTTATTTACCCATCAATTTTCGAAGGATTTGGAATACCAATTTTGGAAGCCCTTTGCACAGGAACTCCTGTAATTAGCTCTACAGAAAGTTGCTTTAAAGAAACTGGAGGACCAAACTCATGTTATGTAGATTATGATAATCCTGATGAAATGGGAGAAAAAATATTGAGCATATTGTCCGATAAAACAATGCAAGAGAATATGCGAATAACAGGATTAAAACACGCAGAGAATTTTAAAGACGAACATGTTGTAAAAGACTTGATGCAAGTATACCAATCTCTAATTTAGAGAATTTACAAGAAAACTATTACCTTATGAAAATTATATATTACTTGCTGTATGGCTTTTTGTGGCTACTAACTTGGCTACCACTTAGGATTTTATTTTTAATTTCAGATATCATGTTCTTTTTTACCTTCTATGTGTTCAGATATCGAAGGAAAATAGTAAGAAAGAACTTGTTAACCTCTTTTCCAGAAAAATCAGTGAATGAAATTAACGGTATTGAACGCAAGTTTTACCAACATTTTTGCGACTATCTTTTTGAAACATTAAAATTACTCAATATGTCAAAGAAAGATATTAAAAAACGAGTGACACTTGTAAATCCAGATGAATTAGACGAATACTACAAAAAAGGCAAGAGCGTTTTTGTGTATTTAGGACATTATTGCAATTGGGAATGGTTATCGTACGCATGGAAAGTGAACAAGCCAACCTATTCCGATTACAAAATGTATCCGGCCTATTATCCTTTAGGAAATAAATACATAGATAAGTTGTTCTATATCTTGCGGTCAAAAAAATCAGATGGAGTTCCTATTCCTCAAAAGAAAGTACTTCGCACTATTATCAAATTAAATCAAAATAAGGAAAAAGGGATGTTTATTTTCCTTGCAGACCAATCTCCAATTTGGAATAGCGTACAACATTGGGTTACTTTTTTAAACCAAGACACTGCCACCATTGTGGGTCCAGAAAAATTGGCCAAACAAACCGGATATCCTGTTTTTTACTTTAAAGTTAGAAAATTAAAACGAGGTCACTACAGTTGTGAATTTATAAAATTGGCCGAAGATGCAACGGAAGTTCCAGAGTTTGTTATTACAGAAAGATACATGTCCGAATTAGAGAAATCAATCAGAGAAGATCCACCATATTGGCTTTGGACACATAGAAGATGGAAATTCTCAAAAGATACTTTTTATGATATCTATCCAGTCAAACCACATGTAAATAAGGATAACTGATTGATTATGAATAAAGATATTATAGAAATAATTATTCCTGTCTATAAATCAGAACTGTCAAATTTTGAACACCTTTCAGTAGAAAGCTGTTTCCGATTGTTGAAAGGATATTCAATCGTTTTATGCAAACCCATAGATTTAGATACATCAAAAATTGAATTTTCCTTTAAATTTTCCCGAATAGAATGTTTTGATAATTCTTATTTTGATTCCATTGCAAGCTATAATCGCCTAATGCTGTCTCCTTTATT
>Ga0265338_10003018_pt1 | contig 24273 bp, 22 predicted proteins | sample 42126metaG_FD_193579 | JGI IMG/M metagenome (GOLD analysis project Ga0265338, IMG submission 193579) | Rhizosphere microbial communities from Carex aquatilis grown in University of Washington, Seatle, WA, United States - 4-21-26 metaG | ecosystem: Host-associated > Plants > Roots > Rhizosphere... | reverse complement strand
CCATCGGCTACGACCAGCTCGCCGCCCAGATCCAGGCGCACCCAGACGCGTGCAGCGACCCGATCTCGGGGACGGTCAGCATGACGGGGTCGCGATCACCCCGAACACGGCCCGGAAGATCGCGTGTGACGCGCAGATCATCCCCGCCGTGCTCGGCGGTCACAGTGAGGTCCTCGATCTCGGCCGTTCCACCCGGACCTGGACCCGCGCGCAACGCCGCGCCCTACGCCTGGAAGACCGCGGGTGCCGATGGCCCGGCTGCCAAGCACCCCTGCACCGATGCCGGATCCACCATGAACAGCACTGGGTCCAAGACCACGGACCCACCGACAAGACCAACGGGATCCACCTGTGTCCGTTCCATCACTGGACCGTCCACCACACCCGATGGCGCATCCACAAAGACATCCACAACCAAGTCACCGTCTGGAAAGAAGAACCAGGCACGCAGACGCACGCCGCCTGAACGCGGTGGCTCACGCTTCGGTCGAGGCGACGGGCTCGGGCGGCGCGTCATCAACGCAATGGGTCGAAGCTCTTCAGGACGTCCGGGAGAGTGCCTGTTGCCACGAAGCGTGCGAGCAGCTGGCCTGATGCCGGTCCCTGAGTCATGCCCCACATGGCGTGTCCGCCTGCGACGTAGACGTTGGGGATGCGGGTGGCACCGATGATCGGCAGGCCGTCGCTGGTCACCGGGCGGTCGCCGGACCACTCGTCGTTGCGCTGTGTCCAGTCGATGCCAGTGAGCAGCGGCGAGGCGCGGCGAACGATCGCGTCGATCCGACGAGCCCGGGACGCAGCGCTCGGCGGCCCGAACTCCATCGTGCTGGTTAGCCGCACCCGTCCCCCGTCGGGAGTGCAGGTGATGCGCTGGTGCGGCAGGTAGATCGGGTGGTCGTTGGGCAGGTCGGTCGCGACGGTAAAGGAATGGCCACGCCCGGCGCGCACCGGCCCTCGGACGCCAAGCGGGCGCGCGAGCCGGCCGATGGCGGCACCGGTCGCGATCACGGCGACATCGGCGCGAAGGGTCCCGGACTCGGTCTCCACCTGGCCGGCTGGGTCGATCCCGGTCACCCGCTCAACGGCTATGACCCCGCCACGTTGGGTGAACGAGGTCGCCAACGCTTCGACGAAGAGCGCGGGGTGCAGGTAGCGGGTGCCGTTGATCCGTACGGCGTGGGTGACCTGGTCGCTCAGCAGCGGGACCAGACCTCGTGCGTCGGCCAGCGACAGGGTCTCGAGGTCGCCGGCGTGCAGGTGGGACGCGTGCTCGGGCCTGGTGAAGGCAGCGATCAAGGGCTCGTCGACCGGGGTGGCAACGACGCCTGCTCGGGCAAGCGTGTCGTACGCCCTAAAGGCCTTCTCGTTGAGCGCAGCCAGCATCGACCGCGCGCGTTCCCAGCGGCGTGGCGTGCAGTGGGCCGCGAGCCGAGCGAGAAACCACCAGGTACTAGGACCGGACCGCGGTGAGACCGCGAAGAACGTCGAATTGGGTGTGAGCATCGACGCCAGCCCGGCCCGCAGCGCCGCCGGCTCAGTGAGCGGCACCGCCCATCCGGGCGTGATCCAGCCGGCGTTCCCGCGCGACGCGCCTGCGGCCACCCCCACCTGGTCGACGACGGTCACCTCGATGTCGTGCTCTTGCAGGAACCAGGCCGTCGAGAGTCCTACGACACCGGCACCGACCACGACGGCCCGGCGCGGGCGCGTCATGGGTCGCTCACACCGTCGCGGCGAGCTGCGCGGCTACCGCGAAGTCGGCCAAGGCCACCCCGACCGACTTGAAGACCGTGAGACCGCGGCGGGCCGGCGGCTGGGTGAGCAGGTCGGCAAGCTCACGGAGTGCGTCGGCTCCGATGACCCCGGCCCCAACGGCGTCGATGATCTCGCCGGCCTCGACGAGGCAGGCGGCCGCGCTATCGACGGCGATTATCGATGCCTTGCCCAGGAGTTCGGACGAGAACTCATGCATGTCAGGGCGGTAGGAACCGATCGCGTTCACATGCGCCCCTGCGTCGAGAACCGATGCGGCGAACAGTGGCTCCGTCGCGGCCGTCGCGCAGCACACGATGTCGGCGTCCTTCACTGCCTCAAAGGGATGATCCGCGACCCGCACTGAGACGTCTTGCATCGTCGCGGCCAGGTGCTCGGCCAGTGCGTCGGCACGGCGCTGGGTGCGATTCCACACCACGATATCGGTCAGGGGGCGCACCAACGCGACCGCCGGACCCTGCTCGCGTGCTTGCCGTCCGGCGCCGAGGATTGCCAGCCGCTTCGCCGCGGGGTCCGCGAGTAGGTCGGTGGCCAGGGCCACGATCGCTGCCGTGCGGAGGGCGGTTACGGAGCCTGCGTCAATGGCCAGAATGGGCTCACCCATGCCACCCAGCCACAGCAGGACTCCGTCGATGGTGGCTGGAGTTGTCTGGGAGTCCTTGCCGTCGGTGTTGACCCGGAGGACCTTGACCACCGCGTCACGCTCTGCCCGGCGTCGACTCGCCATCACGAGCAGCTCGCCCGCCCCGAGGGCCAGTCGCTGTGGCTGTTCATCGCTGTCGCGATGGTTCGCCAAGAATGCCGTTCGCACGGACTCAACGACACTCGCCAGGTCCAGGCGCGAGGTGACATCGGTGGCCGACAGATAGCGAAGCGGCGGACGCACGTCCAGCCCGATGTCGGCCCCCGCCATCGTCAGTCCCGTTCTCCGCGGCCGGCCCAGAGCCCACGCGTGTGCTCCAAGTGGCGACGCATCAGGTCTGCTGCTTCATCGGCTTTCCCGCCCTCGATGAGGTCCAGCAGTTGGCCGTGCTCTGCGGCGGAGTCGAGGAACTCGTGACTACCCGTGATCTGTTGCAGGCCGTACAGCCGGGTTTGGTCACGGAGCAGCCCCACCGTGCGCACCAGCCGATGGTTGCCAACCAGTTCCAAGATCGCGAGGTGAAGATCGCGGTCGCGGGCAACGAATCCGACCATGTCCCCGGCGACCGCACACGCCGTTGTCTCCTCAACGACCGCCCGCAGTTCGGACAGGCCTTGCGCCGGAGGGTGAGCAGCGATGCGTCTGATCGCGGGCACTTCGAGCATGAGCCGAAGCTCCATCAGCTCGTCGAGGTCCTCATCGGTCAGGGTGGCGACCCGGAAACCGCGGTTGCGGACCATCTCGACGAGGTCTTCGCGCATCAAGTCGAGCAGTGCCTCGCGCACCGGAGTGATGGAGACGCGGAGGCGCTCCGCGAGCGAGCCGATCGAGTGCAGCTCACCGGCTCGGAGCTCACCGGTGACAATGAGCGCGCGGAGTGCGTGACCACACTGCTCGCGTAGCGGCACGTACGCCGGCGCAACCAACTCCGCGGTGGGTGGTGGAGTGCTCATCCTCGACCTCCCCCTCAGACGAAGCGGTACCGGGGTCATCACAGCGTGCACTACGACCTTGACATGTGAGGTGTAAGGTATTACACCTTAACGGCGGCCGCAAGGTGGCCGCACCTCACCTGGCTGCTGACGAGGAGTCCGAGATGGTGCACAACGCACTCATCATCGACGGCACCTGTCCCGGTGAGACCTGGCAAGCCAGATATCAGGACTGGATCGACGGCGGCTTCTCCGCCTGCGCGCTGAGTGTCGGCGGGTCAGGCTCGGGCTCGCAGGCGATGACCGGCTTGGCCGGGGTGTACCGCACCATCCGTGAAGACCCGCGGCTCGTGCTGGCACTGAGCGCCGACGACATCCGCCGCGCCCACGCAAGCGGCCAGCTCGCGGTGTTGCTCCACTTCCAAGGCACGCAGGAGCTGGGCTACGACCCGGGCCTGGTCGAGGTGTTCTGGCGTCTTGGACTTCGGATCATGGGCTTGGCCTACAACCGCCGCGGCCCGGTCTGCGACGGCTGCGAGGAGCCCAGCGACGCCGGGCTCAGCAAGCTCGGCCGCGAGGTCATCACCGAGATGAACCGGTTGGGGATGGTGGTCGACCTCTCGCACACCGGGTGGCGCTCATGCGCCGACGCGCTGGCGGCATCAGGCGATCCGTGCATCGCCTCGCACTCCAACGCCCATGCGGTGCAGCCGCACCCCCGCAACCTGCCCGACGACATCATCCGCGGCATCGCCGAGAGTGGCGGGCTCATCGGCATGAACGGGTTCCCCGCCTTCGTGTCTGCTGATCCGGCTCCGACCATGGACAACCTGATCGACCACATGGTCCACATCGACAGCCTGGTCGGGGTCGGGCACGTCGGGCTCGGCCTGGACTACTGCGAAATGAGCGACGCCGAGTACCGGGAAATGATCGACACCGGTGAGTGGACCAAGGAGAACTATCCGCCACCGCCGTGGAACTACCCCGCCGGGATCGAGACAGCGCGGACCATCGATGCGCTCGCCGAACGCATGAGCGCGCGCGGCTACTCCGACACCGAGATCCACGGCGTGCTCGGGGCGAACTGGCTACGCCTGTTCGAGCGGATGTGGCCGTGAGCAGAGGCGAGATCCAACCAGCCCTTATCAAGCGCTACGGCGCCATGCGCTGACACACGAATAAGGAGAATCCGGGTGAAGACCAAGATCGGCATGTTCGTCGCTGTCGTGGCCGCCAGCGGGATGGCCCTGACCGGATGCTCAGGGAGTAGCTCCAGCTCCGGTTCTCCTAAGGCCGGGAGCGCGACCCTGCGAGTGGGATCGACCGCGATCTCCACCCTGAACTACGACAAGTCCAACGCCGGCTACGCGTTGGGACTGGGCGACCTCGTTCTCGAGCCGCTTCTCGTCTTGAACTCAAACAACAGCCTGACCCCCTGGCTCGCCCGGTCCTGGACGCACCCCAAGCCCACCACCTACATCTACAACATCCGCCAGGGAGTGAAGTTCGCCGACGGCGACCCACTCACCGCCGCTGACGTCGTGTTCTCCCTCGACTACTACCGCAAGACGGGTTCCGCGAACCAGTACAACTTCCCCTCGGACCTGAAGAGCATCACTGCGACCGACCCGAACACCGTCCAAATCACGCTGAGCAAGCCGGACAGCTCCTGGGCAGTGGTGCCGGCCGCGAGCCAGCTCGGCATCTTCGAGAAGAGGTTCTTCGAGGCACACAAGTCCACGTTCGGGCAGCCAGGCACCGGCGTCAGCGGAACGGGGCCCTGGCAGCTGACCAGCCTCGACCCGACGACCGGCGCCGAGCTGACCGCCAACCCGCACTACTGGGGCGGCCAGCCGCCGTTCAGTCACATCAGCTGGAAGTTCTTCACCAGCGAGACGGACGAGGCCCTCGCCTTCCGTGCCGGCGACATCGACCTCGCCTTCCCGCAGGACAACACGGCTTTCGCCACCACCGCGGGGACGAAGCTGCTCACCGTGCCAGGGGCCACCGTGGTCGGTACCTTCGAGATGAACGTCCTGGACAAGCCGTGGAGCGACGTTCACGTCCGGCGAGCGGTCGCCTACGCGCTCGACAAGCCGGCCCTGATCAATGCGTACGGTGGATACGCGGCGCCGCAGACGACGTTGATCACATCCGCGATGCTGGGAACCGTCGGTTCCCAGGCACAGGTGCAGCAGGTCCTCGGTGCGGTGCCGCCCTACTCCTACAACCTGGCGAAAGCCAAGGCAGAGATGCAGCAGTCCGCCTACCCCAACGGTGTCACAGCGACCCTGGTGACGGATAGCACCTCCGCCGACGTCAACATCAGCCAGGCGATCGTCGCCGAGCTACAACGCATCGGGATCCACGCCAAGCTCAAGACCGTCTCGCCCGACGCCCTCACGACCGTGTCCTTGGGCAAGAACCGCGCGGCCGTGCCGTCCGGGTTCAGCACCTACGGCGCGGTGTCCTTGGATCCGGGTGAAGGCTTCGACTACGCGATGGGCAGCTGGAACGCCACCGCGGGGAACTGGAACTCCACCAACTGGAGCACGCCCGCGGTCGATCAGATCGTCAAGGAGGGGCTCGCAACATCCGACGCCGCGCAACGCATGAGCCTCTACCGGCAACTGCTGATCGACTACGCCAACGCGGCACCCCTGATCCCGATCTTCGCCAGCGAGACGACCGTGGCGCTGTCGAGCAAGTACACCTGGCCGAGCTTCAGCAGTACCTGGCAGCTCAAGGCGCCCTGGGCGCTGGGCATCAAGGCGGCTGGGTGAGGCGGTGTCGTCGCGACACCTTCAGGCCGCATGATGGCGGCTGAAGGAGGCGTACATGAGCGAGCGCGGCACCCTGATCCTGACCCTCATCGGGCGTCGGCTCATCGCGCTCGTCGCCCTGGTGGTCATCGTCTCGCTCGGCGTTTTCTCACTGCTGTACCTGGCGCCGGGCAATGCCGTCGACGTCCTGCTCGGTCACCGGCCGCGCACGCCGGCGACCGTACGCGCGCTGACCGACCAGTACCACCTCAACAAGCCGTTCCTCGACCAGTACTGGATCTGGCTCGAACACGCCGCGCGGCTTAACTTCGGCAGCTCGACCCAGACCTCGTTGCCGGTGAGCGAGGAGATCCGGTCGCGGTTGCCGACCTCGCTCTTCCTCGGCGTCTACGCCTTCATACTCGTCGTGGTGATCGGCGTAGGGGTTGGCGCCCTGGCCGCGATGCGCCGGGGTGGCCTGCTCGACCGGTTGGTCGTCGGCGTCTCGGTCGTGTCCGTGTCGACGCCGAGCTTCGTTGCCGGGGTGGTGCTGCTCTACGTGTTTGCCGTCCGGCTGGGCTGGTTCCCGGTCTTCGGGGCGGGAAGCGGGTTCGCCGGCACTCTTGCGCACCTGACGCTGCCGGCGGTGACACTGGCCGCGGCCGGTACGGCGTTCGTCGTGAAGCACACGCGCGCCGCGTTCCTCGGCGTGCTCGACCAGGATCACGTCGTCTTCGCCAAGGCGCGAGGTCTCTCGGCGACCCGGATCTTCTTCGCCTACCTGCTGAGGAACGCCGTCATCCCCATCGTGACGATCAGCGGAGTGATGCTGTCGTCACTCATCGTGGGAGCCGTCCTCGTGGAGGTTACCTTCTCGGTCCAGGGGCTCGGTCAGCTGCTGGTGCAATCTGCGAATGCGAAGGACATTCCGATGTTGCAGTGCATCTCGCTGCTGATCGCCGTAGTGATCCTGGTGGCCAACCTGCTCGCAGACATCGTCTACCTGCTCGTGGACCCGCGGATCGTGCTGGGGCGCCGATAAGTGAGCGCCGTGATCGAGAGGCATCTGGACCTGACCCGCCACGATGTCCGTTCTCGTCGACGTCGGCTGGGCCTGGTCGTCAGCATCTGCTTCCTGTTCGTGGGGGCCGTGGTCGTGATGGCGATCTTCGGCCCGTTGCTCGCACCGCAGGACCCGCAGGCACAGCACCTGGCGCTGGTCAGCGCGGACCCGTCGAGCGCTCACTGGCTGGGCACCGACGCGCTCGGGCGCGACGTCTTCTCCAGGGTCATCGTCGGCGCCCGCACCGCCTTCTTCGGGCCGCTCGTAATCGCGTTGGGCTCCTTCACCCTCGGCAACGTCCTCGGGTTGCTGGCCGGCTACCACGGCGGCCGGGTCGATGCGCTCATCATGCGCTGGGTCGATCTGATGTGGTCGATTCCGACGTTGCTCGTCGTGATCGTCGTTGCCGGCGCGATCGGGGCCAGCTACTGGTGGGCGGTCGCCCTGCTGGTGATACTCACCGTTCCCTTCGACACCCGAGTCGTCCGCGGCGCGACGCTGGAACAGGTACCCCGTCCGTACGTCGAGGCCGCCAAGACCTTGGGCGTTCCCGGTCGCTGGATCGTGGTGAGGCACATCTGGCCGAACATCTCCTCGATCGCGATCGCGAACACCTTCCTGGTCTTCGCCAGCTCGCTCGTGGCACTCGCCGGCCTGTCGTTCCTCGGACTCGGCGTTTCTCCAGGCACGCCCGACTGGGGGCTGATGCTCTCCGAGAACGAGACTCTGCTGTTCGCCAACCCGATCGCCACGATCGTCCCGGGCGTCATGATCGCCCTCACCGCGACGGCGATGAACCTGGTCGGCGACTGGCTGGACGAGAGCCTGGCCGGCCGGGGAGCCACCAGATGACCGACACCGCGGGGAATGCCCTCGAGGTCGTCGACCTGCGCATCGACCGCGTCCGGGAAGGACGCCTCGAAGCGATCGTCTCGGGCGTAAACCTCGCGGTGGCGAGGGGCGAGTCGGTTGGGATCGTCGGCGAGTCGGGAAGCGGCAAGTCCATGACGGCACGAGCCATCACGGGGCTGCTTCCGCGCGGCCTCTCGGCCTCGGGCGAGATTCGCTACCGGAACCGAAACCTTCTTGACTTGACCGAACGCGCGTGGCGAGGCGTTCGGGGCACGGAGATCGGCCTCATTCTGCAAGACCCGTTCACGATGCTGAACCCGGTGCTGCGATGCGCAAGCATTCTCGGCGAGTCACTGCGAACGCAGCGGCGTCTCGACCGCAACGCACGGCGCGCGGAGGTCCTCCGCCGGCTGGCCGAAGTCGGGATCCACGATCCGGCCGCCGCCGATCGCTATCCCTTCCAACTCTCCGGCGGCATGCGACAGCGGGTGGGTATTGCGGCCGCCCTCGCTCGCGACCCGGAGATCCTCATCGCCGACGAACCATCGACGGCTCTCGACGTCACGACTCAGCGGGAGACGCTTTCGCTGATCAAGCAAATCCAAGCGACGAGGGGCATGGGCCTGGTCCTGATCACCCATGACCTGCGGGTGGCGTTCGCGATGTGCGATCGGATCTACGTCCTCTACGCGGGCACGGTCGTAGAGGTGGGGAAGCCCGCTGAGCTCGACGCGGAGCCGTTGCACCCTTACACCCAGGGGTTGCTCCTGTCCGAGCCTCCGCTGGACCATCGCGTGGCCACGATGTTCTCTATTCCAGGAGCGGTGCCGAACCCGGACGCCGTAACAAATCGCTGCCCGTTTGTGGACCGTTGTCAGTGGGCGACGGAGATCTGCAGCAACGGCCCGGTGTCGCTGTCCACCATTGAGGGCGACCGTCAATCGGCCTGCGTTCGACTGCCGGCCATTCGAGCTGAGCTGGCCGCGGTTCGGCGCCAGGCGGTGGCGGGTGCCGCACCCCGGCAGCCGGATCGCTTGACGAGCCGACTCATCGACGTCAGAGCGGTGTCGAAGGAGTTCGTCCACTCCGGCCGGACGACGCACCGGGCATTGGACGAGGTGTCGCTCAGCGTCGGCGAGAACGAGTGCGTCGGCCTCGTCGGCGAGTCCGGGTCCGGCAAGACCACGCTCGCCCGCCTGCTCGTCGGCCTCGAGCGCGCTTCGGCAGGCACGATCACGATCGACGGTGTCGACGCCACGGACTGGTCGGCACTGGGTCGCGCCGATCTCCGGAAGCTTCGCGGCAGCGTCCAGATCATCTTTCAGGACCCCTACTCGAGCCTGGATCCGATGCGAAGCATCGGCTGGACCATCGCCGAGGCGATCACCACCCGCTCCCGCCGCGCGCGGAACGTCGGTCAACGGGTGGCAGACCTGCTCAGCGAAGTCGGCCTTCCGCAGTCGTATGCAGAGCTCCGCCCGGTCGCGCTCTCCGGAGGGATGCGGCAACGGGTGGCGATCGCGCGGGCCCTCGCGACGGAGCCGAGGTTGCTGGTCTGTGACGAGCCTGTATCCGCGCTCGATGTCTCCGTCCAGGCTCAGATTCTGAACCTCATCCGTCGGCTGCACGTCGACCGCGGCCTCGGCTACCTGTTCATCACCCATGATCTGTCGATCGTGCGGCAGGTCTCCGACTACCTCTACGTCATGCACCGTGGTCGTGTCGTCGAGTCCGGTCCAACCGAGCAGGTGCTGGACGGCCCCAAGGACCCTTACACGGTCGACCTGCTGAAGTCGGTACCTCGAGCCGATCAATCCTGGTTGACGTCGAGCCCACCTGGTCATGTGGCGAGCAGCGGCGCGCTGACAAGAAAGGAATAGGCATGGCCATGACGTCGGAGCAGCTACAGGCGGAGGTCGAGCGCCTGACTGCCGAGCACGCAGCCCCCGGGATGGTCGCGGCGGTCTGGCGGGACGGCGTGCTGGCGACCGCGGCCGCCGGCGTGCGCAACCTGAACACAGGTGAGCCGATGACCGTCGACACCGGCTTCATCACCGGCTCCATCACCAAGATCTGGGTGACGACCGTGGTCATGACTCTCGTGGCCGACGGCGTGCTCGACCTCGACGAGAAGATCGTCGCCTACGCGCCCGACATCCAGTTCGGTGCCGATCCTGCTGTTGCCAGAACGCTGACGATCCGCCATCTCCTCAACCACTCCAGCGGTGTCGACACCGGCGACCTCTTCGCCGCCAGCCGCGACTACCCCGACGGGGTTGAGGACTACCTGGAGCCGATCGCGTCGGCCGGCAAGCTGACCGAGCCCGGTCTCGTCTCGTCGTACAACAACGTGGGCTGGATCGTCATGGAAATGGTCCTGCGGCGGGTGACCGGCAAGAACTTTCACGAGTTGGTCAAGGAACGGGTCATCGAGCCGCTCGGCCTCGAGCGAAGCGTCCTGTCCGCCGGTGAGGCCATGTTGTACCGGACCGCGGTCGGCAGCTTCCCCACGAAAGACGGTACGTACGAGGCGACGCCGCAGTTCCTCTACCCCAGCGCGTGGGCCGCGCCCGGGACGACCTTGATCACCACGGTCGAGGACACCATCAGGTTCCTGCGCATGCATCTGGCCGGCGGCGTATCCGTCGAGGGCACGCGGATCCTCACCCCCGATGCGGCAGCGGCCATGCAGACCCCGACCAGCCCCGACCCGACCGGCCCGAGCTCGGGTTTCGGCCTCGGGTGGCGTTACCACGGGGAAGACGGCCGCCGCGTGCTGTCCCACGGCGGCGGCTCTATCGGCGGAGTGTGCGAGGCGATCGTGTCTCCCGCTGACAACCTGGTTTCCATCGCCTTCGTCAACAGCTCCCTCGGCAGCACAGTGCTCGCGGACCTGGAGGAGTTCCTGCTGCCGAAGGAGCCGTATCCGTCGTCGGTGGCGTCGGGAGACGCTCGGAGTGACGTCGCCCTCCAGCCCTTTGTCGGCACGTACCTCAGGAAGGGCGTTCGCCTTGACATCGAGGCGGACGATGGCGGCCTCGTGCTGCGGAGCACTCCGATCCTCGACGAGCAGCAGAACTGTCTGGTGCCGCCGACGATGGAGGTCTCCGAGCTCCGGGCGGTGCCGATCGGCGAGTCGGCCCTGCTCGCCCGCGACGACTCGTCGAGCACCGGTGGAACGCGAATCACCTTCTACGAGCCCGCTCCTCCTGGCTACGAACTGCTGTACACGGACCTGCGTCTCTCGCGCCGGGCGGGACGCTAGCGACCGGTCTGCCATTTGGACGATTGCGGGCGGTGGTCAGATGCCGGCGAAGTTGGCCAATGACTCCTCGCGGGAGGCGCGCTCGCCGCGGGTCATCCAGCGGTAGCCGATGTAGCCCAGCACCGCCACCACGAACGAGAAGACCAGCATCAGCGTGGCCAGCGCGTTGAGCGCCGGGCCGCCGTTCCCGCCGTGGGTGTTCGAGTAGATGATGACCGACATCGGCTGGGTCGCCGCCGATGACGACAGCAGGTCGACCAACACGAAGTCGTCGATCACGCCGGAGAACACCAGGACGGCGGAGGCGAAGATCGCCGGCGCCAGCATCGGCAGCAGCACCCGGCGGACCGCCTCGAGCTTCGACGCGCCGAGATCCGCGGCCGCCTCCTCGTATTGTCGTCCGATCGACACCAGCCGGGCGCGCACGATGATCGCCGGCCAGCTCAGGTTCCAGGTCACCAAGCCGAGCGTCTCGGCAAGCGTGCCGAGGTGGACCGAGGTGAACAACGTGTTGAAAACAAAGAACAACGCGACGCCGAAGATCAGCTCCGGGATCACGAACGAGAACACCATCACGAAGTTCGCCACCGACGCCGGGCGGGTGCGCCAGCGATCGATACCGATCGCGAACGCAACCCCGAGCGGCACCGCGATCACAGTCGTGTAGAGCGAGAGCTTCAACGTCTGCGCGACTGCGGCATGGAGGATCGGGTCGTGCAGCACGGAGTTGAGCGGGTCGGAGGTGTACCACCGCATCGAGAAGCCCTGCCACACGCTCTGCGACTTGCCGTTGTTGAACGAGAAGAGGACGGCCAGCCCGATCGGCAGCAGTGACCACGCGACGTACAACCAGGTGAAGCCCTCGAGGAACACCGGCCGCCGCCAAGGGTTGCCGATGAACCGGCGCGGCTTGGGTGCGGGCACGGTCTTTGCGGCGGGTGCAGCCGCGGTGGTGTCCACCACTGCGTCGCTCATGCGTTCGCCTGCGAGGCGCGGTTGGTCGCGATGACGTAGTAGAGCATCGGGATCACGAGCACGCCGAGCATCATCAGCGACAACGAGGCGCCCTGGGTCTGCAGCTGGGTGGACGACAGCTGCTGCTCGATGGTGTTGCCGATCATCGCGGTATTCGTGGCGCCGGAGAGCATCTGGTTGGTGAAGTAGTCACCGAGCATCGGCAGCACCGTGACCAGCAACCCGGTCAGGATCGCCTGCCGGCTCAGCGGCAGCGTCACCTTGGTGAAGGTCCGCACCCGGCTCAGGCCGAGATCGCGGCCGGCCTCGATCAGGTGCGGATCGATCCGGTCGAGGCCCGCGAACAGCACCAGGATGAGATACGGGATGTAGCCGTAGACCAACCCGAGGATGACCGTCGTCGCCTTGCCGCCCAGCCACACGACGGGGTGCGAGACCAGGTGCAGGTCGACCAGGAGCCGGTTGACGTAGCCGTCGGTCTGCAGGAGATCGATCCAGGCCAGCATCCGCATCATGTAGCTGACCCAGAACGGCGCGAGCAGCAAGCCGAGCAGCAGGCCCTTCTTCTTGCCCGCGAACCGGCTCACGAAGTACGCGGCCGGATAGCCGATCAGCAGCGACAGGACCGCCGCGATCGCGACGTACTCGAGGGTGCGCAGCACCTCCGGACCGAGAAATGCGCCGGTGCCGGTGAACTCGTGAAACACGGCGCGGTACGCCGCGCCGCTCCAGTCGAGCGGGTTCCAGGCCGGCTGCGGAGTGCCGATGATCTGGTTGATCGACCCGCCGGCCACCGCGAGCGCGACGAAGAACGGCACGATGAACAGCGCCAGGAGCCACAGCATCGCCGGCGTGGACAGCCCGGCCCACAGGATCCGGCGCGGCGCCTTCGGTCCGCCCGAGCGGGTGAAGCGGGACACTGGTGCCTAGACCCCGCGGGTGACGTCGAGCCAGTCCTGCTGCCAGGTCGTGTTCGCCGTCGCCGGCAGCTCGAGCTCGTGGTAGCCCTTGGAGAAGTACGACTCGAGCACCACGGTCGACGTCAGGTTGGGTGGAAGGATCTTCTCCTTGATCAGCCGCTGCGGCGTGACCCCTGACAACGGCTGCATGTAGCCGTTGTAGCTGATGTTCTCCAGCGCGTTGTCGGTGTTGAGGAAGTAGTTCAGGAACAGGTGCGCGAGCACCGGGTTGCTGCCACCCGACAGGACCGCCATCGTGTCGTTCGCGACCGGTCCGCGGCCGTCCGCGGGGAACCAGTAGCTGACCACGTCGACCGACACGCCCTTCGGCATGTACTGCGCGGCCGCCGCGATGTCACCCGACCACGAGTGGTGGATCCACATCTGACCACTCGGGATGTTGGTGTAGTCGTTGTTGTCGATGTGGACGTTGGTCAGCTTGGCGAGGTTGAGCAGGGACTTCTCGGCCGCGGTGAGCAAGGTCGCGTCGGTCGTGTTGAGGTCGCTCTGGCCGTTGTACATCAGGCCGAGGCCGAGGCCCTCGCGGTAGTCGTCGAGGATCGCGACCTTGCCCTTGTACTTGCCCTGCCAGAGGAACGACCAGGGGTTCTTCAGCGCCGCCGGGTTGCCCGGCACGTGGTCGTTGCGCCACGAGATGCCGGTCGTGTAGATCGTGTAGGGGACGGTGTACAGCCACTTCTGGTCATAGAACGGGTTCTCGAACTCCGACCACGCGTTGGAGATGTTCGGGATGTAGCTGTGGTTGAGCGGCCGGATCAGTTTGGTCTCGACCAGCGGACCAAGCTGGTCGACGGTGGGGATGAAGACGTCGAAGCTGAGCTGCCCGGTCTGCAGCTTCTGCATCGCCTCTTCCATCGTGTTGAAGGTCGTGACCTCGACCTTGCAGTTGTACTTCTTCTCGAAGTTCTTGATCGACTGCGGGTTGACGTAGGCGACCCAGTTGTAGACCTTCAGCGTGGCATTCTGCTCCGGCGGAAGGCCGTTCGCGATCGGCTTGTTGTCCGCGTAGATCGGCCAGGTGACCGGGTTGTCCGGTCGAGGCAGGCTGCCGCCGGTGTTGCCGCCACCACCTCCGCCACCGCCGGTGGAGTTGCCGGTGCCGCCGCTGCACGCCGCGAGGGCCACCGGGGCCAGGCCGGCGAGCGCGCCGAGTCCGGCGCCGCGCTTGAGCAGGTCGCGTCTGGAAAAGCCGGCCGACGGATCGGAGTCGGACCAGCCTTGCCGAGGATGGTGGGTCAGCGCAACCTCCAAGGACGACGCAACGGTGGAGCAGGGTTAGGAAACTACGCGGTGCCCCCGGTCGCAAGCGTCGGTTGCGTAACACCGCCGGTGAGGGCGGCCGCACAACGCTCGAAGTTGCCCACAAACCGGTCGATGTCGGAGTCGTCGTGCTGCACCGACATCAGCCATTGCTCGATCTTGCCCCACGGCGGCAGGAAAACCCCGCCGTTGTGCTGGTAGAGCCAGTGCGCGTGGTTGTACCGGTCGTCGATCCCGAGGAACCCGCGGTAGTTGCGGACCGGCTCGCGGCGGAAGACCACGCAGCCCTTGGCGCCGACCGCGACGACGTGGGCGTCCAGGTCGTAGGTGGCGATGACCCGCTCGAACTCGCTCACCACCTTGCCGCGAAGCCGGTCGATCCGGGCGTAGGCCTCATCGGTCGCGACCTCGGTCAGCATCGCCCGGGTCGCGGCCATCGCGAGCGGGTTGCCGTTGAAGGTGCCGACCTGCTCGTAGTCGCCGTTCGCGACGTGCTCCATGACCTCAGCGGTCCCGCCGACGGCCGCGGACGCGACCCCGCCGCCGATCGCCTTGGCCAGGCAGACGATGTCCGGGGTGACGCCGACCAGTCCGGTCGCACCGGACGGTCCGGCGGTGAGACCGGTCTTGACCTCGTCGAAGGCGAGCAGGGCGCCATGCGCGTGGAGCAGCTCCTTGGCCCCGGCGAGATAGCCCGGGTCGGGAGTGATGATGCCGGCGTTCATCATGATCGGCTCCACGATCATGCCGGCGACCTTGCCGTCGTAGTCCTCGAGCAGCGACGCCAGACCGGGAAGGTCGTTGAAGCTGACGACGAGCGTCAGATCGGTGATCGCGGACGGGATGCCGCTGCTCGCCGGGACCTGGTTGGGCCGCGCGGCGTCGCCGACCTCGTCCTCCTCGGGGGTGACCGACACCTGCACCGAGTCGTGATGACCGTGGTAGCAGCCCTCGACCTTGATGATCAGGTCGCGCCCGGTGACCGCGCGCATGATGTGGACGGCGTCCATCGTGGCCTCGGTGCCGGAGTTGCCGAACCGCCACAGCGGCAGGCCGAACCGGCGCGAGAGCTCCTCGGCGACGACGATCGCGGTCTCGGTCGGCTGGGCGAAGTGGGTGCCGTGCGCCACCTGGGCGCGCACCGCCTCGACGATGGCGGGGTGAGCGTGGCCGGCCAGCGCGGCACCGTAGCCGCCGTGCAGGTCGACGTAGGTGTTGCCGTCGACATCGATGATCGTCGACCCGGATCCTTCGGCCAGCCAGACCGCCTGGGGCCGGGTGATCTGCCAGCTGGAGGTCACCCCACCGGCCAGCGAGGAGGCGGCCCGGGCGCTGAGCGCGGCTGAGCGCGGCTGGCGCTCGATGAACCGCCGTTCCTGCTCGGCGATGACCTGCTCGAGCACGACGGAGATGTCGGGGACGGGTTCGGTGTGGACGGACACCATGGGCTCCGATGTGGGGTTTGACTGAACGTTCAAACTAGAAGAGTCGAGACGCTTTGACAAGCATCGGCGCCGCAGAACCGGTGCTGGACACTGTGCGAAGCCACCGCTTATCCTGACTGTATGGTCAGTCAGAACGGCGCCCGTAGTCCGCAGATCGGCCCGAGGCACGTCGACCCCGCACCGATCGATCCGGCCGCGCTGGCCGAATCGCTGCTGCCGTTCGGCGAGAGCCGGATGCTGCCGCGAGCGGCGTACGTCGACGAGGCCGTCTTCGAGTGGGAGCGGCACAACTTCTTCGGCGGCGGCTGGATGTGCGTCGGCCGCAGCGAGGATGTTGCCGCACCCGGCGACCAGCGGGCCGAGGCGGTCGGTCCGGCGGGGGTCCTGCTGGTCCGGGGCGATGACGGCGTGCTGCGCTGCTTCGCCAACTTCTGCCGCCATCGCGGGCACGAGCTGCTCGGCTGCGGCGCCTCGATCAACCGTCGGGTGATCGCCTGCCCGTACCACTCCTGGGGCTACGAGCTGTCCGGCGAGCTGCGGGCGGCCAAGGGCTTCAAGGGCCGCGAGGGATTCGACAGCGACGCGTGGGGGCTGGTGTCACTCCCGGTCCGCGAATGGCACGGCCTGATCTTCGTCGACGGCTCGGGAACGGCACCGGCGCTCGAGGATGCCCTTGCCGACATCGAGCCGATCGTCGCGCCGTATGAGATGGAACGGCTGCGGGTCGCCGGCCGCCACGAGTACGAGACGACGGCGAACTGGAAGATCCTCACCGAGAACTACCACGAGTGCTACCACTGCCCGGTCATCCACCCGGAGCTGTGCGCCGTGAGCCCGCCGTCGAGCGGCCACAACTACGCCTCCAGCGGAGCCTGGGTCGGCGGCACGATGGATCTGCGCGAGGGCATGGACACCATGTCGCTCGACGGCACGAGCGGCGGCGTCGCGCTCCGCGGGCTCGACGCCGTGGGTCTGCGGACCGTGATCTACCTCAACGTCTTCCCGAACATCCTGATCAGCCTGCATCCCGACTACGTGATGGTGCACCGGCTCACCCCGCTCGCGGCCGGCCGCACCCGGATCGAATGCACCTGGGCGTTCGCGCCCGAGGCGGTCGAGCGCGAGGACTTCGACCCGTCGTATGCGGTCGACTTCTGGGACATCACGAACCGGCAGGACTGGCAGGCCTGCGAGTCCGTGCACCGCGGGCTCACCTCCGAGCACGCCAAGCCGGGACCGCTCTCGCCCGAGGAGGACGCGGTCTACCAGTACGTCACGATGGTCGCGCGCGGCTACCAGGGCCACCGGGTGTCGAACACGCCGGCAAAGGCCGGCGCCACCACCTGAGCCGGCGAGCAGCAGTGCTCAGCGGTTGGCCTCGTTGTCGAGCCATTCGCCGGACACGATCGACATGAACTGCGGCTGGAGTCGCGCGCCGAGCGCGAGATAGAAGTCGGTCGCCGAGTCGGTCTGCCAGCCCACGTGCTGGCCGGGCACCGCCTCGACCAGCCGGCGAACCATCGCCGTCCCGATCCCCCGGCGACGCCAGGACGACTGCGTCCACACGTCGATGAGATAGGCGTTGCACACGCCGTCGGAGAGCAACCGGGCCATCCCGACCACCCGGTCACCGGCCCAGGCGATCACGACGTGCGGCGAGTTCTCGAACGATCGCTGCAGCGCGGCCGGGTTCCGGCCGTTGTCGAAGTCGTCGGCGATGAGATCGGCGCGGGCCTTCGCCCAGTCGACCCCGGCGCAGCTCGAGGCGAGCCGCCAGTCGCCGTCCGGCACTAGCGCGTGGCGTTGCCGGCGGCGATCCGCTCCCGGTTGGCCCCGAGCCGCTCGTCGTACTGCTGGGCGAGCTGCTCGAGCTGGTCGAGGTGCTCGGCGAGACTGGCCTGGGCCTGCTGCGCCTCGGGCGAGACGAAGGTCAGGTCGAAGATCTTCCAGTGCCGGAGCACCGGGGCGATGACCTCGTCGCGATGGATCCGCAGGTTGTAGATCCCGGCCTTGGCGATCTGGACGCTCTTGCGGTTGAAGTTCGGAATGCCGGTGCCCGGCATCCGGAAGCCGAGCACCTCGGCGGCGATCGCGACCACGGTCTGATCCGGATCGATGTCCATCGCGGCCCGGATCAGGTCCCGGTAGAAGACCATGTGCAGGTTCTCGTCGGCGGAGATCCGGGCCATCAGCTTGTCGGCGACCGGGTCGCCGGCGATCCGGCCGGTATTGCGGTGGGCGATCCGGGTCGCGAGCTCCTGGAAGCTGACATAGGCGAGCACCCGGGTCAGGCCCTTGCCCTCGGCCGAGTAGCCGACCTCCATCGTCGCCATCCGGTCGCGCTCGAGCACTACCGGGTCGACCGCCCGGGTCACCAGGAGGTAGTCGCGGATGCAGCAGGCGTGCCGGCCCTCTTCCGCGGTCCAGCGATGCACCCAGGTCCCCCACGCCCCGTCCCGGCCGAAGACGGTCGCGATCTCGTGGTGATAGCTGGGGAGGTTGTCCTCGGTCAGCAGGTTGACCTCGAAGGAGATCTGGGCCTCCCGCGACAGGCTGGACTGATCCGGCGACCAGGCCGTGCCGTCGGGACCGACGAAGTCGCGGCCGAGCCGCCACGGCACATACTCGTGCGGCATCCACTCCTGGGCGATGGACATGTGCCGGTTGAGGTTTGCTTCTACCGTTGGTTCGAGTTCGCGCATGAGGTCGAGCGGGTCCAACGTCTGCATCGTCATCCTGCCTTTAGGCCGACCGTATCGGCCGCGCGTTAGCCTCTACAGTCGCATGCCGGCATGGTCCAATGCCAATAACCGGCGTACCGTCGGCGTTGCCACGCCCGCGATGAGCATCGCAGCAACAAGACAGGAGCCCGCCCGATGGGCAACAAGAACAAGGCCGGCCGCGAGGCCAAGAAGCCGAAAAAGAGCGCCAAGCTCAAGGCCGCTCCGGTCAGCACGACGGTGATCCCGCCCACGACCCGCCCGACCGAGACCAAGTCGCAGTAGACCTCCGCACACCCCCACCGTGACCGACCCGACCGATGCCGCACCCGGCGCTCCCGCCGAGTCCGGCGCGCGGGGTCGCTGGCTGACCGACCGGGTCGAGTCCGACATCAGGCACGCCGAAGACCGCTTCGTGCCGGCCTGGCTGCGCCCGACCGATGCGGAGAACCGGCTGCCCGCCGGAGCGGCGATCGCGGTGGCGATCTTCCTGCAGCTGTCGTTGCCGGTGAAGTACGGCCTGCACCCGCGCTGGGTCCTGCCCGGCATGGAGCTGGTCCTGCTGATCGCGCTGACGATCCTCAACCCGGTCCGGCTGACCCGCCGGACCGCGTTCGGCCGGTACGGCGCGTTGCTGATGGTCGCGCTCATCACGGCCGACAACATCATCAGCGCGGTCCTGCTCGACCACGACATCCTCAACGGCAGCGCGAGCAACGACCCGACCGGCCTGCTGGCGAGCGGGTCGGCGATCTACCTGACGAACATGATCGCCTTCGGGCTCTGGTACTGGGAGATCGACCGGGGCGGGCCGTTCGCGCGCACCGAAGGAAGCGACCCGCACCCGGACTTCATGTTTCCGCAGATGACGAACCCGGAGCTGGCCCCGGCCGACTGGGAGCCGCGGTTCCTCGACTACTTGTACGTCAGCTTCACCAACGTGGTCGCGTTCTCACCGACCGACACGCTCCCGCTCGGCCGCGGCGTCAAGGCCTTGATGGCGGTCCAGAGCCTGGTCGCACTGTCAACTCTCGGCCTCGTCATCGCCCGCGCCGTCAATGTCCTCAAGGTGGCCCACGGCTAGCACTCCGGACGCCGCCAGCAACTCCTCCCAGCGCGAGAGCTTGATCCGCGGGCTGTTGCGACCCGCACCCAGCGCGACCTCGGCGGCGTCGATCGCCGCCCAGCCGTCGAGCCCGACCGGGTGGGCACCGCGCGCGACCGCCGCGCCGAGCGCGCTGCCTGGCTCGACCGGCCGGTGGAGCAGGGTCTCGGCGTCGGCGACGATCACCTTGACCGTTGCGGTCGCGTCGGACCGGTTGGTGCCGATGACACCGGTCGCGCCGCGCTTGATCCAGCCGCAGGCATACTCCCCGGGCTCGCCGGACTCGCGCTGGACCCGGTGGTCGACGACCGCCAGGGTCCCGGACTCCTCGTCGAACGGCAGGCCCTCCAACGCGACGCCGGTGTAACCGGCCGACCGAAGGACCAGCTGAGCCTCGATGTCCTCGGTGCTCCCGTCCGGACGCTCGACCCGGAGGCCCTCGACCGACTCGGTGCCCAGCACGGCAACCGGCCGGGAGTGGAAATGCAGGTGCACCCGCCGGGGCGCGCGGGTCAACGACCGTTGCGACCAGCCGCGAAAGACCTCGACGTTGCGGCGTACGACGGTGTCGTCGATCTCGCCGATTCCGTCGAGGGCGGAGGGGTCGACCACCACGTCGACGCCATCGAGCTCACCGAGCTCGCGCAGCTCCTTCGTGGTGAACTTCGCGTGCTCGGGACCGCGGCGGCCGACGATGTGGACGTCGGTGATCGGCGAAGCGCGCAGCGCGTTGAGGACGGCGTCGCTGACATCGGTCGGCGACATCTCCTCGGGGTCACGGATGAGGATCCGGGCCGCGTCCAGCGCGACATTGCCGAGACCGATCACGGCGGCGCTGTGCGCGCTGAGATCGAACCCGCCGATGCTTGCGTCCGGCTCGTCGCAGTACCAATTGACGAACTCGCGGGCGGACAGGCTCCCCCGCAAGCCTTCGCCGGGGATCCCCAGCCGCCGGTCGGTCGCGGCGCCGTACGAGTAGACGACGGCGTGGTAGTCGGCAAGCAGCTCGTCGACGGTCACCTCGACGCCCACCGTCACGTTGCCGAAGAAGCGGACGTGCTCATGGTCGAGGGTGCGCTGCAAGGTCACCCCGAGGGCCTTCATCTTCAGGTGGTCGGGGGCGACGCCGTAACGGAGCAGGCCGAACGGGGTCGGCAACCGGTCGAAGATGTCGACCGACGTCGGGACATCGGTCTGGTCGACCAGCGCGGCCGCGATGTAGATCCCGGCCGGGCCCGCGCCGACGACCGCCACCCGCATGCGTTCCTCGATCGCGGTCACAGGGCCACATCCTAAGTAAGGTGAGCACCGCCCGAAGGGAGGCATCCATCGACGCGGTCGTGGTCGGCGCCGGCCCGAACGGCCTCGCAGCCGCAGTGACACTGGCCCGCGCCGGACTGTCGGTCACCGTAGTCGAGGCCGCCGAGCAGATCGGTGGCGGCACCCGCACCGCCGAGCTCACCGTGCCAGGGGTACGGCACGACATCTGCTCCGCGGTTCATCCACTCGCCGCCTCCTCACCGTTCTTCGGCTCGCTCCCGCTGGCCGAGCACGGCCTCGAATGGCGCTGGCCTGCGGTCGATCTGGCCCATCCGCTCGACGGCGGAGCAGCGGTGTCGATGGTCCGGTCGATCGACGACACGGTGGCGGAGCTCGACGGCGACGGCCCGGCCTGGCGGCGCACCTTCGGCCCGCTCGCGACCCGGTTCGAGGCCCTGGCCGAGGAGCTCATGCAGCCACTCGCCCACCGGCCGCGGCATGTGGTCGACCTGGCCCGCTTCGGCCGACGGGGGTTGTTGCCGGCCACCACCCTGGCCCGCCGGTTCCGGACCGAGCAGGCCCGGGCCCTGTTCGCCGGCTCGGCCGCGCACCTGGTGGCCCCGTTGAGCGCGCCGGCATCGGCGTCGGCCGGCGTCGTGCTGGTCGCCGCGTGCCATCACTCCGGCTGGCCGGTCGCCGCCGGTGGGTCGCAGGCAATCAGCACCGCGCTCGCGGGCTATCTCGGCTCGCTCGGCGGCACCATCGAGACCGGCGTACGCATCACCTCGTTCGCCGACCTCCCGGACGCCGCGGTGCGGCTGTTCGATACCACCCCCGGCGCGTTCCGGGACATCGCCGGCGAGGCGCTCCCGCCCCGGGTCCGGCGGGCCTATCGGCGCTGGCGGCACGGCCCTGGAGCGTTCAAGGTCGATCTCGCAGTCGAGGGCGGCGTCCCGTGGCTCGCGCCGCCGTGTCGCGAGGCGGGCGTCGTGCACGTCGGCGGATCGCTGGCGGAAATCGTCGCCGCCGAAGCCGCGGTGGCCCGCGGCGAGATGCCGGCCCGCCCGTTCGTCCTGGTCGCCCAGCAATACCTCGCCGACCCGTCCCGATCGGCCGGCGACATCCACCCGATCTGGGCCTACGCCCACGTTCCCAACGGCTATCCACACGACGCCACCGACGCGATCCTCGATCAGATCGAGCGGTTCGCGCCCGGCCTGCGCGACCGGATCGTCGGGCGGCACACCACATCGCCGGCCGGGCTCGAGCACGACAACCCGAACTACGTCGGCGGCGACATCGCGGGCGGGGCAAGCGGGGGGCGGCAGCTGGTCGTACGACCCCGGCTCGCACCCGACCCGTACTTCACCGGGATCCCGGGGGTCTACCTCTGCTCCGCGTCGACCCCACCCGGCGCCGGCGTCCACGGAATGTCCGGGTATCACGCCGCCCGCAGCGCCTTGCGCTACCTCGAGCGAGCGCCGTCGGCCTAGCCAGCAATGTCACATTGCCTGGCTGATCCTGGGGGTGATGTCACATTGCCCCCACGAAGTGCGGGGCAATGTGACATTGCTTGGACCGGCCGGCGGCCGACAGGTCAGTCGAGTCGGGGTGTCTCGCCGTCGGTGCGGTCGAGCAGGACGCCGAGCTCCTGAGCCTCGAGCCGGTCCAGCTCGTAGCGGTCGTTGACCTCGTCCTCGTCACCGGACTCCGCCTCGGTGTCTCGCAACGACTCCACCCCGTCGCGGTCGCGGCGACCTTCGTCACGACGGGCGTCGAGGGAGATGATGTCCGCCAGGTCGTTCGAGTCGTCGCGCATGTCTCCAGTGTGCCCTAGGGTCGTCTCGGTGAGCGAGAGCGAGGCGGATCGCTGGCTCACGCGGGGCGTTGCCAGCATCAGCGCCGCCAGCATGTTCTCCGATCTCGGTCACGAGATGACGACCAGCGTGCTGCCGAGCTTCGTCACCTCGACCCTGCACGCCGGCCCGGGCGCGCTCGGCGCCATCGAAGGCGTCGCGGACGCGCTGGTCGGAGTCGCCAAGCTGGTCGGCGGCCCGCTCGCGACCGACCCGGCCCGGCGGCGCAAGCTGGTCACCGGCGGGTACGTCGGAACCGCCCTGGCCACCGGCGCGGTCGGGCTGGCCGTGGCGGTCTGGCAGGTCGCGGTGCTGCGGGCGACCGCGTGGTTCAGCCGCGGACTTCGTTCACCGGCGCGCGACTCGATGCTCTATTCCCTCGTGCCGGCGAACGCGATCGGGCGCGCCAGCGGGCTCGAGCGGGCCGGCGACAACCTCGGCGCGGTCGGTGGGCCACTGCTGGCCGCGCTACTGGTCGCAACGATCGGGCTCCGACCCACTCTGCTGGTCGCCGCGATCCCCGGGTTTGCGGCCGCCGTGGCGATCACGGTGGCGGCCCGCGAGGCCCGCGACCGGGTCAACACCGCCAAGGGCCGCAAACAGCTCTCCTACCACCTCGGCGAGCTCCACCGCGCCGGGCTGACCCGGGTGCTGGCCGCTCCGACGCTGTTCGAGCTCGGCAACCTCGCGCCGACCCTGCTGATCCTGCGCGCCACCGAGCTCATGCACCGCGACGGCCGCAGCCTGGCCGCCGCGACCAGCCTCGCCGTCCTGCTCTACGCCGCACACAACCTGTCTGCAACCGGGACCGCGCTGACGGCCGGCCACCTGATCGATCGCGCCAGTCCGCGCTCGGCCATGGTCCTTGCGGCCACGGCGTATGTCGCGGGATACGGGCTGTTCGCGCTCGGGCCGCATCAGCCGGTCGTGCTCCTGGCCGGCTTCGTTCTCGGCGGGGCCGGGATCGGCTTCGGCGAGCCCGCCGAGTCGGCCGCGGTGGCAACCTTGCTGCCGGATCACCTGCGCAGCAACGGGTTCGGGCTGCTCGGCGTCGTCCAGGGGATCGGCGCGCTCACCTCCTCAGCGGTGGTCGGGCTGCTGTGGGCCACCGTGTCGGCACCGGTCGGGTTCGCCTACGCCGCGGCGTGGATGGTCGCGGCGGCCGTGGCGGCGCCGATGTTGACCGGCCGCCGTTCCGGGTCTGCCGCCACCCCGGCGTAACGGACTATTACCGACTATTCGGCGGATTTCCCGCGCTCGGCTTCACCCGAATGCCGAATCACCCGATGGAGGAAGCAACAACTTCTCGGGGAAGGCAATCGTGACCGCGTGGAACCGGCTCTCGCGCGAGGCGAGCATCGCCAGCCTGGGCAAGTGGA
>Ga0265338_10003017_pt1 | contig 24291 bp, 27 predicted proteins | sample 42126metaG_FD_193579 | JGI IMG/M metagenome (GOLD analysis project Ga0265338, IMG submission 193579) | Rhizosphere microbial communities from Carex aquatilis grown in University of Washington, Seatle, WA, United States - 4-21-26 metaG | ecosystem: Host-associated > Plants > Roots > Rhizosphere... | reverse complement strand
TCTCAGATCAATACCAAAGATAGCAATTGGTTCTACTGGGTCGAATATAAAGACATGGATTACATGAAGAAAAAGTATCCCAAATTTACATGGGATATCAAATCCGACAGGGGGCCAGATACTCAATATGATGTCTTTACAAACACAGAGAAAGAAAACCCAAACAAACGGAAGGTTTTCTACCTATTTCACCGCAGCCATGAGTTTATGCCCGAAGGTAGATACATTGTCGCCTCTGACGATCACGTACTCGTCAATGAGCCTCTCACGCTACCTACCATCGTTAATAATCAGGATCTGCCTCTTATTCATTTCAAAGATCTCGATATCGGAATGGGAAATCGAGGAAACCCGATCCTTTTTCGTAACTGTAAGAATTTATCCGATGCAAACAATCGTATAGCTAATCAAATCTATAACAACCTAGAGATGGAATCACCCAAGATGTTCGTTCATGAGACATCGGGTGTAGACGCTCAAAGGATGCCCAATGGAACGACCGCTATTGAATGGCATGGGAATATCAAGCCTACTATCGAATGTCCTCAGACGAATACCCCTTCGATTTTTAATTTCTGGCAGCAAATTCAAACCTCGATGGATCAGACTGCTCTTCAAAATCCCCTTGTCAAGGGTGAAACCCCGAATGCTCAATTGGACAGCTTCGTTGCATTACAATATTTTGAAGACCAAAGGACACAACTCGCTGCTCCAGCTATTAAAGGCCACATCAGGTCAATGGAACAACTATTCCGATTGATGATTACTATCGCTAAAGATAAATACAAACCTGACGATGGAAGATTAATTAAGATATTAGGAAAGCATAATACTTTCCAATTAAAATACTTTGACCCGATTAACCTTCAAAAAAGCTACGATGTTCATATTACTACTACTGGGAATCTTGCAAACTCTAAGGCTGCTCGAACGCAGATGATGATCTCGATAAAACGAGAATTCCCTGACATAATCACCAACGAAGTCTTCATGGACATGCTTGGTTTGTCTCATTCTAAGAAATTCCAAAACGCCATCACAGCTGCTGTTTCTACTGCCGAGTGCGAGAATCAGGACATGATGAGCGGTAAACCAGTCCTTCCTCCTGCAAGATTTGAAGATCTCATTGCTCATTGGGACGCTCACCGCATACCCATGCAGACTCTGGATTTCAAGCAATCTCCTTTAGAGGTGCAGGAGCTTTTCGTCGGGCATGTCGCTGCGACTGAAAAGCTAATGTTTGAACAGGCTGCCGAGAATCCTCTCTTTGGGGATCGTCTTGGCCAGCTCCGTCAATTCCCGATGTTTTACACTCCGAAGCCAGTCAACGAACCCATCCCTCAGCCCGACAGTGGATTTGAGGAAAATGGGGACGTTGGCGTTCAGCAACCGATCCAACCAGAAAACGAGCCCATAGAAGAACCTGTGGCCATCTAACCGATTTCACCGTTTACACGTACTCTAAGATCATTATGCCGATGTCGGCAATATGATCCACAGTACTGCTAGAAACCTTTTAGCCGTAAGGAATTGGTTATGGATCATACCTATGAATCATCGACTGTCGAAATGGATAGATCGGGGTTTGCCTCACTACAGGATCAACTTCTCAATAGCAAGGCGAACAAAGCCGAAACTCCCGAGGACATCCGAGACAAAGCACCTGCTAAGGAAAGCAAAAAAGAGATAGCTCCTTCTAAGAAATACGTTTTTAGAAAGGGAGATCAATCTCTGGAGCTTGACGATGACTACGAGATTGAGTTCGTCGCGGACAAACGTCCAACGAAACTCACACTCAGAGAATTGAAAGATCGAGCAGCTGGAGATATTGCGGTTAAGAATCGCATGCATGCTTTAGCTGAAGAGAAGAAACGAGTCGCGACAACTTTCAAACAGTTTGCCGACTTAGCGAAGACCGACCCTCTTGCTGCCCTGGAATTTATCTCTAGCAAAGCGAAGGAATCGGACAGTGAGTTCGAGTACTCAAAATACATAGAAAAACTCGCAGAGCAAGCGGAAAAACTCGGACAGATGGACGAGAAAGACCGTAAGGCTTGGGAGCTTGAAAAGAAGCTCGCAAAGGCAGAACAGGATTTATCTCATAAGGAGAGAACAGAAGCTGTGGTTCTTAGGAAGCAGGAGATGTTGTCCGATTATCCAGAGATAGGGGATTCGCAGTTCGGCCAGATGGTTGATGCAGTTTTGCAGAATGAAGATCTGCTTGCAGGTTTAGAAAGTGAACACGATGTCATGGACAAGGTAGAGGAATTGATCGTCGAGACTCTCACACAGAGAGACATTATGACGGTCATCAGAGAAATCAATCCCGCTTACTTGAATGACAATGCACTCATTTTCACCCTCTCAGATCAGCTCAAGCAAAACCCAGACTTAGACGAAGAAGATGTGAGAGACATTATTGGCCAGATTATTGCGCCAGCTCCAAGGGTTCAAAGTCGTCCTCCTGTCCAATCAAACAGGCAGCGCGACATTCAGACTTTATCGAGTAAGGCAAGACAGGGAAACAGTGTCAGCAATATGAGGAATCAAAGTGCCGATCCATTCGACTTACTAAAGCAGCAACTAATGGAAAGAAAAAAAGAATTAGCGACAACACCACTATATAAGAGGTAAATCAAATGTCTTCAGTAATTAAACAGTTTAGTTTAACAGACCTGAGCAATCTTTATAGAATTGCTTATGGTGACTTCGAGTTAGATGCAGCGGGCTGGGATCACTCAGAGCTGATCGGCTTGATCCAAAAGTCCAGCAAATTTGTTGGCAACAGATTAGAAATGGCTCAGTTGGTTGACTGGGGTGGTGGACAATCTTCTGGCTCTTTGCCAAGTTCATCGACCGCCTATATCAATCGTCCGTTCATTACCGCCATGTCCGTCTACGCGACTAGCGTCATCGACTCACAGTCAATGAAAGCTGCTCGCCGAGCTGGTTCAAATCTTGGTGCGTTTATGGATGCAACTGAGCTTTCCATTTTGACAATGAAGAGAGCTTTCGCTGACCAAGTAGCCCGACAATTCTTCGGAGATGGTACAGGTGTTCTCGGTGTTATTAATACCGTGACAACTATCGGCCCAGGCCAATACCAGTTGCTCATCACAAATGCTACATGGCTCCAAGCTCCTTGGATGTTAAATGATTTATTGAATATCGACACAGGCACTGACTTGTTCTTGGTCACTAATATTGACCTTACAAATCAGATTATCACTGTGAGCCGTCAGACTGGGGTTCAAGTTCCTAACCCAGGACAAAACATTTACAAACAGAAGTCTCGAAATAATGAGATGTTCGGTTTGAAAGGTGTTGTTACGGCTACTGTAGGTCAAAGCCTTTATGGTGTACCTGTAGGGTATCGTTGGGGTGCACAGACTCTTGCTGCTGCTGGACAGACTCTCTCAGTCAAATTGATGAGACAGCTTGACCAACAAATGAGATTCTGGGCTCGTGGCGACCTTCCTACTGACTACATTATGTCAGCCACACAATTGAGATTGTTTGAAGATGGTGAAGACGCTAAGTCAATCATCTACATTCAGCCTGAAGTGTCTCCAGAAAGACAAGCTGGTAGCCAAGTCGCAGCTGTGAAGATCAATGGACGTACTGTAAGGGTACACTGGTCTCCATACTGCCCTGAGGACACCATGTACGCCATTAACAGGAATAAAGTACACCTGTACATACGTCCTGACACTGCTGAAGGAAATGACCCTGGAGGCTTTATTGAGAACGGAGATTCTATCTTCTTCCCACTGCAAGTTTCAGGAACTCCGCTCGACAGCTATGGAATTTTTTATGCGACATATGCAAATTTTTACATCAACCCGACTTTCACAGGCGTTATAAACGGCCTTGCAACGTCATAAGGAGGCGATATGTCGAGACAAACTTTTCCAAACTTTTACGATCAGCCTGGCTGCACAGTAAGAAACTTCCGCATCACAGGTGCGGGAGTTTTATCCAGTGCAGGCCCAGGCGGATTGGATGGCAGAGGTCAAAACCTCTGTACCATTAGTCAAGCTGCAAACGTGTTCACAGTTACCTATTTGGCTGCTTTTGGTGATGTTCCATACATCTTCTTTCAGCCTTCAGCAGGTCAAGCGAACACGATTGTCAACCTTCTTACGAATACCGCTCAAGGGTTCACGTTTGAATGTTTTAAATCGGATGACCATACCACTGCAATTGTGAATCCTAATTTGGATATTCATATTGACAGCTATAACACAACATCATTTGTAAGCTAATAGGGAGGCGATTTCTTATGTCAAATTCAGGTAATAGCATAAAAGATGATGCGATCAGAGAAATCGCTTCTACAAATGCTTCTCTTGTTGCTGCTGGTGCTGGTATGCCAGGAACATACGTTAAGCTTGGAGGAGTCTTCTTAAGAGACTCCTTCAAGCAATGGTTCACCAATAACACAAATGGAGACATGTATTGGTCTACTGATGGTGTAACTGACATGAAAAAGATGCCCGCAAATTCTGGCAGGGCTTCCGACGATAAAACAGATGACATGTTTCGTAAACAGGGTACTCAATGGTGGGTCAGGTACGATTTAGTTCCTGCTTCTCCCGCTGGATGGGCTGCATTAGAAGTGGAGTGGGTATGAGCCAAGTACAAAATTTTTCGTCTGGAGGAGCCCCAGGAACTCCAAATATTGAATTTGTTGTAGGTAATGATGCGGTTCCAGTAGGGCCGAATCCAGCTACTCACGCTATCGATATTATAGGAGATTCAACAAAGGGTGTAAGTGTACTAAATACTGCACCGTTTACAGAGAAGGTAAGTGTTGCATTTGCAACAACTGCATCGCCTGGTGTCGCTTCATTTAATCCAGCAGATTTCACCGTGGCAGCAGGTGTGGTTTCATCGATAGCATCGGGAGATCTTCACGCAGCTCGTTTTATCGTAAGCGCAGGAGGTAGTGCCGATGGAGCTAATTATACCACTTTGCCAGCAGCTTATGCAGCAGCCGTTGCTGCTACTGGAAATCAAACGATTTTCCTTCAGCCAGGGACGTATAATATTGGAACGATGGCCTTGTCTCCAGGAATCAATATCTCAGCTTTTGATTGCGATGCTCTTACACCAAGTGTCGTTATAAATGGAAAGATGACGGCTAATATTACTGGGGATTGTGCTTTCAGTGGAATTAGCTTTTTAAATAATTCTGATAATGTCCTTGCTATTAGCGGATCTGGAGCTTCGACATTCCAATTTACCGAATGCTTCATAAACGTGAGTGGAACAGCCACAGCCATAGTGAATTCTAACCCTTCAGCGGGTGTCCGAATATTCTCTTCTAAAGGAGATATTTCAGGAACAGATACCTACTTTAATTTCACGGCTGGGGGAGTAATTCTTCAAGACAGCTTTATGTTTAATAACATAGAGAGTTTAACGGCTAATATTTTCGATAACGCTTCCATAGATTTAGAATCTTCTACTTTTGATTGTCCTATAGTAGCAACCAATACAGGTGGAGATGTCTCAATAAAACATTCAACTATGATTGTTTTAAATGGTACTTGCGTTACAACAAGTGGAGGCCCAAATGCTGATTTAGTTATCTATAATAGCCATATTGATTCTAATAATGCAACAGCAATCAGCATAGGTGCTGGATCAACCATGACCATAGCCAATACATCGGTTGGATCGAATGCGACCAATGCGATCGATGGAGCTGGTATTCTTCTCTATGCGCCGATTGCTTTCACAAAATCCTCTTCACAGGTTACGACAGCTACTCAAACCCCTCTTCGTTTTGGCCCTCAAATCTCTCCAGAATTGGCAGATACGAATGGAACTGTCTACTATGATGGGACAATTCTTAAAACGAATTCCCCTGGAACTACTGGACAAGTTTGGACATCAAATGGAGCGGGAACTCCTCCAAGTTTCCAAACCTCTGGATCTCCTCCATTGATTGCTTTTAGGGCACACTTAAATGCAAATACAGCGACGAATTTAACTGGTGATGGAACTTTGGTTACTGTGCCATTTGATACCGTCGACTACGACATTGGATCTGGATATAACAATTCAACATTTATTTATACGGTTCCTGTTGGTGGTGCTGGTATTTATCAAATTAACTATACCGTATTTACCTATCGTGGATCTGGCGTTAATACAGTTCAACTTTTGAATTTGTTAATCAATGGTGCAACTAATATTAGAAATTACGAAGTTAATTTTGAAAACATGCAGACTTCTGGAGAACTCACTCTGACAAGCGGAATGCAATATCAACTGAATGATGGAGACACTATTCAGGTAACTGCTGATGTTGGCGGAGTATCTGCAAATATCGGATTTGCAGGGACATTCTGTGTATTCAGCGCAACTAGATTAGGTTAAGGAAGGTAAAATGGGAACTTTCACACCCAATATAGGTCTATACATACCCGCAGCAGGTGAAACTAATTATAGTGATGCATTTGCAGCGGGGATGATGAACCTAGATTCTCATGACCATTCTGGAGGGCCGAATAAGGGTTTGCCTATTTCTTCCACTGGTCTTGGAAATTTCTCTGTCACCTTTGAAAAGCTTGCTGCCAACGTAGCAGATATCACGACTGGTATAGGAGTAAATAATACTGTCGGACTTCAGCACCAACTTCAGATTTTAGGTGTTTTAAGGAATTTATTTACATTTGCTTCCACTGGAGGAGGCACAGGAATTATAGCAGTCAATGGGTCTACTGTTTTCGGTAGAACTCTTCAAGATTCTCTAGATGGTTCAATCACATGGACATTCCCAGATGGAGTGGGTGGAAATCCTCTTCCAGCATTCAATATCGCAGGAATATCCCCTGTTCCTGTGGCTAATGGAGGAACTGGAAAAACAATCTTTAATCCTTGGGATATAATTTGTGGAGGAGCCACTGGGACAGGCCCATTACAGCAAGTCGCTGGTGAAGGAACTATAGGTCAATATCTAGGAAGCGGAGGGCCAGGAGAACTTCCTGTATGGTCAAGTTTCCCTGCTCCAGTAACTCAAACTGTTTTTCAAGCTACAGTGACAATGAGTGCAGCTCAATTTAGAGCTTTATCAGGAACCCCAGTTCTAATCGTAGCTCCTCAAGGTGCGGGTAAAGTAATCGTACCCACAACTGCGATTGGTAAAGTTAATGTTGGTAGTTCTTCATTTGGAGGTGGTTCAGCTGTTGGTTTTTATTATGGTGTAGGACTAGTAGCTCAATCTTATGTTCGATTTGATTCAGGGACTTTTGATTCTTCAACAAGTGGTTATTACCAACCTACATTCTCTTCCCCTTCCAGCTCTGGGATAGATGTGGCTAATATGGAAAATCTTGGTCTTTATATTTCTGTAAATAGTAGTAATTTTACTGGTGGTGGAACAAGTACCGTTGTTATCACAGTTTTTTATTCAGTCATACAAATTTAAAGAGGTAGTTATGGTCGATCCAGGAACAGCAATGCTTATAGCCACAGCAGTTGCAACAGCAGCTAAAGGAGCTGGTGACTACTTAGGAAATCAAAGTGAAAAGAAAGCGGGAAAGCGCAGAGCTAAAGAAACCAAACGAGAAACACACGCTAATATGCTTCATGATGCTTTACAAAGAAGTGCAGAACTAGAAGCTCATCGATTAGCTAGTCGACAGAAGATAGGGAAACGTAGAGCCAGCACATCTCAAGAAACGGCTGATTTAGTCCGAGGAGCATTGAGCATATGATAAACGCTGCAAAAGCTGCCAAACAAGCAGCAACTGGATATCAAAATGATAGTGGTTCTGGATCAGGTTACGGCTCGGCTAGTGATTGGTCGCAAATTATCTCAGGAGCGGGTCAAGGTGCTGGTTCGGCTATGCAAGGAGCAACGGCAAATGCCAATAATAAAATGGAAGCGAAAGAAGCAAAAAGACGGACGTTGGCTAACCTTCTTAACCAAGCTCTTAAAAGGAATCAGGGTCTTTTCCGTGTGGGACAAGAACACTCTGATGAAATGAAAGATTATCAATCACAAGCAATGCAGCAAATGGCTCGCGGATTTGTGGAAGCAATGCAAGGAACAACAGGGTAATAACATGAAAAGACAAATGTTTGGTCACTCAGTAAAGAAACGTGCAACTGGAAGAACTCCAGGAGAACCATACAATAGTGATGGTTATGATCGCGGAGATGAAACTGAAGACGATTATGGATACGTGAAAAGCAAAGACGTTAATCCGAATGAAAAGGGAATGTCCTACGGAAAATCCAAAGACGCTCCTCCTGGATATGAAGGTCGTGAGCATGTCAAATATGAAGATCCAGGTTATTCCTCTCATCACATCCGATTTCCTCAAGACGAGCCTCATATGAAGAGCCACGTCACTCAGGACGAAGAACACGAGATGGAAGACAACTATCATCACGATGTACCCGATCAAACCCATTACTCCCTTGAAGAAAAAATCAAACGTGCTCGCATGAAAATGGATGCTCCCGATCAGGAAGATCCAGACGAATTGCGAGGAAATCTTGTGGATAATATTGGTCAGGGAGAAGAGGACACTTCGGGAGAGGAAGAAATGGGCCCGAATGACATGCAATCCAATATGTCCAAAGAACACCGTAAGAAAATGATCGCAGCCGTGACTAAGAGAAAAATGAATAAGGCTGCTGGAATGAGAGAACGAAAAAAATACTAATTTAAAGTTGGTGGACTATGTTTGTTAATCCTCATCCAGTTCCTAATTCTAGTGTAACAAAATACATGAAGGGAACTCGACGGATAGACGAGATGGCAGGTAATGCTCGCCAGCTTTGCTATCAGGAAAGATATTCCTACACGGAAGGTTGGGATGACAACACTGTCGGAGAAATCTTCAATTTAGCACTTAACCAACTGTATGACAAAATCACACAAGTTGACAGTGTAGCAAATATCGAAGAGTTTACAACTACTGTATTTGCAGGAGTTCAGTCTTATCCGATTCCTCAAGATGTTAAGATGGCGATACAGATCATGAACGTTCGTTATCTCTATGGGCCTGAGACTTGGCAATTCGTGACTTTAGAGCAAGGAATGATTCAGGACAGGTATTCATACCCGACGAACATTCCTTCAACCTATTGCATCAGGAATGGCTATATCCTTCTTTCGCCCACTCCAAACATTACTCGTGAAAACTCTCTGATCGTCAACTATCAGAAGAGAATGAGAAGCTTGGATTACCGAAGGGGGAAAGTCACAAATATCATTAGCTCATGGGGCAGTGTTTCAAATATCACAGTGGTAGGATCTGTTGTAACTGTGACTACTCCAACTGCTCATGGATTGTCTACAGGAAATAAAGTCGGTTTAGGAGGCGTATTTACACCAAATGAACTTATTGACTTCACATTCTTCATTACGGTTACAAGCACTACTACATTCACTTTAAACAATGTAGATGGAACTTATTTTAGCCAGTTCACAGGTATTTGTCTGTGGTATCTATCACCGATTCAATTCCAACTCAACTTTACGATTACTTCTCAAAAGGACGTAAATCTCCAAGCTAATGCTAATAGCATTTTGAACCGAATTGACTGGATATGCTTCACAGACCGAAATGGTTGCAGAATCATAGATGCGATCCCTATCAACAATTACAACATGACGACATTTGTAGTCACTTGTGAACCCGACTATGTAATTCCCTATGGAGATTGGCTGACATTCCAGGCTGTACTTGCCGACCAGGCTATTGCCTATGTTGTCACTGGAGACTATGCCTCGACACATTCTCAATTAGATAGACAGTCTGAAGACCTGCTCATTGAATATGTAGTACTAAGACTTTTAAGGCTTCAATCTGCTGCTGAACCGACTTCAACTCAAATTGCAGCTGAGCAGGAAGTTCTTAATAGAATTGCTATTGCTTACCGACGTTACCGTCCAAGTGTTGTGCCTATCATATGGCAACAAAGGCTTAGAGCCAAGTCCTACAATTACGGCGGACGTGGGCCTTATTAATCAAGGAAATGGATAAATGGGTAATAATCACATCATTACACGTCAGATTGGAAACCTTCGAGGATTCTCGACTGATTCCCTTTTCCTGCGACCTTCAAATTATGCAACAGATGCAATAAACCTTCAAAGGGCTCCTGATGGCACTTTTCAATTGAGACGTGGATATCAATGCCAAATCGGAAAGACTGGAGGAATGGGAATTGGTACATTTGATGATCCTGCTATAGATGTAGTCAATACGGTCTGTGTAGGCACTGACGGATTTCTTTACAAAAAGCTAGATAAGCAGATTTATCTATATTATAACGGACAGATCACTGGAAATATTGTCACAGTCACTAATGTCGGCGGACTAGTCAACATTGAAAGCACTGCTCATGGGTTGCAGACTGGAACTCAACTATTATTTCATGGGGTAGTTGGAGCACCTCAATTGCTGACTCCCAATCAATCCTATAATCTTAATTTCTTCACGATTACAGTCGTAGATGCGAATAACTTTACTCTTGACCCTTCGGTCGCATACTCTTCACTTTCCCCAGCATATTCTTCAGGAGGATATTGGTCGGTTTACTTTGCAGATGCCCGATACTTGACTCTCACGATATTTGTCGATCCATTCAATATTTATTCCAATACAAATCAAAGCATTAATTGCTCATTCCTTCTCAATAGAGCCGCTCAAATCAATGGTAATCAAAATTTAGTTAATACGATAAATGTGCAGTTTCCTAGTACTTTGATCCCTGGAAATGTTGTGCAGTTCATGGATATCAATGGGATTGTCCAGCAAAGGAACGTGGTTGGAGTAAGTCCTACCTCTATTAGTATTGATGGAGCTCCAGTTTCAGTTCTTAGCGGTTTTTACATCAATCAATATCTTCTTCTTTCATTTGGAAAGGGATTTGATGTCACATCCCCTTATAGCATCAGCGATTTCATTATGGATGCCACTAGCCCAACAAATGGAGTTGCAGGATTATCAATCGCAGTTAATGGCGATACAAATGTGCCAGCTGCATTTATTCAGATTTTAGAAGCGACGATTATCCCTTCAGGCACTATCTACACCTTGGATTACTGGTATTGGAAACAAATTAATTTTACTGTCGCCCCCCCTCTTCCAGGATCAGCAAATATAGTCTATCAGAATTCACAGGCATTCGAGAATGCTTCGATGGCTGCTTATGATGATGTGATCTACATTGCCAATGGATGGGACTTTCCTCAAAAGTATGATGGACAGACAGTCTACAGGACTGGATTACCTCAAGGTGGAAGACCTTTCCCGATAACAGACAATACGACTTATAAATCACTTCCTTTCGTGGCAATGAATACTTTTCAATATGCTGTTACTTATGAGCAGATCGATGCAAGAGGGCATATCTTAGAAGGACAGGTTTCTGCTATTACGAACTATACTGTAAATGCTGCAAATGCAGCAGCGAATGTAACTTTGACAAATCTGAAAGCATCGCCTAAGAATAACTGGAATACCAATTTTGCCTTAGCTGTGGGAGGGACTTCAACTGCCTATGGCCCTGATATCAATGGGTTTTATTACGACCTTGTCGATGTAAATTCAGGATTTACTATCAAGATAGGTGATTCTGCTTATTATGGAGACATAACCGCAGCAGAGATTACAGGGGCGACCACTCCAAGTCCAGGATTAAAAATTCCAGTTACCGCAGGTCACTCAGTCCTTCCAGGAGATACAATCTATTTCTTTGATAGTACAAACGTAGAGCGTCAAAGAATTGTAGCTTCCATAGATACAATAGCAAACACAATTACCATCGAAGATGAACCTGTCACAGTCAGCGCAGCTAATCCGAATATCTTAGATTATAAGACCAGTCTTGTATTTGGGAATGTGGCTATCATTGATGGAAACCAGCCGACAGGCTCAAATCCACCTTCAAATATTATCAAGGTTTTAACTGGACACACGATTCAATTGAATGATGTCGTGGAATTCGTGGATGCACAAAATAATCTGCAAAGAAGAAATGTAACCAATGTCAACGGTGACGGAGTGCATATAACTGTAGACCAAACCCCTGTCAGTGTTACCAATCTTTTCCTTATCTCCTCTACGAATCAACGAAGCAATGCAATCAATCTTCAAAGAACGAATGCCAATCCAGCGACTCTAAGTGATGGTACAACTGCGCCATTTGTTATTTCAAATGCCATCTCAAATAACCTGAGAATAAATATTTACCGCACGATGCAAGGTCAGACATTCGGAACTAATGGGGAGATTTTCCTTGTTTCCTCAATACCGAATGATGGTTCTGGAGCTGCTGTTCAAGTATTTATTGATGGAATTCCCGATGGTGAATTGGGGCCAGAACTAGATGAAGATCCATTTTTAACTCCTGTTCCTTTACCTCCCAATCCCCCTCCGATCTCAAAGTATCTCAAAGCTTTTGGAAATCAAATGTTTTATGCAGGGGGAGAAAGAGGAAATCCTGAAAATTCTGACAGAGTATTTTTCTCAGGAGTTTCTGGAATCACTCCAAACCCTGAAGTTGTTCCTCAACCTGCAAACCTGTTTAATGTGCCTAACGCAGATGATGACATTACAGGTATAGGAGTAGCGGGAAGCACTTTAGTTACTACAAAGAACAATTCTATATGGGCAGCTTCGGGAAACTTTCTTTCGGGTCAGATCGAAGTCATTCAAATTGCCCCTGGTTCAAATATTGGATGCGTGGCTCATGCGACGATTGCAGCGATCGGCCCTCTCATGTACTTCACACATACTAATGGAGTCTATGCGATTACTGAAAACCAATTGTTCCCTACAGACTCATTTGGGAATCCTATTCCTATCTCCTTGCCTATCGATCAGCTATTTAGAGAATCGAATTACCTTCCTTGGACAAAACTCATTCTAAAACGTGCTGTGGCATGCAATTACACGAAAGAAAATCAATACCTTCTCTTTATTCCTTGTGAAGATACTCAATCTACCATCAGGACGGCTAACACAAATTCAATTCTACTTGCCTATGACCATCAGGAAAAGAACTGGTTCAAATGGGAGAATATGAATGCAGCTGGAGGGATCTTTGTCATAGATGACGATCTCTACTTCCAAGAAAGGAGATACTCTGGGGTAGATGGCAATACGGCCAACCTTTACAAGCAACATAGATTCTATCGTCTAGTCGATCATGCCGACCATGCAGGGGCAGAGAGAGCATTCTGGACTTCTTCTTGGGAAGATCTTGGTCAACCAGAAGTCAGAAAGAAATTCTGCCGATGCATACTCTTAATGGATCGACTTTCAGAGCTGTATCAATTTAATAACCCAATTATGACGTTCTCTACTTATTTAGATCGTATCCCTAATCTTCAAAGTACAATCGCGGTTATCGATCAGGTTGACAACACGAGAAATGCAGGATGGGGAACATCAGCATGGGGATGGAATTATTGGTCTGGATACCAAGACTCATTTATTAATATTAATTTAAAACAAGGAACTGTTGCTAAATCTATCCAAATTGGTTTTGAGATAAAAGGTATTAATATGGATATCAGATTAGCAGGATTCCAATTAGAAGTCATCCCAGAAAATAGAAAAACGGTTGCCAGATGATAATTAAGACCCCTCCTAAAATTACAAATAAGAACTCAGTTTTGAAGTATATCGATGTTGATTTATGGAGTTGGCTTAAAGATTTATCAACTGGATTATTGAAAATCAACTTTAAAGAGAATTTTCAATCCTTTACGGTAACAAATTTAAGGATACCAGCTGGCATGGAAGTAGCGATCCCGAATGGATTTAGAACGTCTTATCCTGGGAGAATTCCTTCTGGAAGAATCATCACACGTCAACAGGGAGATGCGAACATCATTGATGGAACTACGTTATGGACTGACACACAAGTCTATCTTAGAAATCCATCGATAAATGATGCAGTCGTCTCGGTTGTATTTTTCATTTAAATAAGGGGTAAAGACCATGTTCGGACATCACAAAGCTAAGAGAGAAAAAAGAAGGATGAAGAGGGAGCAGGAATCCTTCACTCAACAAAAAAATGATTGGGAAAACCAAGCTCCTGAAAGGGAAAAACAGTTTAATGAGCAACGAAAGAAGCAGGTCAGCGAAAAGGCAGCTGAATCGGAAGCTACTCGTAATGCTGGCTGGGAAAAAGGGATAAATAAAACAAGGGATTTCTTGAAAGAACCTGTTGAAGGTCTTGATCCTCAACATAAGCAAGCTCTTCAATATGAAGCCAACAAAGGAATTAAACGAAGCTATCAAAATGCTAATAGAAAGCTTCTAGGAGAACAGTCTCAAAATGGAATTCAAGGTCAAGGCGGGGTTGGTTTTGCTCAACAAATGACCCTTCAAGATATGGCTAGACAGAATCAAGGTCAGATTGCCAGAGATGTAAACAAACTCGATCATGACGTTGCTATCAAAAGACAAGCTCAAATATTCGCAGGAGGAAAAGGAGAAGAAGCTCAATCCCTCCTAGACACTCAAGCTGCGGAAGATGAATTGAATTTGATGGATGAAAGAAAACGTCAGAGAAGTTTTGAAGATCAATTTAGTAAATTATTTAGCAGGATTTAATTATGAACTTAAACTCTCCAGGCACGATCGGTAATATAATGACTAGATTGGGAACTGGCATGAAAAATGTCAGGCCAAGAAGAGTCGTTCCAGGTGCTGAATTTTTAGAACAACTAGAAGGTGCAGACGACGATGTTTCTGGAACAGCTCAACCATTACCTAATTTCGCAAACTTTCAATCTCCTGTTCCAAATCAACCTGAATCCGATCTTGGCGGAGAACTTACTCCTCAAAGCTACGATGTGCGTGCTAATAGTGTAACTCCTCCTCCATCTGAAGAAGAAGGCGGATTTATGGGAAGTCTTAAAAAGATGGGGTCTTATTTAGGGAATTTATTTAAATCAGAACAAGCTCCTCAGTCTACAATGCCAGCTCCTTCTGGTGATTACATGCATGCCAATTATAAACCTCCTGTCGCTACAGATCAAGTTGACATGCAGGAAGGACTTCCACCAGTTAGTGCAGCAGAGCAAGAACAAGCTCCTCAAGATGAAGGAATCTGGGCATGGTTAAAGAATGAAGCTACTAAGCCATATGGGATGGAAACTCTCGGGCCTATAGTGGAAGGTGCTAAAGACATATTCTCAAAAGAAAACTTCACTCCTAAAATAGCTCCTGAGACATACGATCAGTTCGGAATTAAAAAGCCTCCTGCAATCGTTCAGCAAGAACAGCAACAAAAACAACTTGATGAACAGGAAATGAAAGAAGCTGAAATGAATCCTTGGCAGGTTGCAGCTTATGGAGCGACCGATGCCTTTGCTAATCAGCCTGAACTTGTGGCCAAATTCGATGAATACACAGGCTTGAATTTCGACGAGCAGCAGAAGGAAATGACAGAGAAGTATGAGAAAATCATAACAGATATTCAGAAAGGCTATACCAATAATGTCGCTGGATATGATGAGCAGTCGAAAAGAATAAATGAAAGAATAATGAATAATCAAGCTAGCGATGCTGATAAATTCTATATTGGAATGGCTTTATTGATGCCTTTATTGATCGGGGGAATATTCGGTAAAGAGGCAGCTCTTGGAGCCTTAGGCGGAGGAGCGCAAGGGATTGCTAATGTCTATAAGGGACGAGAAGAAAACATTAGAAAAGACGAGGAACTTCTTAGTGATATCAATAAGCAACGTACCTCAAATGATATCAAGATGGGTGAACTAGACCTTGAACGCTTAAAGATCCCTGAGCAAGTGAAGAAGAACCTTCCTAAAGATGAATATGAAGACATGAAGGGAATGAAGATAGTCACTCTTAAAGATCCTAAAACTGGAGAAGTCGTGGCAACTGGCCCTGAAATACTTCCTGACTTAGTCTTAGATTTGAAATACGGAAATACTCCTAAGAAAAGGGAAAGAGCTGAGAAGCAAGCCGAAGAGCTTGAGAAAGAAAAATCAGCTCTTGAAAGAGCGAACCAAGCTACCTCAGATATCGTTAAAGCAGCTATGCAGCTTAAAGATGCAGGAATCATGTCTAAGATTCTGGCTTATGCCTTATCTGAAGAGAAGAATGATTCACTTAAAAAATTGGTCAAGTCGATGGCTCCCGATATCATGATCGATGGACGCAAGCAAAATTCAGCTGTCTATATCGATAGTAAGATTGAGCAGATGAAAGATGCTTACCGTAGAAACGAACAGATGAAAGCCTTTACAGCTACAGTTGCAGACCATATTAGTAACATGGCTGAGAATCCTCAATACTCTGGATTAAAACCAACCGACTTGATCGATCAGATGCTTATCATGCGCGATCGAGGTCAACAGTTCTTCGTCGATCGTGTGGCCTCACAAGGATTCCACAAGGAGCCTTTAGTCAACAAATTCGGAAAACTAAACAGAGAACTATACAAAGGTCTGAACGCTGGCGAAGAAAAGAAGCAGCTTGAAAGAGACAAACAATTAATGTACGGAAATCCATAACATGCCTAGCAAATTTGATAGACTAAGAGCGGGAGAAATAGTCGAGATAGAGCCTGGCAGAAAAGGGAAGCTCAATCTCGAAAATAAATCCTTTCAGACTTCAGACGGTCGTCAGATGTATGTCGGAGACGATCCAGACTTTTTCCCTCAAGGCGAAGAAGGATTGAAGTTTTCTAGAGAGAAGGAATCTCTTGAAAAAGATGTCCACAAAGCTCCATTCGGGGAATTTTTACACCAATTCGGAAATCAAGGTGTGGCTGGAGCTGTTAAAAATACTTACAATAAATTCACCAAAAAAGGGGATGATTACTTACGTTCCCTTCAAGTCAATCAGCATGTAGGTGAAAGAATCTCCAATGAGTCTCCTTGGACTTCTGGAGCTGCGACCGCAGCCTCATTCATTCCCGACATTGCTCTCACTAAAGGCATGGGAGGAGCGCGAGCAGGGGCTACATTAGCAGCAGCTCACGCAGGCCCGAGAATATTAGAGGAACCCGCTCAAGTCGCTGGTGAGGCTCTTATTTCTGGTATCGGTGGCCATCTTATTGAGAAAGGAGCGCAAGGACTCAATCGGATAGTTCAACGCAGAGGAGAAGTGCGAGCTTTGCCAGGCCAACAGCAAGCAGTCAGAAATCAAAACACAGCAGGACAGCAAGCGGTCAATGAAGCGAATGCCCAACAGACTCAAGCATTCAATGCTTTGAAGCAGAATGTCAAAACAGGTAATGAACTCAAACTCCAGCAACATCAGGCGGATCTTACAGCTAGAGAAAATCAGATCATTCAAGAACAAAATGCCTATGAGCAAAGAAAATTACAGAGAGATGCCGAAGTTATACGCTTGAAAAACAAGGCGGAAATGGACAAGGCACAAAGGAACGCCAACGCAGCTCAATCAGACGCAGAATTCAAGACAGCCAAAGAAGCTGCCGATTTAGAAAACAAAAGGATGACGGAAAAATTTAAACAGGATCAGGCACAATATGAAGCCCAGCTCAAACAATTACCTCAACTTCAAAAGCAAGCTCAAGCAGAGCGTAGTGCCGAAGTTGTCAAAAATGCTTCAGAAATTGAAAAAATGTTTCCTAGAAATTCTCGCATCGCAACCGAAGACTTGGGAGTAAATGAGTTCATTGAAAATGGTGTGAATCTGACAGGGCTCGCTGGAACACGCGAAGCCTCGCAAGCTCGTAGGGTGATTACTGCTTTGTTCCCAGAAGGGGAACTAATTGGAGGGCGTGAGCTTTCCCGCAGATACAAAGCCCTTGAGGATTCCATTCAAAGAGCTACCCCAGAAGTTCAGAAAGTGTTAAGTGAATTCAAGCAGCATCTCGGTCAAAAACTTCCGATCATTCTTGAAGATTCAATCGCTTTCTCTAAGATTTCTCCTTTGCTCACCCGCACGATAGATAAAGACATTCGGGGAGCCATTAGTTCCCTTGGAATTCAGGGAAGGAATATAGAGCCCGAAGTCAAGAAGCTTGTTAATAAAGCTATTGGAAATGCTAGAGCTACTTTGAGAGAAGAATTAAATCCAAGGAACTTTGTTGAAAGAGTTCAAAATGGAGAACTAGCGAAAGATATTGCAAATAAGATATTAACAGTTGATGACTTTCTTTTTGATATTGCTCCAGAAAATCTTCCTGGATTAAAAAAATCAGGCATTTTGCATGCGTTACAGACTGAAGCCCAATCCAAACATGCATTCTTTGTTGACAAACTCAGCAAAGAACTACAAAACAAACTCGCACGATATGAGATCAAAGCTTTACAAAGTGCTAAGAATACTAGCGGACAATTCGCAAAGGATATTCGCAAGACTTACGGTTTGGCCGAGCCTGTTGCTCCTCCTTCTGCTCCCCTACCTCCTAATCCTGTTGGTTCTCCAGTTCCTCCTGCCGAACTTCCTCCAGTTCCTCCTGTTACCTTACCTCCTCCTGTTCAACCTGCTCAACTACCTCCTAAACTTAACCGTCCAACTTTAAATCCCGAGCCGATTGCTCCTCCTGCCCAGTCTTTCAATCCCGCAGCTGAACCGACTCTTGCACCAGCGCAAGGAATGGCCGAAAGAGCGGGCGACTTCTTAGAAAAGCCTTTATTATCTGGTGGAAAAGGACTGGTAAATAACCCTATAGCTAAGCTAGGAGCTTTAAAGTATCTACTTGGAAAGGCAGCATTACCAGCCGAGGCAGCTTACTTGGGAGCAAAAGGATTAACTTCCCCGACCGCAGCGGGACAGGTTGCACGCATGACCTTCAAGCAGGGAGGAATCCAAGCAATTAACCAATGGGCTCAAAGATATCCTTCTTTTCATGATGGAATTTTGGAAAGTCCTCAGGATCGTCGATCCCTTACAAAAGAAGTAGAAAACGCTTCAGATATACCTATAGAACAGAAAGCAGTAATTCAATCAAAGATAAATCGCGGAAAACCGCTTCAGGAAAGACTATAGATTTTCGCGAGAAGCTGGAGTATGATTATCAAAAAGATAAAACATATTCCAGCTAGTGTGTAGATGATACCAATAAGAATCTTGATGTAATCAAAAAGATCCATATCATTCCTCTAAATAATTACTCTTAATCCACCATAAGGCCATTGATGCAGCATCTAAGACGTGTTCCATATACTTTTCAGACTTTACCCTATTCTCATAATGCCACTTGTCAGAGGCTCCTAAAAAGGCTACTGTCTGATTATGCGTCACTTCTTTTTTGCGTGTCTTATTCCATTCATTCGGGCGGAATAAATGCGCTTTCTCTATACCTAGAAGGGCGACTGCTCCTCCTGAGATGTGGGCGATTGAGGAGATTGCTCCTCCTGACCATGTTTTATTAAACATAAGAGGCGGAGATTCAACCAGAATTGTTTCCACTTCTTTATAACAAGATTTTTGAGCTTCTTCATGAATCATATCCAACATATTTAAAATTGCATCGACTCCAGTATATTTTGCAGGGTTTACCAGCACTTGACAATGTGAAGCTTTAAAAGCTTCTGGGTTACTTGGGGGCAATTCTGTGTTGTATGTCACGATTGCAAGCCCTGTGTTTCTCAATGAGGGATCTACTCCCAAAATCCTTACCTTCTCCATTATTGACCTTCCTTAGGTAATAGATAGATGCAAGAAGGCTTGAAGCTTATTCCGTGTTCCGTCTTCATAGTATTCTTCTTGGTATATCTAAGAATGTCATAGACTACGATAATCCGTTCCCCCTTAGCCAGCTCATCCTCTAACTCTATCTGTTGCGGGCCTTCGCTTCTTGCGTAAGCCTCTCCCGAATAGACAGGGATCATATCCTTGCTCTGAAATTTGATAAGAACTTTTCCTGTTGTTAGATGTTCATCCCCCTCTTTTACTGTTTCATTCTTGATGATCGTTTCGACCTTCTCATTTTTCTCGATGGTTTGAATTCCTTTGAGAAACTCTTTATGCAATTCGGGATCTACTACACATGTGACAGAATGTCGGGGAATAGTCGGGGAATTCGCATAATAATAGGGCTTGACTAGATTACAGAATTTGACTTCAAGCGGAGGCGTTTTACAACCTGTGCTTATCGTCGATATTAAGGGCTGACCTGCTTGTGGATTCTTATAGACTTTTTGTGACTGAACCATTTTGTTCTCCTGTTTGAAGTTAAAAAACCTCCAAGCAGGAAGAAAACAATCGGCGTTTCGGCTTTAGTCGTTTTGCATACTGCTTGTCGGCTATCGCACAAAAAAACTTGCAAACATAAAGAAAGTTGACATATCTTGATTCTGCAAGTGTTTAGCACGAACACTATTCCAGAAAGGGAGGTCTGTGGTAAGTAATCCCTTTCTGAAATTTTTCTACAGTGAAACAGCTTTGTTATCAACTTATTTCTTCTTTCCTTTGGGTTGAGGCTGTTTTGACTTTTCTTCCATTTCCTTTTTTGTCGTGACAAAATCGGGTTTTCCTGAAGGTTTTGGATCAATGTAAACATCTGTTAGATTTACTTTATGAAATCCTTCAGAATGCTCACTAAAAAAATGATGTAATGATAAAAAGTATTTAGAAAAGTCCATACCTTTATTAATACAATATTCCTCAATATCAGCTTGAATTGCGACAGGACATTTAATAACAATGTCTATTGTGGGCATAATATCCTTTTTTGTTGGCGACCTTTTTTCTTCGCGAATAGCGCAACTATTGCACAATTTTGGAGCTTCAGGATCGATCGTTTGACGCATGAAATTAAAACCGCAGTGGTTACACGGAATCGGTTGCATTTGTTTCCTTCCTTGCTTCTTCGACAAGCTTTCTAATGTTATCAAACTTTTCTTCAAGTCCGCTATGTAGTTCAGATGTGAGAAAACCTAACATGTGAAGATAACAACCGAACCAAAAACATGAAACGCTAGTGGCTTCATACAATAAGGCTTCTGCAATATCTTCTGAATGAACTTGTAACATTTTTTCCTCTAGGAATTTGTGAAGGTCACTCCTGAATCTTTCTCTATTAATTTCCCTTTGAACATCTTTTTTTTCTTCTCCGCACATTCCTTTATCCTTCTATTATTTTGTTTATTTCCTGACTCATCCAAGCTTCAAAAGCTTCTTCAACTTCTTTATCAAAAGGCTTATACATAAGGCGGTCAGCAATTACTTGCTGAACGCTCTTTTCTTCCTTCATGGCCTCAAATCGAAACTTTTCATATGTAGAATCTGAAATGTTTAGCACGATCTTTTTCATGATTCTTCCTTCATAAATCCTTTGCTACAACTATGACAAATATTTCCTGGAGGTTGATTTTTTGATATTTCCCCGCACCAGTTGCATTTAGTAATTGGATACATTTTTAGCATTTTTTTTCCTCTTTTGGCTTACTCATCCATTCTTTAACAATCGCTGGGCTACCGTGACAATTTCCAGGCACTTCCCAATGAATGTACATTACTATCAAGGGGATTAACGGCTTTATTTCGTCGTCGGCCTTTCCTACCGCTCCGAATAGGTCATTACAAAGGACAGAATACAAAAACCCGCCTGGGGCTTCCTCTCCTTTAACATAATAAAGTAAGTTGTTCATAATCCTTTCAGGGATTAAGTGATAATCTGCTTTCATTTTTTAAGACTCTTTTTTAGTAAGTTCCAAAATCCGTATGCCGTACTTGATCCGTTGTAAGTGACTGGCCGAATTTCATTTTCGTCATTCAAGAAAATTTGAATCCTAAACATTCTATTATTTTTCTTGCTGAATCGGATAGATAGCTTATTCTCTCCGTTGGTGAAGTCCATAGACTCTATCAAAGCAAGCGGGATAAGATCGCTTTGCTCTTTCGCGGGAATGTCAATATACCCGCCCTCTTTTTCTTGTTGTGGTGTTTCCATATTTTCCTTTAGTGTTTTGTCCATAGACTCCATAACAAGCTTAGGCAACTGAAGCAGAATTCCGTCATTCTCGGGCTCTACAATCGCCGATTCGAGGGCGGGGGCTACAACTCCCCCCTCATTACCGATTGAATGTCCTGAAGCGTCATTAATCGCGTTCTTAGGTCTTCGGATCGTGTGTCCTTTTTGGAAGGGTCGCCCCCTTGGCTTCTTTCCTTCAGGATCGATTTTATGTACCATATGTTTTCCTCAATAAATTCGTTTACTTTGTTTATTTGTTCTTCAGCTAACATTTTAACCCCCTGTGGTAGTTTAAGGCTTAGGGCATATGATTATTGTACGTAATTGTAGTATTTACATGCAATTATGTATTTACTTACTTTCGATCTGCTTCAGCTTTTCGAGCGCAATCGCAAGCCCTTCAATGATTCCCTCATAAAGTTTAAGATCGTCCATATCTTCGGGGCTAATTTCTTCGAGTGTGTCCTCATTAAAAAACATTTCTTCATGTTCTTTTTTGTAGTAGATCATCTGATCTATAATAAATTCTTTTAATTCTTTCATGGTAACCGTTCTTCAATTAAGATTATATCGCCTCTAAATTCTTCAAATTGCCATATGCTATTTAAGGCAACTTCTCTACTCCACGGATTAACAGGCAAGTTTAATAACCGCCCTTCCTCATTAATAACCAAGTCTTTTTCGGCAAGTGAATCGCCTTTAAGGGTTGCTATAAGATCGATTATTTGAATTACCTCAATGTATCCGCCTACTAGTTTTTGAAGCGTTTCAAGCCTAGTATCAGGCGTTAAAATTAACGGCTCTTTCGAGCCGTCCACTTTGTAAAGGGTTGCGCGAATCTCTTTCATAGTTCCACCCTTGACATTTCAAAATTGATAGCGCGATTAATTCTTTTGAAAGTTTCGGCTTTTTCTACTTCCCTTTGCTCTTGTTCTTTAAGCAATTGTTCGCGCTTGGCTACTTCCGCAGGATCTTTTGAGAATAAGCTAACGGCTCCAACTGGTGACGGCCTTACTTCAAAAGTAACGTGTTTCATAACGTTGTTAATTGCTATTAGTTCTTTAAGTTGTTTTGTTTGAAACTCTGTTAAATTATCTTTATGCGTTTCTGCAAATTCTCTTAATTTTTCGTTATCAGTGTACATATGTATAGCTGAAACTTTAACGTGATCTTTTTCGTCCAAGTACATTATTTCAACATTGCTATACGTGGATTTTTTAGGGGCGCACCATTTACCAGTCTTAGGGTTAATTGTTTGACTGCAAAAGCGTTGTCCGCCGTTCTTAGCTTCGCTGGTTTCAATCCAATAGCGTATTGTAGTTCTTAAACGAAAACCCCAAGGGTATCCCTCTACTACGTAAGCCGTTTCGGGTGTGGTATGATTGTATAGATATTTTCTAGTGTCTTTTATTTGTTCATTCATGGTATTTATTCCTTGTACTTAATGTTAATTTAAGGGCTAAAGAGTTTACGCCTCTATAGCCCGATTTTTAGTTGCATTTATCTGGTGTAGCTTCGCAGTTAGGAAAGCGGGCGATAATTTTATCACAAATTTCGCTTACTTCCCGCCAAGTATGATTCCACCATGTTGGCGCATGAATCAAATTACCGCCCCCGAAAACGGGCTCTCCTTCCTCTGTAAATCCATAGAAAGCACCGCCCCTTTTGCCATTAATACGGCCATAAATTCGATACACGCCTTTTGTGTCGATATCTAGCAAGCCCGAATCATCGCTTGCAATTATTTCCTCTAATGTTGATTTATTCATTTACTTTCCCCTTATTGTTTTGATTGATTTAATAATTAAAAGTATCTCTTTGATTATCTTAAATATAATCATACTAGATACATTTCTCCGTTGACTTCCAAGGCAATCGCTTCTTGGCTTAAAGCCTGTTTCATTTCAAGGCAAAAATCATATACCTTGTTTATGCTCCATTCTAATTGATCTTGCTTTGCATAGGCGAAAACTACTGTAACGCCTTCCTTTACTAATTCCCCTTGCGCACTTACCCACGCACCCAAAGCAGGTGAAGAAGTAGCCCCGCCGAATTCCTTTGAAAGTAATTCAAGGGCTTTATCTGTCCATTCTGAAGAGTCTACGCTTTCCTTAATGTTAATAGTCGAAGGAATGTAAACCTTGACTTGACAACTTAACTTGATACAATTCTTTAATGTCTTCATGACTTGTAACCTTTGTTAGCAATGTTTAACTTGTAGCTTATGTAACAACTATAACAGATCGTGTAATTATGCACAAGATAATGAGCGAAGTATATTTACACGACTCGCAACTATTTGTGTTGACAATTAATAGAGTGTTACAACGCAAACAATATTGTGCGTTATGTAAAGTAAGGCTTTGTAGTGTGTGTATGAAGGGG
>Ga0265338_10003016_pt1 | contig 24295 bp, 22 predicted proteins | sample 42126metaG_FD_193579 | JGI IMG/M metagenome (GOLD analysis project Ga0265338, IMG submission 193579) | Rhizosphere microbial communities from Carex aquatilis grown in University of Washington, Seatle, WA, United States - 4-21-26 metaG | ecosystem: Host-associated > Plants > Roots > Rhizosphere... | reverse complement strand
GTCTCGGAGAGGAGCTCCTTCAGCTGCTCGTCGTAGGCGTTCCCCTGCGAAAGCGCCTTCTGGAAGATCGTCGGGTTGGACGTGACGCCCGTGACCGCGTCCTCCTTCATCATCCGCGCGAGCTCGCCGCTGTGGACGAGATCGCGCGAGAGCGTGTCGAACCAGACCGACTGGCCGCGCGCGGCCACCTTGGCGAGTCTCGACTCAGCCATTGAGCATTCCCTTCTCCATTTCCTTGACTTTCTCAAGTCTCGCGACGTAGCGCTCGCCTCCGTCGAACTTCGCCGCGAGGAACGCGCGTACGAGGTCGGAGGCGAGGCTCGGGCCGATCACCTCGGAGCCGAGGCAGAGGACGTTCATGTCGTCGTGCTCGACTCCCTGGTGGGCGGAGTAGACGTCATGGCAGATCGCTGCCCGGATCCCGGCGATCTTGCACGCAGCGACCGAGGCGCCGACGCCGGAGCCGCAGACGAGCACACCGCGCTCGGCGCGTCCGCCCGTGATCGCGGCGCCGAGCTCCGCTGCCTTGTCGGGGTAGTCGATGCGGATCGCGTCGGTGTCGGTGCCGAGGTCGGTGACCATGTGGCCGTCCTGCTGAAGCGTCTGCAGGATCTTGTCCCGCAGGTGCACGCCGCGGTGATCGAACGCAACCGCGACGTTCACGAGACGCGCGTGAGGAGGGCCGTCGCGCGCGCGACGACGTTGTCGACGGTGTAGCCGAACTCCGCGAGCACGGTCGGGCCCGGGGCAGACGCGCCGAAGTGCTCGATCGAGATCGAGTCGCCCGCGTCGCCGACCCACTTCGACCAGCCGAGCGCGACGCCGGCCTCTACGGAGAGCCGCGCCTTCACGTCCGGCGGCAGCACCTCGTCGCGGTACGTCTGCGGCTGCGCCTCGAACAGCTCCCAGCACGGCATCGAGACGACGCGCACCGCTGTCCCGTCCTCCGCGATCTTCCGGCCGGCGGCGAGCGCGAGGCCGAGCTGTGCGCCGGTGCCGATGAGGATGAGGTCGGGCGACTCGGCGGAATCCCAGAGCACGTACGCGCCGCGCTCGACTCCGTCTGCCGGTGCGAGGTCGGAGCGGTCGAGCGTCTGCACTTTCTCGCGCGAGAACGAAAGCGCGACCGGGCCGTCCTGCCGCTCGAGCGCGGCCTTCCACGCGTACGACGTCTCGTTCGCGTCGCCGGGGCGCATGAACCAGAGGTTCGGGATCGCGCGCAGCGCGGCGTACGTCTCGACCGGCTGATGGGTCGGGCCGTCCTCACCGAGGCCGACCGAGTCGTGCGTCCACGCCCACACGACCGGCAGCTTCATCAGCGCGGAGAGCCGCACCGACCCGCGCATGTAGTCGCTGAAGATGAGGAAGGTCGAGCCGTACGGCTTCACGCAGCCGCCGTGGACGCCGATGCCGTTGACGATCGCGCCCATCGCGTGCTCGCGGATGCCGAACGCGATGTTCCGGCCCGCCCAGTCGGCGGAGAAGACGCCGCTGCCCGTGAACTCCGTGTAGGTCGACTCGACGAGATCGGCCGCGCCGCCGATCATCGTCGGCACGGCGTCCTTGAACGCCTGCATCACGATCTTGCCCGCGCCGCGGGTCGCGATCTCCTCGCCGGCGTCGAAGACCGGCGGCGTCCACGGCGCGATCTTGCCGGCCCACGCCGCGTCCCACTTCTCGTGCTCGGCTGGGAACGCCTGCGACCACGCCTCGAACCGCTGGCGCCAGTCGTCCTCGAGCTCCTGGCCACGCGCACATCCATTCATGTGCGCGGCGACCTCCTGCGGCACGACGAAGTGCTCGTCGGGATCCCAGCCCATGACCTCCTTCGTCGCGCGCACCTCGTCCTCGCCGAGCGGGTTGCCGTGCGCGCCTGCGGTGTCGGTCTTGTGTGGCGACGGGTAGCCGATGTGCGAGCGGACGATGATCAGGGACGGCCGGTCGGTGACCTCCTGCGCCTCGGCGATCGCTGCGCGCAGCGCGTCGAGGTCGTTGACGTCGGCGACGTTCTGCACGTGCCAGCCCTGCGCCTCGAAACGCGCGTGCTTGTCCTCGCGCGAGAAGGAGAGGGACGTCGTCCCGTCGATCGTGATGTGGTTGTCGTCGTAGAAGTAGATGAGCTGGCCGAGCCCGAGCTGCCCCGCGATCGAGCCCGCCTCGTAGGAGATGCCCTCCATGAGGTCGCCGTCGGAGCAGATCGCGTAGATGCGGTGGTCGACGATCGTGTGGTGCGGCCGGTTGAACGTCCCGGCGAGGAAGCGCTCGGCGATCGCCATCCCCACGCCGTTCGCGAAGCCCTGCCCGAGCGGTCCGGTCGTCACCTCGATCCCCTCGGTGTGGCGGAACTCGGGATGGCCCGGCGTCGCCGACTCCCACTGCCGGAAGCGCTTGAGCTCCTCGAGCGAGAGGTTGTAGCCCGCGAGGTGGAGCGTCGAGTACTGGAGGATGCACGCGTGCCCGGCGCTGAGGACGAAGCGGTCGCGGTCGGGCCAGTGCGGGCTCGCCGGGTTGACGCGGAGCACTTCCTTGTAGAGGAGATAGGCGAGCGGCGCGAGTGCCATCGCGGTGCCGGGATGCCCGGCGTTCGCCTGCTGGACGGAGTCCATCGCCAGCGTGCGGATGGTGTCGATCGAGAGCTGCTCGATGTCCTTGGCCGGCATCCGGTCCTACGATAAGGGTCTGCGGAGGAGCGAGGCGCAGGGGTCGGCCCGACCGAATCTACAGTGGCCCTGCCATGGCAGTCGTGATCGCATCGAACCTCCGCAAGGAGATCGCCGGGAACGTCCTCTTCGACGGCGTCTCGTTCTCCGTCGAACGCCGCGACCGCGTCGCCCTCTCCGGCCCGAACGGCGCCGGGAAGACGACGCTGCTGCGGATCCTCGCCGGCGAGACGGAGAAGCACGGTGGCGAGCTCGCGTTCCAGAAGGGGACGCGCGTCGCGCTGCACGATCAGCGACCGCCGCTCGAGCAGGAGCTGTCGCTGCGCGAGTACGTCCTCTCCGGCGCGCGCGACCTCGTCGCGACGGAGCAGGAGCTCGCGCGGCTCGAGCAGGCGATGGCCGGAGGCGCGCACGACCAGGCGACGCTCAACCGCTACGCCGAGGCGCAGGCGCGGCTCGAGCATGCGGGCGGCTACGGCTGGCGCGATCACGCCGCGTCTGTCCTCCGTGGGCTCGGCTTCGCGGACGAGGATCTCGACCGGCCTCTGCGCACGTTCTCCGGCGGGGAGCTGACCCGCGCGTCGCTCGCGCGGGCGCTCGGCGGCGATCCGGATCTGCTCCTCCTCGACGAACCGACGAACCACCTCGACGTCGCGAATCTCGAGTGGCTAGAGCGCGAGCTCAACTCGCTCGACGCCGCCGTGATCCTCGTCGCCCACGACCGCTGGTTCCTCGAGGCCGTCACAACCGCGACCCTCGAGGTCGAGGCCGGCCGCGGGACGTTCTTTCCCGGCCCGTGGCACGCCTGGCGGCGCGAGAAGGCGGCGCGGATGCTGCACGCGCAGAAGGAGGTCGCGCGCGTCGAGGCCGACATCGTGCGCCTCGAGCGCTTCGTCGAGCGGTTCCGCGCCAAGAAAAACATGGCGAAGCGGGCGCAGGCGAAGCTCACGCACATCGGCCGGCTCGAGGAGGAGAAGGCCGGCCACGCCGACCAGATCGCGCTCCTCTCGCGGCGCACGCGCGGGCTGGGCTTCGAGTTCCTCAAGCCGGCGCGAAGCGGGCGGACGGTGGTCGAGGCCGTAGATCTCGACGTCACCGTCCCAAGTAACAGACTGTTACTAAGTCAGATTTCGTTCGCGATCGAGCGCGGAGAGCACGTTGCGCTCGTCGGTCCGAACGGGTCGGGGAAGACGACGCTGCTGCAGCAGCTCGTGCGCGGTGATGGTGTCTCTCTCGGCTACGGCGTCCAGATCGGGTACTTCTCGCAGCAAGAGATGGAGCTCGATGCGCGCGGCTCCGTCCTCCAATGCGTCCAGTCGATGACTGGGCTCCAGCGCCCGGACGCGCAGAACCTGCTCGGGCGCTTTCTCTTCTCCGGCTGGGACGCGCACGAGAAGCCGGTCAGCGTGCTGTCGGGAGGCGAGCGGCGGCGGCTCGCGCTCGCCGTGACGGTCGCGAGCGGCGCGAACTTCCTCGTCCTCGACGAGCCGACGAACCACCTCGACCTCGAGAGCCGCGAGGCGCTCGAGGCGGCGCTCGACGCGTTCCCGGGAACGGTGCTGCTCGTCTCCCACGACCGCGCGCTACTCGACGCGATCGCCGAGCGGACGCTCGCGATCGAGGACGGCGAGCTGCGCTCGTACGACGGCGGCTGGGCCGATCTCGTGCGCCGCCGCGAGGAGCTCGCCGCGCGCGAAGCGGCAAGTAACAGACTGTTACAAGGAAAGACGCGCCCTAAAGAGGCGTCGAAGCCGAAGCCGCCGGCTCCAAAGAAGCCCCGTCCCTCGGAGCTCGAGAAGCTCGAGGCCGCGATCGCGGTGCAGGAGGCCGAGGTCGCCGAGCTGGAGACGAAGCTCGCCACGGACTGGACCGACGTCGACGTCCTCGCCGAGCACAAGCGCAGCCGCGATGCGCTCACGGCGCTCCTCGCGCGCTGGGAAAGGCTCTTCGAACAAGCACAGGCGTAGGCGCGTCTGTGACGTTCGCGGCTGCGGCGTCGTATGGTCGCCAGCGTGCGGCGTTTCACTGCGTTTGGGCTCGTCGTTCTTGGGCTGGCACTCCTCGCCGGATGCGGTGGCCAACCGCGGGGGTCCCTCACAGTCGGCATCCGGTACACCGGTGGTGCTTGGCCCGCCGTTGGCCAGCTCTTTGCCGGGCGGGTCGTGATCTTTGATGGAAGCGGTCACCGGATCAGGATCCTGCGCGTCAGGGCGAGGAAGACCGTGACGGCGGAGCTTCCGCCGGGCCGCTACAGCCTCGGGTATGGGCATGGCGCTCCGACCGTAAGACAGCTCGAGGGATGTCAGCCGAAGATCGCCACGGTCACTGGGGGCCGCACAACGGACTACACACTCCGGCTCGGCTGTTGGTCCCGGACACCAAAAGGTGTGCTTGCGTCGATCGTCGCCGCGGCGCTTGCGCAGAAGTCCGTCCGCTTGACGGTGACCCACGGCGAAGACCTGCGCGGGACGACGACGCAGACAATCGACTTGAACGGCGACTCTGCCTCGGAACGGGAAACCCTCTTTGGTACCCAGGCAAAGCTCCAGACCCGCCTCGCCAATGACACGGTGTACGCCCGAGGCAACGTCGAGGCTCTCGAGTTCCTCCTCGACCTGACCCCGACTCAGGTGGGGCGATACGCCGGACAGTGGATCTCGATCACGCCGAAAGACGGGCCGATGTACGACGAGCTGGCCTACGGCCTGACGCCCGCGTCGTTTCTTCCGTCCGCCTCTCGGGAGGGAGAGGGCATCATGGCCGACCCGAGGGTGTTCGTGAGCGTCGGCTCGCAGTTGAAGCTGTCGAGGCGGACATCTCACGGGACGCGACTGCTCGACCTGCGGTCCGCGGGGCCGTATGACTTGTCCGCCTGGAACATCACGGCGCGCTCGAGCGGCGAACCGCTGCCCGTCACGTTCGACTACGGCTGCGGGCAGGTGTGCTACTACCACGGCACTTTCAGCAACTGGAACGAGCCGGTGATCGTCCATGCGCCTGCGAGTTCGACCCCGATCGCGACCGTCCGCGGCTAGCTCTTCGCACAAGCTGGCGTAGGATCGGGTCATGCGGCGGATCGTGACACTCGTGATCGTCCTGGCCACCTGCGCAGCGCTGAGCGCGTGCGGCTCGTCATCGCCGTCTCCGTCGACGTCGACGACGACCCCGACCCCGTCTCTGACGTCGTCGCCGAAGGTGGCGCTCGCCGCGATGCGCAACGCCGCGCACAGCCAGCACTCGGTCCACTACGTCTCGGTGAGCTCGGGTCCGGGTCACACGATCCGAATCGTCGCCGACGTCAGCGCGACGGAAGGGATCCAGCGGATCGCTTTCACCGACCACGGCCAGAGCGGCTCCGGCACGACGATGGTCAGCGGCGGCACCGCGTACATACGCGGCGACGCATTCATGATGCGCGTGTACTTCGGCTTCCCGAAGGCGCGGGCGACGAAGTACGCGGGGAAATGGATCTCCGTGCCGAGCTCGAACTCCGCCTATGCGACCGTCGCCGACGACGTGACGCTCCCGTCGTTCCTCTCCCATCTCTTCCCGCGGCAGACGAAGCCCTCCCTCGTCAACGCCGCGTTCCTGATCGGAGTCCGGGGCACGGTGCACGGGCAATCAGGCGTCACTGTGGAGGCGACCGTCTTCGCTCCGGCGCACGGCAGGCCGCTGCCCGTCAAGCAGACCGCAAAGTCGTCCAACCATCTTGGCACCGGCGTGGTCACGATGAGCAAGTGGAACGCGGCTGTGCACGTCTCGGCGCCGACGAACGCCGTGCTGATCTCGACGGTCGGCGGCGGCTAAGGGCACGGGCCGTGCGCCGACTCGCGAGCGTCGTGGTCGTTCTGGCTCTCTGTGCGTCGGCGAGCGCCTGCGGATCGTCTGCGCCGAGGCCGACGCAGGACGCGCGCGCGTCGAAGGTCGCCGCGGGACTCGCGCAGAAGTCCGTCCACTTTCACGTGTACGTAGAGGTCGATATGCAGGGATCGTCCACGCTCACCGCCGACGTGACGGCGGATTCAGGCGTGGCGCGGTTGGACGACACCGACGGCATCGTCGAGATGCGTCTCGTGAACGACACCATTTACCTCAAGGGCGATGCAGCGGCTCTCTATTACGACACCGACATAACTCTGCGATACGCGAATGTGCGTTACGCGCAGCTGAGGCATTACGCCGGGAAGTGGATCTCGATGCCCATGCAGGCTCAATCCGTGAAGTGGACCGCCGCGAACCTCGGAGGTGGCGACAATGTCTATTCGCAGATGAGCGACGGCTTGACGCTCGCGTCGATCCTCAACGGCGTTCCTCCGCAGCTCGAGCTGAAGATGGTCAACGGGCTGCCGGGCCGCGTACTAGGGTCATTCAAGAATCAGGGCGACCGCTACAGCGTCGACGCCACGTTCAGCAAGTGGAACGAGCCAGTGCACGTCCAGGCGCCCGCGCACGCGATCCGGATCGCAACCGTCCGCGGCGGCTAGGCCCAGAACTTCTCAAAGGCGCTATCGAGCGGGACGGCAGTGACGTCCTGCCACATCCCGTCGCGGAGGCGGATCACGAGCGCTTGCTCGACGTCGAGCTCGACCCCGTTCCGCGTTCCCATCGCGCGGTAGATCGCGACCGCCCACTCGTCGTCGGCGAAGACGGTGTGCAACGCGCTGCGGTACGTGCCGCCGGTCTCGAGGCCGGTACGGCGGAGGAACTCCATCACCTCGAGGCGGCCGCGGTACTCGCCGGACATGACCGTGTCGCCGGGCACGCGCCACGTGATGTCGCGGTCGAACGCGGCGGCGATCGCCTTCGGGTCGCGGCCGAACGCGGCGAAGACACGCCGGACGAGCGCCGCGTTCGGATGCTCGGTCGTCGTCACTCCGCGTTGCCTGTCAGCGTGACGACGACGGCCTCGGCGATCGCCTTCAGTGGCCGGCCCGACGCCTGGCTTGCCTTGCGCAGCCGGGCGAACGCCTCGCCCTCGCTCAGCTGCTCCTTCTCCATGAGCAAGCCCTTCGCCTGCTCGATCACCTTGCGCGCGGCGAGCGCGTCGGCGAGCGACTCCGCCTCCGCGCGCAGCGCCTGCAGCTCCTCGTGGCGCGCCCGCGCAGCCGCGATCGCCGGGAGAAGATCCTGCTCGCGGAACGGCTTCACGAGATAGCCGAACACGCCGGCCTCCACGGCGCGTGCGACGAGCTCCTGCTGGCCGTACGCCGTGAGCATCACGATCGGGACGGGCCGCTCCTCGAGGATCCGCCGCGCCGCTTCGATCCCGTCGAGCTTCGGCATCTTCACGTCGAGGATCGCGAGCTCCGGCTCCGCCGACCGCGCGAGCGCGACCGCCTCCTCGCCGTCCTTCGCCTCGGCGACGACGTCGTAGCCCGCGCGCTCGAGCAGCTGCTTGAGGTCGAGGCGGATGATGGTCTCGTCCTCCGCGATCAAGATCCTCACGTCCCTGGCCGCCTTTCGCTCCCGCCCGGCGAAGCCGGGCTCCGCGAAAGGCTGACGACGCTGGCTGCGCGATCCAACGCGCTCGCCGCTTGGTCGTACGTCATGTACTGCCCTTCGCGGCGAGAGCTTGGCTCGCTTGCCAGCGTCGCCCCAGGAACGTGAGCGAGCTCACGCGCGCACCGCGTTCCGCAGCCGGATGCCGCTGAATTCGAGCGTCGTCTCGATCACGCGATCCCAGAGCGGGTAGAGGGACGGCGCGATGCGGAGCTCGACGGCGTCAGCTGCGTGCCGGGCGAGCAGGTCTCCTACCTCGATCCGCTCCACTGCGTCGACCGGTCTCGACGCGATGTAGAAGCGGCGGTCCTGAACGATGTCGAACGGCTCCGGTGGCATGCGGTACGCATGGAGCCGCGCCGCGCGCACGCGCTCGAGCCAGGCTCCCTCGACCACGGCGACGCGACGCTCGCGGTCGCCGTCCAGCCACTGCTCAACGTCCTCCTCCGAGGTCGAGTCGACCGCCCAGAAGCACGCGCGCGGGCAGTCGCGCGGGAACCAGTAGAGCCACTGGTGCGCGGCGTCGATCGCCCAGACCTTCCCGTCACGCGGCACGAAGTGGCCGAGCGTCGCGTCCTCGCTGAAGTGCCAGAGCTCGGTCACGGCAGCGCTCGCAGGAGTTGCGCCGGCTCCGGCCAGAAGAGGAGCTGCGCCGCCTCGTCGCGCGGTAGCCAGCGGTACTCGTCGTGCTCGTGGTCGAGCGTCGGCTCCCAGCCCGCGGGGACGTCGACGAGGAAGGCACGGACGTGGACGGGCTCGCCGGTCCTCCTCCGCGGGAGTTCGAGCTCCCACGCCTCGGGTGTGTACGAGAACTCGCCGAGCAGCTCGAGGAGCTCTATGTCGAGGCCCGTCTCCTCCCGCAGCTCGCGCACTGCCGCGGCCTCCCACTCCTCGCCGTCCTCGACGCCACCCGCGATCACATGCCAGTAAGCGCCGCCCTCCGGTGAGCGATGGGCGACGAGGAACTCCTCGCCGCGGCGCACGTGGATGAGCACCTCGCTCGTCACCGCACCGCGATCCGGTAGGGGCGGATTTCGGCAGTCATGATCCCGCCGGTGATCGCCGGGTCGGCGGCGACGATCGCCTCGACTTCGGCGCGCTCCTTCTGGTCGAAGATGCCGAGCCCGAACGTGTCGCCGGGAAATGCGGACGGGCCGGCGAGGACGAGCTTTCCCTCGGCGCGCAGGCGCTTGAGGTACTCGTAGTGCTCGCCGACGATGCGCGACTCTTCCTCCGTCGGCTCGAAGGGCATCTCCTCGCGCACAGGCCGCAGGACGACGAGCCAGCTCATGCCGGGAACACGACCTCGGCGCGCGGGCCGTTCAGCGCGAAGCTGCCCTGCAGCTCGTCGGCGACGAGCGCGCGCACGATCGAGAGGCCCGTCCCGTCGCGTGCGCCGTCGGTGCCGCCGCCTTCGTCCGCGATGGCGAGCACGACGTCGCCGTTCCGCTGCGCGAGCTCGATCTCGACGCGACCCGCGCCGTGCTCGAGCGCGTTCTGGAGGAGCTCGCTGAAGACGAGTGCGAGTGCGGTCGCGCGGCTCCCCGCGAGCGAGACAGGCTCGAGCGACGCCTCCACCTCCCGTCCGCCGCCGATCCCCTGCACGAGCATCGCGCGCAGCCGGTCGATCAGCTCCGCGAGCTCGACGTCCTCCTCGCGCTGTTCGGTGAGCGCCTCGTGCACGGCGGCGATGGCGAGGATCCGGTTGACGGAGTGCTCCAGCGCCTCGCGCGGGTCGACGCCTTCGGCGTTCGCCTGCAGGCGGAGGAGCGAGGCGACGGTCTGGAGGTTGTTCTTGACGCGGTGGTGGATCTCCTGGGCGAGGACGCCGCGCATCACCGCGCGACCGTGCTCGAGCGCGACGGCGGCGTGGTGCGCGATCGCCTCGAGCAGCGCGCGCTCCTCGTCGGTGAACGGGACGTCCTTGTCCGCCACGAGCTCGCCGATCTCGCGGCGCTTCCAGCGGAGCTTCGTGCGCACGGCGTGCTTGCCGGCGCGTCCCTCGGGCCACGCGATGCGGCCGTCCTCGAGCACGAGCGCCGCGCCCGTCGCCTCGACGGCGTCCATCGTCGTCTTGACGATCGCCTCGAGTGACTCCTCGAGGTAGAGCGACTCCGAGACCGCCTCGGAGATCTTCGCGAGCGCTTCGAGCTCGGCGACGCGTCGCTGCGCGTCGGTGTAGAGCTTCGCGTGGACGATCGACTGCGCCACCTGGCTCGCGATCGCCTCGAGCAGCTCGACTTCGTCCTGCCGGAACTCGCGCGGCTCGCGGGTGCGGACGTTGAGCGCTCCGGCTAGCTGGTCGCGGGCCAGGATCGGGACGGCGAGAATCGACTCGTACTCGGACTCGGGCAGGTTGGGGAACTCCTTCCAGCGCGGGTCGAGATGCGCGTCGGCCGCGATCGCCACGGGCCGGCGCTCGGCGGCGGCGGTTCCCGTGATTCCTTCCCCGACGCGAAGGCGCGGGCGGCGCGTCATCTCGTCGAGCGGCGTGCCGCGCGTCGCGCGGAGGACGAGCTCGCCGGCGGCCTCGTCGTAGAGGTACACGAAGCACGCGTCGGCCTCGAGCGCCGCGGCGACCTTCTCCGCGACGAGGTGGAGAACCTCCTCGAGGTCGAGCGTCGAGTTGACCGCCGCGCTCGTCTCGGTCAGCAGCCGCAGATGCCGTTCGCTTGCGTCCACCGGCGTATCGTAGGAGTCGCGCTCGTGACGAACCTGTTCCTCTTCTTCCACTTGCTCGGCGCGTTCTGCTTCTTCGCCGGCGGTGCGGTCGTCGGCGTCCTGCAGCTGGCGGCGATTCGGCAGGAACGGCCGAGCCAGATTCACGCACTCCTGCGCCTCGCGCCGTTTGGCGCTGCGCTTGTCGGCACGGGTGCGCTGCTCACGCTCGGCTTCGGGATCGGCCTCGCGGAGCACGAGGGCCTCGGCCTCTCGCCGGCGTGGATCCAGGCCGCGCTCGCGCTCTGGGTCGCGGCGATGGCGCTCGGCGCGCTCGGCGGGAGAACGGCGCGGCACGCGCGACACCTGGCCGAGAACCTCGCGGCGGAAGGAGACGTCCCGAGCCCGGAGCTGCGCGCGATGGTCGCCGCCCGCGGCCCGCTGTGGGCGAGCTACGCGAGCTTTGCGCTCCTGCTCGCCATCGTCGGCCTCATGGTCTGGCAACCGACCTAGTCGCCGCGCCCTCCGGGAGGGCTAGCTGGGCACGACGAAGAACAGGCCGGCGATCCCGATCGCGAACACGACGAGTGCGAGGATCGAGTCGGGCCCGAGTCGCGCGCGGCAGCGGTCCGGTCGGATGATCACGCCGAAGCCGTAGATCGCGGTCAAGGCGATCCCGAGTGCCGCGAGCCAGGCGTTCTGCGGGCCGGCGGACTCGAGCACCGGCTGCCCCGCGACGATGTCCGCGACGAGGAAGAGGCAGACCTGGAAGGCGTTGCCGCCGAGGATGTCGCCCATCGCGAGCGCGTGGTCGCCGAGCGCGACGGCCGCGACCCCGGACGAGATCTCGGGCAGCGCGCTCGCAGCGGCCAGCACCGTCGCGCCGAAGATGACGCCGTTCACGCCCACCCGGTTCGCAAGGTCGTTGCCGCTCTCCTCGAGCAGGACGCCCGCGCCGAGCGTGACGGCGGACGCGAGGCCGAACAGTCCCGCCACCCGCGCGGTGCTCCAGCTCGCAAACGGGTGCGGCTGGGCGGGATGCGCGCGCTCGTGCCGGCGGCGTCCCGGGTGGCTGCCCGGCATCTCGATCTTCCAGCGCGGGTTCTTGGAGGCGCGATTGATGACGAAGATGCCGACGCCCCAGACAACGACGATCCCGATCGACGCCGGGTTGATCCGGCCGAAGAGCGCGGTGGACGGCTTGAGGAGGGAGCCCATGTCCACGCCCGCCACGAGGATGATCACGAGCAGCCCTTCGAGCACCGGCGTGAGGCGTCCGACGAGATACGTCAGCGGCCGCTTGGGCCCGACCGCGTAGTCGCAGATGAGCAAGACCATCGTCTGGATCGCGATGCCGCCGATCAGATTCCCCGCCGCCAGTCCGAGGTTGCCCGAGGCGGCCGCGGAGATCGTGATCGCGAGCTCGGGCAGGCTCCCGGCGAGCGAGAGGAAGATGAGCCCACCGATGTCGTCGCCGACGAGCCGCGCGTCGAGCGCGTCGGTCGTCTTCGAGAGCATCGTCCCGGCAGCCCAGGTCGCGGCTGCGCCGCCGAGGAAGATCAGAAGAAGAAGCGCGGAGGACAGTCCGCCCACGACGACAAGCATCGGGGCGACGGCGGACGGAACGGACATGTCCGGTAGCAGGTACCGGACATGTCCGCTTTAGTCAGTGGCCTAGAGAACGGCCAGGTACTTCTTCATCTCCCACTCGGTGAGCTGGACGCGGTACTCGTCCCACTCCTTCCGCTTCAGCTCGACGTAGCGGTCGAAGATGTGCGGGCCGAGCGCCTTCTTCATGAGCTCCGACTGCGAGAGCTCGGCGACCGCCTCGCCGAGCGTCTCCGGCAACGAGACGATGCCGCGCTCGCGCCGCTGCTCGGGCGTGAGGTGGTAGAGGTTCGTCTCCATCGGCTCCGGCAGCTCGTAACCCTTCTCGATCCCCTCGAGCCCCGCGTGGAGGAGCGCAGCGAAGGTGAGGTACGGGTTGCAGGCCGGATCGGGACAGCGGATCTCGGCGCGCGTCGCCTGCTCGGAGCCCGGCTTGTAGAGCGGGATCCGGATCAGCGCGGAGCGGTTCCGCAGCGACCAGGCGAGGTAGACCGGAGCCTCGTAGCCGGGCACGAGCCGCTTGTACGAGTTGACCCACTGCGCGAACACGGCGGACATCTCGCGTGCATGGCGGAGTTGGCCGGCGATGAACGCCTTCGCCGTGTCGGAGAGGTGCCACTTGTCGTCGGCGTCGAAGAACGTGTTGTGCCCGTCGGTGAAGAGCGACATGTGCACGTGCATTCCCGAGCCGTTCTCCCCGAACAGCGGCTTCGGCATGAACGTCGCGTGATAGCCGTGCTGCTTCGCGACCTCCTTTACGACGAGCCGGTAGGTGAGCATGAAGTCGCCCATGTCGAGCGCGTTCGTGAAGCGGATGTCGATCTCGTGCTGCGACGGGCCGACCTCGTGGTGGTGGTACTCGACGGGGATGCCCATCGACTCGAGCGCCCGGATCGTGTCGCGGCGCACCCCGGTGGCGGCGTCGAGCGTCGTCTGCGCGAAGTAGCCGCCCTCGTCGAGCGTCTCCGTCCCGTGCTCGTCCTTGAAGAGGAAGTACTCCGCCTCCGGGCCGACGTTGAACGTGTCGAAGCCCATCTCGGTCATCCGGTCGAGCGCGCGGCGGAGGACGTAGCGCGGGTCGCCGGCGTACGGCTCGCCGTCGGGAGTGACGACGTCGCAGATCATCCGGCCCGTCTTGCCGTCGGGCAGGACGCGGAACGTCTCGGGATCGGGGATCGCGACCATGTCCGACTCCTCGATCGCGTTGAAGCCGGTGATGGACGAGCCGTCGAAGCCCATCCCGTCGTCGAGCGCGCCTTCGGCCTCGCTGATCGAGATCGAGAAGCTCTTGAGATGCCCTTCGAGATCGGTGAACCACAGGAGCACGTCGTCGATGCCGCGGGACTCGATCTCCGCGAGCACCTCCTTGCGCTTCTCCGGATCCGATGTCGCGCGGTTCTTGCTCTCCACGTATGCCATCCCTTCCTCCTTAGCGTTTGATCCCGGAAATGCAAAAAGCCCCGGCCGCCACCGAAGTCATGAAGACTGCGTGACTGCCGAGGCTCCGTCGCCTCCAAACCTTGCGGGAATTCTACCTGGTCGCCGGACGGAAGCGGTACTAGGCTCGAGGCGTGCTGTCCGAGCGGCTTCTCGCCCGTCTCGCCGCCGGCGCCACGCACCATCGGCGCGCCGTCGTCGCCGTTTGGCTCGCCCTGATCGCCGGCGGTGCGTGGTTCTCGCTCCACCAGACGTCGCATCTTTCGAGCGGCGGCTGGGACGTGCCCGGGAGCCAGTCGCTGACCGTCTCGCACCTACTCGACCGGTTCCCCGGCGTCACGCCGCCCGCCTTCACCTTCCTCGTTACGGGGGACAGTCGGGCGGTCGTCGAGCGGCGCCTCGACGAGATCGTGCCCGTCCTCCGTCACCGCGAGCGCCTGCGGGCCGGCACGCCGGTTCTGCTCGAGCACGGTCGTGCCGCACTGCTCCCGGTCGCCTACCCCGGCGCGAGCTCGGCGGCGATCGGCGAGGCGACGAGGCTGCGGCGCGAGTTCGTGCGGACGACGCCGGCGGTCCAGACGCGCGTCCTCGGCGAGCCGGCGATCTGGTCGAACTTCCAGGAGGTCGCGAAGCACCAGCTCGCGCGGAGCGAGGAGCTCGGCTTCCCGCTCATCCTCCTCATCCTGCTCGCGGCGTTCGGGACGCTCGTCGCCGCCGTCGCGCCCCTCCTGCTCGGCCTCACCGCCGTCTTCCTCTCGGGCGCCGCGGTCTACTGGCTGTCGCGCGTCACCGAGCTCTCGGTCTACGTCACGAACATGGCGTCGATGATCGGGATCGGCGTCGCCGTCGACTACTCCCTCTTCATCGTCAGCCGGTACCGGAGCGAGCTCGCCGACGGCGCGGACCCCCCGGAGGCGCTGCGGAGGGCGCTCCAGACGTCGGGGAAGGCCGTGCTCTTCAGCGGAGCGACGGTCGCGGTCTCGCTCACCGGCCTCTTCGCCATAGACATCGAAGGGATCCGATCGCTCGCAGTGGGCGCGATCGTCGTCCTCTGCATTGCCGTTCTCGCGGCGGTGACGCTCCTTCCCGCGCTGCTCGCGCTCGCCGGCCGCAGCGTCGAGCGCCTGCGCGTGCCTCTCCCGTGGGCGGCCGGGGAGCAGGGCGGGGCCTTCTGGACAGCGTGGGCCGGCCGCGTGATGCGGCGGCCGTGGCTCTACCTCCTCGGCGGTGCGGCCGTCATGCTCGTCCTCGCGCTGCCGCTGCTCGGGATGCAGACGTTCAATCGCGGCCTGAACGAGCTTCCGCCCGGCTCCGAGGTTCGCGCTGCGACCGAGCGCGCGATGGCGATAGCCGGTCCGGGCTTCGCCTCGCCGGTTCACGTCCTCGTCCGCCGCGACGCGGTCGCCGTCGCACGCCGGATCTCGAGCGTCAGCGGCGTGCTTTCGGTCTCCCCGCCGATGCCGGAGCGGGGCGGCCCGCTCCGGCTCGTCGACGTCCGCATCGCGGCTCAGGCGGAATCCGGGCCGGCGCGCTCGATCGTCGCGGGCATCCGCGCCGCCGCCGGCCCGGGAGCGCTGCTCGGCGGCTCGACGGTCTTCGACCAGGACGTGGAGCACGCGATCGTCGGGCGTCTCTGGAAGATCCTCGTCTTCATCCTCGGCGTGTCCTACGTCGTGCTTCTAGTCCTGCTCCGCAGTGTGCTGCTGCCGCTCAAGGCGGTCGTCATGAACCTCCTCAGCGTCGGCGCGGCGTACGGCGTTCTCGTCGCCGTCTTCCAGTGGGGCTGGGCGGATTGGACGGGTTACCACGCGCCCGGCTACGTCGACACGATCGTCCCGTCGCTCGTTCTCGCGGTGACGTTCGGGCTGTCGATGGACTACGAGGTGTTCCTGCTCACACGCATTCGCGAGCGCTGGCTCGAGCACGGCGACAACGAGCGTGCGGTCGCCGAGGGCCTCGTCCGCTCGGCGCGGACGATCACGAGCGCGGCCGCCGTCATGGTCGCCGTCTTCGCGTCCTTCTCCGCCGCCGGATCGCCGGCGCTGAAGGAGCTCGGCCTGGGGCTCGGCGTCGCCGTCCTGCTCGACGCCACGCTCGTCCGCCTCGTCATCGTCCCGGCAGCGATGCGGTTGCTCGGGCGCTGGAACTGGTGGCTACCGGGGGTAAGGAGCCAGTAAAGCGGGGAGGGGAAGGACTCGCGGGCGGCGAAGCCCGCGCCGATACTGCTCGTGATCCGCTGGCTTTCCCTTCCTCTCGCTCTGCTTGCCGTCGTCGTTCCGGCGGTGCCGGCCACGCATGCCGCTCGCGCGGTCGCGCCGGCGTACGTCGCGCCGCGCGGCTCGGGCGCACTCTTCCTCATCAGCGGTCACGGCTGGGGTCACGGCGTCGGCATGGGCCAGTGGGGAGCCGAGGGCTACGCCCTCCACGGCGACTCATACGAAGGCATCCTCGCGGCCTACTACCCGGGCACCGTTCTCGCGCACACGACGGTTCGGAAGCTCCGCGTGCTCCTCGCCGACGGACTGAGGCGCCTGACCGTCTCCTCCGACCAGCCGATCGCCGTCGTCGACGGGACCGGTGCGAAGCACACGTTTCCGGCCGGAAGCACGAAGCTCACGACGACGCTCCCGTATCCGGCGCCGCTGACGCTCTCGCCCTCACACGGCACGACGCTGACGCTCGGCAACGCATACCGCGGCAAGCTCGTGATCAGTCTCATGCACGGGAAGCTCCGCGCGATCGACGTCGTCAACGTCCAGCAGTACCTCGACAGCGTCGTCCCGGCGGAGATGCCGTCGGGTTGGCTGGCCGACGCGCTCGACGCGCAGGCGGTTGCATCTCGGTCGTACGCCCTCGCGGGCCGGAAGCCCGGAGCGGCCTACGACGTTTCGGTTTCGGGCCAGTCGTACGTCGGCGTGGCGACCGAGACACTCCAGGGCGACCTGGCGGTGAACACGACAAAGGGCCAGGTGCTCACCTACGGCGGCCAGGTCGCGACCGCGGTCTACTCCTCGAGCACCGGCGGTCGGTCGCAGTCGGCGACCGACGCGTGGGGCGGTGGAGCGCCGTACCTCGTCTCCGTGAAGGATCCGTACGACAATGTCTCGCCGTTTCACAACTGGGGGCCGGTTCCCGTCACGGGAAAGGACCTCGCCTCGGCGCTCGGGCTCACCGGCAAGCCCGTCGACGCGACCGTGACCCGGAACGCGTCGAAGCGTGTTGCGCAGCTCGACGTCACGACGCTCGCGCACGGGAGCCAGACCGATGGCTCGGTCACCGGCACCGCGGTCGCCGTCGCCTTGAACCTTCGCTCGACCTGGTTCAGCATCGGCGTTCTCTCCCTCCTGCCGCCGTCGCCGAACGACGCAGTGAGCCCGGGGACGACGGTGACCCTCACTGCGACCGTGCGGGGCGTGAAGAACGTCGTTCTTGAGGAGCGGCCGGCCGGCGGCGCGTGGGCGGAGCTCGAGCCGGTGACGCCCGACCCGACGACGGGCGCGATCAGCATCGACGTCACGCCGACCGGGACGACCGACTACCGCCTCGCCACGACGGCGGATGCCGCGGCCTTCATCCGCATCCACGTCTCCTAGCGGGCAAGCCTTCCTTCAGCCGGGAAAGCGGCTACCGTCGGCCGGATGACGGCTCTGTTGGAGCGGCCGCGGGAGCTGCGGGCATCGCTCGCGTCACGTCCGGCAGTTCAGGCGCTGGCTCCGCTCGTTCTCTATGCCGTCTTCGCGGTCGTGTGGATCGGCCGCGGCGTGATCTTCCATCCGACGACGCGAGTGCTGGGGGATGCCGACCGCGACAAGACGATCCTCATGTGGTCGTTTCTGTGGTGGCCCCACGCGATCGCGCACGGGCACGACCCGTTCGTCGCGAACGTCGTCTGGGCGCCGCACGGGGTGGATCTCTCGTGGGTCACGTCCTCGCCGACGCTCGCCCTCGTGTTGTCCCCGCTGACCGAGACGCTCGGGGCTGTCTTCTCCTACAACCTCGCCGCCCTGGCCGCTCCGGCGCTCGCGGCGTGGATGACGTTTCTCCTCGCCCGCCGCCTGACGCGGAACGTCCCCGCATCCCTCGTCGCCGGCTTCCTGTTCGGCTTCTCGCCGTACGTCATCAGCCAGTCGGTCTCCCACCTCAATCTGTCCTGCGTCTTCCTCGTCCCGCTCGCCGGCCTGCTCGCGGTCCGCTTCTTCGAGGGAAGCCTCGGCGGTCGGCGGTACACGGCGCTACTCGCGCTCGTCCTCGTCCTCCAGTTCGGCATCTCGACGGAGATCTTCGCGACGGTTGCGCTGCTCGCCGTCGTCTGTTTCGTGCTCGCGGCTCTCCTGTTCGACGCGCCCGCGCGGCTCGTGCCGTTGGCCCGCTACACGGTGCTCGCCTACGTCGCCGCGGCCGTTTTTGTGTCGCCGTACCTCTTTCACGCCTTCGGCGGCGGCTCGGCTCCGCCCGTGCGACCCCACGCCTCGCGTCACATCCTCGACCTCGCGAACATCATCTACCCGACCCAGACGACATGGGTGAGGCCGTCGGGCAGCGATGCCATCACGAGCCGCTTTACGAGCGGGATCGACGAGATCGGCGGCTATCTCGGAATCCCGCTGCTCGTCATCCTCCTTCTCGCGGTGACGATGGTGCGACGCGGCCGTGCCCGCCGCGGCGTCTGGCTGCTCGCGCTCGCGGCCGTGATCGCCGATGCGATGGCGGCCGGACCCGAGGTGAAGGTGGACGGGCACGCGCTCGGGAAGGGCGTCTGGTCGCTGATACAGCACCTCCCGGCTCTCGGCGAGGCGATCCCGATTCGGCTCGCGATGTACGCCGTCCTGTTCATCGCTCTCATCGTGGCCGTGTGGCTCGCGGAGCCCGGCCTCCGGCTCTGGCGGTTCGCTCTCGCGGGGCTCGCGATCGTGTTCTTCCTCCCGAACCCGAGCGGCGCATTCTGGACGTCGCACACCCGGCAGCCGAAGTTCTTCGCCACCTCGGCGTACCGCAAGGCCATCCACCCGGGCGACGTCGCGCTCGTGTTCCCGTACGCCGCGCGGGCGAGCTGGTCGATGCTCTGGCAAGGGGAGACCGGCTTCCGTTTCCGCATGATCGGCGGGCACATCGGCCAGGCGATCATCCCCGCGGAGTGCAAGTGGGCCGGCGACTGGGCGAGCCTCGCGGGAGGCGAGCCCCCGGGCGGCGCCGCCGGCTTCCGGCGGTTCCTCCTCGCGCACCGCGTCGACGTGATCGTCGAGGCTCCGAAGACGTCGACGTGGCCGAGGCGGCTGATCGCCGCGTCGCTGCCCGACGTTCGGCCGGACCTGATCCTCGGCACGACCGTGTACCGGCTGCGTCCCGGTTTGCCGCTTCCGCTCCCTGCCGGCGGGCCGCGTCTGTCGTCGACCCAGAGCTTGAACACCGCGCCCGGACGAGCGATCTGCGGGGGCTAGAGAGCCGGCCCACCGAGCGCCGAGGCGGACGCTAGGCTCGTTTCGATGAGGCAACTGCTGCGGCGGCCGGCAGTTCAGACGCTCGCTCCGCTCCTTCTCTACACCGCCTTTGCGGCGATCTGGATGGGCCGCGGCGTCCTTGTCCATCCCGCCAGGAGAGTCCTCGGCGACCCGTATCGCGACAAGACGATTCTCATGTGGTCGTTTGCCTGGTGGCCGCACGCGGTCGCGCACGGACTCGATCCGTTCGTCGCGAAAGCCGTCTGGGCGCCGCACGGCGTCGACCTCGCCTGGGTCACGTCGTCACCGGCCCTCAGCTTCGCGCTCACGCCCGTCACCGAGACCGTCGGGCCGATCGTCGCCTACAACCTCGCCGCTCTCGCGGCCCCGCCGCTCGCGGCGTGGACGACGTTTCTCCTCGCCCGCCGGCTCACCGGAAGCGTTGCGGCCTCGCTCGTCGCCGGGTTCCTCTTCGGCTTCTCGCCGTACGTCGTCGGCCAGTCGGTCGGCCATCTCAATCTCTCGTTCGTCTGTCTAGTCCCGCTCGCCGGCTACCTGGCGGTGCGCTTCGTCCAGGGGGATCTCGGCCGCCGGAGGTTCGCGGTCCTGCTCGCCGTCGTCCTCGCGCTTCAGTTCGGGGTCTCGACGGAGGTCTTCGCGACGATGACGCTGCTCGGGGTCATCTGCTTCGTGCTTGCGCTTCTCCTGCTCGGGGACCGCGCGCGGCTGGCGGAGCTCGCTCGCTACACGGCTCTCGCATACGTGCTCGTGGGCGTGATCGTCAGTCCGTACCTCGTGCACGCCTTCCGGGAGACGGCCCCAGTCCGTCCCAACGTGACGACACACACCCTCGACCTCGCAAACACCGTCTTTCCGACGCAGGCGACGTGGCTCCGGCCGCCGCACAGCGATGCGGCGATCGGCACCCGCGCCACTTTCAACGGTTACGCGACGAATGTCGACGAGGTGGGCGGGTACCTCGGCGTGCCGCTCCTGATCATCCTCGTGCTCGCCGTGGTCACCGTGCGCCGCCCGGCTCGCCGCGGCGCCTGGCTCCTGCTCATCGCCGCCGTCGTCGCCGATGCGTTGGCGCTCGGGCACGAGATGCAAGTCGCAGGGCACTCCTTCGGGCCGGGCGTGTGGAGAGTCGTGGAACAGCTACCGGCGATCAGCGAGGCGCTCCCGATTCGGCTCGCGATGTACGCCGCGCTGTTCGCCGCCCTCGCGGCCGCCGTATGGCTCGCTTCACCCGGCCGCCTGATCTGGCGCGTCGTCCTCGCCGGCCTGGCGGTCGTGACCTTCCTCCCGACCCCGAGCGGCGCGTTCTGGACATCGCAAGCGCGGCAGTCGCGGTTCTTCGACACGTCCGCGTATCGCACCGTCGTTCGCCCGGGCGACCGGGCGCTCGTGCTCCCGTACGCGCCAACCGCGAGCTGGTTGATGCTCTGGCAGGCCGAGACGGGGTTTCGCTTCGCGATGATCGGCGGTCACATCGGGCAGTTCGTCATCACCGCGGAGTGCCCGTGGGCCGAGGACTGGGAGAGCCTCGCGGGCGGCCCCCCGACGGGCGGTGCCGCCGCCTTCCGCCGCTTCCTCCTCGCCCACCGCGTGACCGTCGTCATCGAGGGGCCGCGCACGGGAGCGTGGCCGAGGGAGCTCGTTGCGTCGTCGCTCCCCGACGTCCGGCCCGAGCGCGTTGCCGACGCGACGGTTCTGAGGATTCCTCCCGGGCTGCCTCGAGCGCTGCCGCCCAACGCGCCGCCGCTGCCGCCAGTCGGGAAGCTTCATCGTCGGCCCGGCAGTGCGGTCTGCGGGCGGTCTACTGGGACTCCAGGAGCTCGTCGTCCGCGACCGCACGCATGACGCGGGCCGGGCTCCCGACGACGAGCATCCGCGGCTCGACGTCCTTCGTCACGACCGCGCCGGCGCCGACGAACGCCTCCTCGCCGATCTCGATGCCGGGGAGAAGGACGGCGCCGCCGCCGATGCGGGCCCCGCGGCGGATCGTCGGGCCTTTGATGAGGCCGTGGCGCTTTTCCGTGTGTCCCATGTAGTTGTCGTTCGTCGTCACGACGCACGGCGCGATGAAGACGTGCTCCTCGAGCGTCGAGTAGGCAGTGATGTACGCCTCGGCCTGGATCTTCGTCATCGCCCCGATTGTCGTGTCGTTCTCGACGAGTGAGCCGCGACCGATCACGACGTCGTCGCCGACGGTGACGCGCTCGCGCACGCACGACTGGTCGCCGAGGATGACGCGCTCGCCGATCGTCGTCCCGGCAAAGACGACCGCGCCGGTGGAGACGATCGTCCCTGCGCCGATCTCGGCGTGCGGCAGCGGCTCGCGCTTCGCGGTCGAGCGCGGTGACAGCGTCGGCTGCTTCCCGACGACGGCGTGCTCGAGCACCTTCACGCCCTCGCCGAGCACCGTCCCCGGGTAGACGATCGCTGTTGGGTGGATCTCAGCCATCGAGCGACGCCGTCAGCATCTCGAGGGCGCGAACCACACGGGCGCCGTCACGCGCGACCGCGGCCCGGTCGTGCTCGCCCGCGACGAGCTCGAGGAAGTACGAGCACTCGCGGCGCAGCGGCTCGGTCGTCTCGATCTTGGGGATCGAGATGTCGCCGGAGAAGAGCTCGCCGTTCGGGCCGGCGCGCTTCTCGTAGACCGTCACCTTGCGCTCCGGCTCCATGTCGTCGAACACGACCATCTTCTCGCGGCCGACGACGGTCATCTTTCGCATCTTGTGCGGGTCGAGCCACGAGAGGTGCATGTGCGCGATCTTCCCGCTCGGGAAGCGGAGGAAGCAGAAGACGACGTCCTCGACGCCGGGATGGATCGAGGCGCTCCCCTGCGCAGTCGCGAGCTCCGGGTCCTCGCCGAGGAAGTAGAGGATCACCGACAGGTCGTGCACGCCGAGCGACCAGAGCGCGTTCTCGTTCGACCGGACGATGCCGAGGTTGACGCGGTTCCCGTACACGCAGAGCACGTCGCCGAGCTCGCCCTTGTCGATGAGCTCCTTCACCTTGAGCACGCCGGGGTGGTAGAGCAGGAGGTGCCCGGGCATGAGGACGAGGTCGCGCGCCGCGGCGAGCTCGACGAGCTCGTCCATCTCGACGGCGCGCATCGCCGGCGGCTTCTCGACGAACACGTGCTTGCCGGCCTCGAGCGCCTGCTTTGCGAGCTCGTAGTGCGTCGGGACGGGAGTCGCGACCACGACGGCGTGGAGCTCGTCGTCGGCGAGCATCTCCGCGAAGTCGCCGGTGACGCGCGCGTTGGGATAGCGCTCGCCGAACTCCGCACGCGCTTCGGGCTTCTCGTCGCAGAGCCAGCGGAGCTCGGCGAGGTCGTCGAAGTTCCGCGCGAGGTTCCGGCCCCAGTAGCCGAGACCGGCCTGTCCAATCCTGACCGCGCTCATTTTCCGCTCCGGCACCGGCAAAGCCGGTACCTCCGCTCTCTGATGAGCTCCGTCAAGCCTACGTTCATAGCTTGAAGACGTTCTCCGCCGCGGTGCCCTTCGCGCCGGTCGCGTTCCGGAGGTCGACGACCAGCTGGGCTTCGTCAACCAACGCGTCGTAGTCGATGGAGGAGTGGTCGGTGACGATGACGACGCAGTCATACGCGGCCGGCTCGTACGCGACGGAGGCGAGGTTGTCCACCCGCGGCACGTGCGGGTCGTGGTACGAGACGTCGGCGCCCGCGTTCTGCAGCAGGGAGATGATCTTCAGCGCTGGCGACTCGCGCACGTCGCCGATGTTCGCCTTGTACGCGACGCCGAGCACGAGGATCCGCGAGCCCTTCATCGCCTTCTGTGCCCCGTGGTTGAGCGCCTGGGAGATGAGCGAGCGGCAGAAGTACGGCATCTCCTCGTTGACCTTGCCGGCGAGCTCGATGAACTCCGTGTAGAAGCCGAACTCGCGCGCTTTCCACGTGAGGTAGAAGGGGTCGACCGGGATGCAGTGGCCGCCGAGGCCGGGCCCGGGGCTGAAGCGCATGAAGCCGAACGGCTTCGTGGCTGCGGCGTCGACGACCTCCCAGATGTCGATGCCCATGCGGTCGCAGAGGATCGCGAGCTCGTTGACGAGCGCGATATTGACCGAGCGGAAGATGTTCTCGAGCAGCTTCGTCAGCTCCGCTGCTTCGGGCGTCGAGACGCGATGGACGGTGTCGATCGCGCGGCCGTAGAGCTCGGCGGCGCGCTCGGTGCACGCGGGCGTGATCCCGCCGACGACCTTCGGCGTCGTCTTCGTCGTCCAGTCGGTGCGGCCCGGGTCGACGCGCTCGGGCGCGAAGGCGAGGTGGAAGTCCTCTCCGGCGCGCAAGCCGCTCGTCTCGAGGATCGGCTGGAGCACCTCGCGCGTCGTCCCCGGCCACGTCGTCGACTCGAGGACGACGAGCTGTCCTTCGCGCAGCACCGGAGCGAGGCTGCGCGCCGCGCTCTCGACGATCGCGAGGTCCGGCTCGCGCTGGCGCGAGAGCGGCGTCGGCACCGCAATGACGATCGCGTCGCAGCCGGCCACCTCGGTGTAGTCGGTCGTCGCGCGGAGCTTCCCGCTCTCGACGAGCGACGCGAGGCGCTCGGAGGAGACGTCCTCGATGTGGCTCTCGCCGCGGTTCAGCCGCTCGACGAGCTCGGGGACGACGTCGACGACGAGGACCGAGCAGCCCGCCTCCGCGAACGTCGCGGCGTGCGGGATTCCGACGTATCCCGCGCCGATTACGGCAACGTCATAAGGCTGGCTCATGCCGCGGCAAGGCTAGCTACGACCCGTTCCGCGGCGTGACCGTCGCCGTAGAGCGTCGGGCGCTCGTCCGGCATCCGCGCGGCGGCGACCGCGGCGGCGAGCTTCTCCGGGTCGTCGTCCACCAAGACGTTGGCGCCGAGCTCGACGGTGTCCTTCCACTCCGTCGACGGCCGCGCGGTGACGCACGGCACGCCGTACCAGTACGCCTCCTTCTGCAGGCCGCCCGAGTCGGTGACGAGCACGCGCGCCTGC
>Ga0265338_10003015_pt1 | contig 24305 bp, 15 predicted proteins | sample 42126metaG_FD_193579 | JGI IMG/M metagenome (GOLD analysis project Ga0265338, IMG submission 193579) | Rhizosphere microbial communities from Carex aquatilis grown in University of Washington, Seatle, WA, United States - 4-21-26 metaG | ecosystem: Host-associated > Plants > Roots > Rhizosphere... | reverse complement strand
TGCGGATTTAACCATCATGTTCCCCTTGCGAAGCCCCAGTGGTCTCAGCGTCCGGTCACATTAAGTATTTACAGCATTACCCATAGTTACACCATGTAGTTGCGGCCCGAGCCGCGGCGGTGGCGTGTCCCGTTAGCGGGAGCCGGAGGCGGGCATGCCCGGGCTCCCCAGCCGACTCGCCCATCCTGCTCGACCATGATCGTGAAGGGTTGTTAGCGCCATCACGCTAACAACCCTTCACGACACCAAAACCCTTCGCGATCATGCCGGCCAGGTTTTAGGGCTCCGCGTGGGCGGCGATCGCTGATCAGCTACGCCCGGCTGAGCTCGAGCACGGGAATGATGCGCACTCCCTCAGTTTGGCGTGCGTACTCGGCGAAGCCCGGATAGCGCCGCGCTTGCTCGGCGTAGATGCGGTCGTGCTCGGCGCCGGTCACTTCGCGGACGATGACCCGGTACGTCTCGGTTCCGCGCTCGACGCTGCCGCCGCCGGCGGCGGTCAGGTTGTGGTACCAGTCGGGGTTGGTAGGCGACCCGGCCTTGGTCGCGAAGACGTAGATGCTTTCCGGCTCGGTGTCGTGCGGGAGGTACATGGTCGGGGTGACATAGTCACGGCCGCTTTTGCGGCCGCGGTGGTGCAGCAGGACCATCGGGGCACCCTCGAAGGTCCCGCCGACCCTGCCTTCGTTCGCGCGGAACTCCGCAATGGTCTTCGCGTTCCAGTCGAGCGGTTCGCTCATGTCGGACTCCTTTCGTCAGGGCCGCAGGATGATCTTGCCGTGGGTGTGACGGCGCTCGAGCTCGGTGTAGGCCTCGCGGACCTGGGCCAGCGGGTAGACGGCCGCGATCGGCAGCTCAAGGTGCCCGTCGGCGATCAGGCCGGCCAGCTCCGCGAGGATCGGGGCGCCCGGCCCGGCCTCCGCCCCGCCGTCAGTCTTGACCCCGTACTTCGCGGCGGCCGCGTAATCGGCGATGGTGTCGATCCGGTCGGCCGCGACGCCGAGGGCGATGGCCAGCTCGACGTAACCGCCGCCATGGGTGTCGATGAAGGCGTCCACGCCGCCGGGCGCGGCGGCCCTGATCCGGTCCGCGACGCCGTCGCCGTACGCGACCGGGATCACGCCGTGGCTCTTCAGCCACTCGTGATTGCCCTCGCTCGCCAGGCCGATGACGGTGGCCCCGGTGCGGCGCGCGAGCTGGACGGCGAGCGAGCCGACCCCGCCGGCGGCACCGGAGATGACGACGGTCTCGCCCTCCTTCGGCTCGACGGCGTGCACGGTCCCCCACGCGGTCACGCCGACGACGTACAGGCCGCCGGCCACCTCCCACGGGACCTTCTCCGGCTTGCGCGCGAGGTCGCTGGCCTCGACCAGGACCAGCTCGGCCTGGGAGTCCCGGTGCTGACTGAACCCGATCACCTCATCACCTGGCGAGAACCCGCTGACCCCCGGGCCGGCCTCCTCGATGACCCCGGCAAGGTCGCTGCCCTGCCCGGAGGGGAACGTCGACGGGAAAATGCTCGACACTGCCCCCGTTCGGATGACCGCTTCGCTTGGGTTGATGCCGGCCGCCTTCACCCGGACGAGGGCCTGCCCCTCGCCTGGCGCCGGCCGTTCCACCTCGTCAACTCGCAACACGTCGATCCCGCCGAACTCGTCGTACCTGACTGCCCTTGGCATGGTTTCTCTCTCCTCTGTTTCGCGTGTCCAGGTTCACCGCGGGGAAGGTGAGCGGTCGTCACCGGATTCCGGTGAAACACCGGCGAGTAATGCCCACCGGGCGACGGTCGACCGGGTGCTGTCGGAGCTCGCCGGCAGGTATTGACGGCACCGGATTTGTCAGGGATCGTTCACGCTGGCCCGGTAATTGGACCGCTACGAACAGCAGCAGACACGGCGGCGCGCTCGCGCCGGGATGGACGGTGAGGTTCACGATGAAGCGATCCTTGGTACGCCCAGCCACGCTGGCGACGGCCGCCGCCGCCCTCATCCTGGCGGCTAGCGCGCTCCAACTGGAGCCGGCCGCGGCCGCCCCGTCCGCCCCGGGCACCGCCGCCGGCGGCCCGGGCGCCGCCTCCAACTTCGACCTGGCGCGCAAGGACTGCCTCGGCACCGCCGGGAACACCAGCTCCAAGGTCTGGTACACGGTGGCGGACGGCGTGCTTTCCGACGTCTACGAGCCCACCGTCGACAACACCAACGTCGAGACGCTGCAGTACGTCGTCACCGACGGCGCTACCTTCGCCGACCTGCAGACCCGCGACATGACCTACACCGTGCAGGCCGACCCGACCGGCATGCAGTGCACGATCACCTCGACCGACGCCAAGCACGGCTTTCAGCTGGTTACCAGCTACATCACCGACCCGCAACGGGACACGGTGCTGATGAGCACCCGGATCCAGCCGGTCAAGGGCAGCGGCACGGACGTCGGCAAGCTGCAGGTCTACGCGCGACTCGACGCGCACGTGAACGGCGACGGAGGCGGCGGGACGCAGAACGCCGGCGGTAACACCGGCGTCATCGACCCGCACACCGGCATCCCCGTCGTCTACAGCACCAACACCATCACGGAGGCGGCCAACCGCAGCTACGCGGTGCCGACCTACATGGCGATGACCGCCACCTCCGCGGGCCAGGCCTCGGTCGGCTACGCGGGCACCGCCAGCGACGGGCTGACCCAGCTCGACGGCGCGCACGCGCTGACGCCGACTACCTCGGCCGCCGACGGGCACATCGTGGCGACCGAGAACGTCACCCCGCAGCGGGGGTCGGGCGCGTTCACCCTCGCGCTCGGGTTCGGCCGCTCGCAGCAGCAGGCGGTCGCCACCGCCACCGCCTCGCTCCGCGCGCCCTTCCCCTTGGTCGCGCTGGCCTACGCGAGCACCTGGGGCGCCTACGACCTGACGCTCAACCAGCCGCCGCGGTCGGTGCCCGGACAGTCCGCGCAGACGATCCGCCGGACCTACTACCTCGACGCCAACGTGCTGAAGGCCAGCGAGGACAAGACCTTCCCTGGCGCGGTGGTCGCGTCGCTCGCATCGCCCTGGGGCCAGGCGATCAACGCGGGCGTCGCGGTCAACGGCAAGCCGGTCTACTACGGCTCCTACCGGGAGGTCTTCTCCCGCGACTCCTACGAGGCATTCACCGGCTTCCTGGCCGACGGCGACCTGGCCACCGCCCGCGCCCAGGCCCGGTTCCTGCTCAATGACCAGCAGCTGCCGACCGGCGAGATACCGCGCAACTCGCTGCTCAACGGCAAGGCGGCGCCGGACACCGGCGGCGACCAGCTGGACGAGACCGCCTACCCGATCCTGATGGCGTACCTGACCGGGCTCGGCGGCGACAGCGCGCTGTGGACCGGCCACATCAAGCCGGCCGCGGACTTCCTGGTCGCGCACGGCCCGTCCTTCGGGGTGGAGCGGTGGGAGGAGCAGTCCGGGTACTCGCCTTCCACGATCGCGGCCGAGATCGCCGGCCTGACCGCCGCCGCCGCCATCGCGGCCCAGCACCACGACGCCGCTGACGCGCGGGTTTACCAGGCCACCGCCGACGACTTCCAGCGCAACGCGCAGAGCTGGACGGTCACCTCGACCGGGCCCGACAGCACCTCGCCCTACTTCCTCCGGCTGTCCAAGACCGGCGACCCGAACGCCGCGACCACCTACAACCTGGGCAACGGCGGCCCCGACGCCGCGCAGGATACGGTGATCGACGGCGGGTTCCAGGAGCTGGTGCGGCTGGGCGAGCTCTCGCCTACCAGCGCGGTATTCAAGAACTCGCTCTCGGTCCTCGACGCCGCCATCGCGGTCAAGACCCCGTCCGGCACCGGCTATTACCGGTACGGCACCAGCGCCGCCGCCGGCAGCGCCGACGGCTACGGTGACTGCTCGACCGTCAACAGCCAGACCTCCTGCACCACCGACGGCCAGCCGTGGCCGACGACCGACACTGGCACCGGGCACCTGTGGCCGGTCCTGTCGGGCGAGCGGGGCGAGTCCGCGATCGCCGAGGGCGACCCGTCGCAGGCGTCGGCGCTGCTCTCCTTCATGATCAACTCCGCCTCGGGCGAGGGGCTGGTGCCCGAGCAGGTGTGGGAGGACCCGGACCTGGCGGCCTCGCCCTACGGTTCCGACCCGACCACCGCGTCGATCGGCTTCACCGACGGCCAGGCGGCCGGCTCGGCCTCGCCCCTGACCTGGGCCCAGGCCCAGGAACTGCGGCTGATCGTGGACCTCGGGACCGGTCGTGACACCGATACCCCGGCCATCACCACGGCCCGTTACGTCACCCACGGCGCCCCGGCCGCGACCTCGGTGACGATCACCGCGCCGGCCTCCGGCGCCACCATCGAGGGCGGCAGCACGACCGTCAGCGGCACCGCCGCGGCCGGCGCCACGGTGGACATCGAGACCCAGGACACCGATACCGGGGCCGCCGCCAGCACGGTAACCGCCACCGCCGACGCCTCCGGCGCCTACTCCGCCACGGCCGCGGTCGGCTTCGGTACCAACGTGATCACGGTCACCGCCACCACGCCTGCCACCACCACGGGGGCCGGCGCCACCGGGCAAACGCAGGCCTCGGTGATCGGCGACGTGTCGGGCGGGACCACGGTGCTGTCGGCGACCGACCCGACCGGGGACGACAACGGCCCCGGCACCTACCAGTACCCGACCTCAACGTCCTACACGGCCGGCTCCTGGGACCTGACCGGCTTCCAGGTGATCACCGCCGGGTCCGAGGTCTACCTCCGCACCTCGCTCGCCACCCTGGCGCCGACGTTCGGCTCGGTCGACGGCGCGCAGCTGCTCGACATCTACGTGCACGATCCCTCGGCCGCTAGCACCTCCACCGCGGCGGCGTTCCCGACCCGCAACTACACGATCGCCCCGGCCGACGGCTGGAGCGAGCGCCTGGAGGTCCAGGGGTTCGCGTCACCGGTATGGGTCAACGCGGCCGGCGGCCAGGTCGGCACCCCGACCGCCGTGGTCGCCTCCACCGTGGCCAAGACGATCACGATCGCGCTGCCGGAGTCCGCGTTCGGCACCCCGGCCAGCGGCTGGACGTTCACCGTGGCGATCACCGGACAGAACGGCTTCAACGGCGACCAGGCCATCTCGTTCACCACTAACCCGGGCGGGTTTACGCTCGGCGTCTGCCCGGTGGGCGGAAGCGAGCCGATCTGCGCGCTCCCCACGGGCTCCGTGCCTGAGGTGATGGACACCATCACGCCGGCCGGCGTCTCCCAGGCCACCGAGCTCAACCCGGTTAACGGCCCGGTGGTGCTGCAGGGGGTTACCGTGCCGTAGTTGGTCAACCTCATCAGCGTCCTCAGCGTCCTCAGCGTCCTCCGGGGCCGCGGGGACGGCGGCCTGCTAGCGCGGCGCCGGCTGCGGCTCGCGTGGCCGCACCGTTCCGTCCGCCATGACGTCGCCGTCGGGGCACCGCCACTGGACCCGGCCGCCTTCGAACTGCTCCTGGTACAGCGACGCGTACAGCCCGCCCTCGCGCAGCAGGTCGCGGTGCGCGCCGGACTCCACGACTCGGCCGCCGTCGATGACGTAGATCATGTCCGCGTTGACGATGGTGGACAGCCGGTGCGCGATGGCGATGGTCGTCCGCGAGCCCATCAGGGCGTCAAGCGCTTTCTGCACCTCCCGCTCGCTGGCGGTGTCCAGCGCGGAGGTCGCCTCGTCCAGGATCAGGATGCGCGGGTCGTGCAGCAGGACGCGGGCGATGGCCAGCCGCTGCTTCTCCCCGCCGGACAGCCGGTACCCGCGCTCGCCGACCACGGTGTCGTAACCGTCGGAGAATTGCATGATCCGGTCGTGGATGTACGCCGCCCGCGCCGCCGCCTCCACCTCTTCCCGCGACGCGCCTGGCCGCCCGTACTGGATGTTCGCCAGCACGGTGTCGTGGAACAGGTAGCTTTCCTGCGTCACGAAACCGATGGCGGCGGCCAGCGAGGCCTGGCGGGCTTCCCGCACGTCAAGCCCGTTCACCTCGACCGCCCCGGCCGTGACGTCGTACAGCCGCGGTATCAGGTAGCTGATGGTGGTCTTGCCTGCTCCGCTCGGTCCCACCAGGGCCACGAGGTGGCCAGGATCGGCAGCCAGGCTGACGCCCGACAAGGCGTCCGCGGACACGCTGGGGTAGCGGAAGTAGACGTCCCGCAGGGCGACCCGGCCGCCCGCCTCCGTGACCGGGAGGTCGACGGCGCCGGGGGCGTCGACGATGTCGGGCACCACGTCGAGGTACTCGAAGACCCGGTCAAACAGGGCCAGCGATGACCGCAGCTCCACCGAGACCTGGAGCAGTTGCCCGATCGGGAAGTACAGGCGGGTCTGCAGCGTGGTGAAGGCCACGATGGTGCCGGCCGAGACAGCGTGATGGTTCGCGATGAGCAGGCCCGCGGTGAGGTAGACCAGCGCCGGGGTGATCGACAGGAACGACTGAACGACGGCGAAGAATCCCTGGCCGATCATCTGCTGCCGGACCTGGAGGCCGACGAGGCGCTGGTTCTCCCGCTGGTAGCGGGAGATGTCGCGGGCCTGGTTGCCGAACACCTTGGCCAGCAGCACTCCGGATACCGACAGGGTTTCCTCGCTAATCGCGCTCATGGCCGCCAGCGACTCCTGGGTCGACCGCGACACCTGGCGGCGCCGCTCGCCGACCGCCTTGGTCAGCCAGAAGAACGCCGGCACGGTGATGACCGCCACGATGGTCAGCTGCCAGCTGATGATGATCATGGCGACGATGCTGGAGACGAAGGTGACGACGTTGGCCAGGATCGTCGAGGCGGTGGTGGTGACCACCGTCTGGACGCCGCCCACGTCGTTGGCCAGCCGGGACTGGATCTCGCCGGTCTTGGTGTTCGTGAAGAACGCGAGCGGGAGGGTCTCCAGGTGCGCGTAGAGCCGGTTGCGCAGGTCCCGCATCACTAGCTGCCCGACCCGGGTGGTCTCGTACACCTGCCAGATGCCGATGGCGCCGCTGACCACCGGCACCAGGGCCATGACGCCCACAAGCACGTAGAGCAGGTGCAGGTCGGGTCCACCCGGGACGAACAGTGCCTTATTGAACACCGCCTGGATCAGCAGCGGGTTGATGATGCCGATCGACGAGGTCACGACGATGAGGACAATGACGCCCGCCACCTGCAGCCGGTAGGGGCGGAACAGCGGGACGATCCGCGCTGTGTTGCTACGACCCGTGCTGCTACGGCCGGAGCGGGCAGGCGCCCTTGTCACCATCGGGCGGCTCCTTCTGGGACGCTACGGTGCGGTCACCAATAGCGTCCCACGGCGTCAGGGATGAACCGGGCCGCTTGGCCCGCGGTCGAGGCGCAGCGACTGCATGATCGCGAACGCCGTGGTCCTGGTGAAGACCTCGATGTCCGCGGCGGCCAGGACGCCGGTGTACTTGGCGATGACCGGCGCGGCCGTGCGCTCGGTCACGGCGTCGAGGTGAGCCTTGACGCCGGCCCAGAAGTTCGGCCAGTAGTGGGTGTAGAAGGGCACCGGGTCGACCGAGGCCAGCGCCTCCTGCGCGCTCGCTTCGATGTCAGCGATGTACCGCTGGTGCAGCTCGACGTCGTCGCGGGTCGCGAGCCTGCCCAGGTGCCCGCAGATGAGGTGCGTCCAGGGGTAGTCCATCGCGATCGCGGGAGCGCCCATGTAGCCGGGTACGTCCTCGCTGAGGTTGGTGTTGTAGATGGGTACCCAGCCGGCGTTGACGATGTCGATGAGCATGAGCGCGTCGTGGTCGGGGAAGTGGATGTAGATGTTGTCCGGCGAATGGTTAGAGCCGTGCCAGGCGAGTTCCACCCGCTCACCGCCGACCTCCAGCGTGTACCGGTCGGCGAACGTCACCTCCGGCAGCGGCCGGCCCGGGTTGTTGTCCCGCCGCAGCAGCCTGCGGGTTTCCTCGTGCCCGATGCGAACCACGTCGTCGAACAGGAAGGCGGCGCCGCCGTGGTCGTCGTGGTGGTGCGAGTAGACGAAGTGGGTGACCTTGTTGCTGACGCCCTCGGCGGCAGCGATCTCGTCGACGGCGCGGCGGAGGTTGTGGCCGATGCTGGGCGGGGCGTCGAACAGCACGATGCCGTCGCCGGTGGCCAGGAACGCTGACTGGTAGACGCCGTCGGTGACCCAGTACAGGTTCCGCTCGACGCGCCCGACGTAGTATCCCTGATCGTTCACGGCCACGCCGAACGCCGATGGCGGTACGGGGGCGTAGTCGGGCAGATCGCCGGCTGGTGAAGTCACATCTTCTCCCTGGTGGCCTGGGCGCCCCGCTGACGGCGGTGCGCCGGTTCGCAACAGGGTCGCCAGGGATCAGGTGAGCGGCCATCACCGCATCATGGTGATTTGCCCGGCAGCTCAGGCCTCGGCAGGGAGCTGGCGGACCTCAAGGAGGTCGAGGCCGAGCGCTTCGATCTCGGCCAGGACGCCGTAAAGACCGGGCCGGTCGAGTTCGCCGGTCAAGATCGTCTCCACGCCCCGCCGTTCCCACTCCATGGCCGCGAACGCGGCCAGCAGCGTGGCGCCGAGGTGACCGTTGATCCTGATCACGTACCTGGCGGAGGCAGCGTCCATACGGCCAGTGTCCGCGGTGGAGAGGTGAGGCCGCATCGCCAGGATCTGGTGACCACGACGCCCGGCACGTAACCTTGATCAGGTGCGCAGGGGCGATCGGCGGCAGGCGTGGTATTGAGGGCAGACCGGCGAGAGCCTGGACCGGCCGCTCCGCGGTTGATCCAGCGCGGTGAGCTGCTCGCATCCCTTGACCGCACGGCGGAAGCCAAGGTGACGCTCATCTCGGGCCCCGCGGGCAGCGGCAAGACATCGCTGTTGCGAGCCTGGGCGGACGGGCCGGGTCAAGCGCACCGGCTGGCCGTGGTCCAGGTGCGGCGCGACCAGCAGAACGCCCAGCAGTTCTGGCTCGCCGTCCTGCGCGCCGTCCGGCAGGCCTTCGGCACGCTCGGGGAGGACGAGCAGCTGGCGGCGACGCCCGACTTCAACCAAGGAGCCATCGCCGACCGGGTTCGCGCGGAGCTCGCTGGGCAGGACGACCGCACGTTCCTGATTATCGATGATCTCCACGAGCTGACCTCGCAGGAAGCGCTCACGCAGCTCATCTGGCTGCTTGAGAGGCTGCCCGAGCACGTGCACGCGATCCTCACGACGCGGCACGACCTGCCGCTGCGGCTGCACAAGCTTCGCCTCTCCGGCGAGCTAGGCGAGATCCGCGCCGCGGACCTGCGTTTTACGGAGCTTGAGACCCGCGAGTTCCTTGCGGCGGCTGGCATCGCGTTGTCGGAGGACGGCGCCGCGACGCTGCACCAGCGCACGGAGGGCTGGGCCGCAGGCCTGCGGCTCGCGGCGATCTCACTGGCCAGCAGCCCTGACCCGGATCGATTTGTGGAGGATTTCTCCGGCAGCAGCCGGACCGTCGCCGAGTACTTGCTCGCCGAGATGCTGGACTGCCAGCCGGCCGAGGTACAGCAGCTGCTGCTGCGGACCTCCCTGCTCGACCGCGTCAACGGCGAGCTGGCGGACCTGATGACCGGGCACCCTGGCTCGGAAGCGATCCTGCTCGCCCTCGAAGACGCCAACGCGTTCGTCGTATCGCTTGACCCGGCCAGGACCTGGTTCAGGTATCACCACCTCTTCGCCGACCTGCTCCGGCTTGAGCTGCGCCGGAGGCTGTCCGGGCAGCTGCCGGCGCTGCACCGGCTGGCCGCCAGGTGGTTCACCGAGCACGGCGAGATCATCGACGCCATCCGGCACACCCAATCGGCGGGTGACTGGTCCGACGCGGCGCGGCTGCTCGCCGACCACTCATTCGGTTTGACGCTCGACGGGCAGGCGCAGACCATCCAGGCGCTGCTGCGGGCTTTTCCGCCGGGTGCGGTCACCGAGGGCCCCGATCTCCCTCTCGTGCACGCGACCAGCGACTTTGTCCGGGGACTGCTAGACGAGGCGGCCGCCCACCTGGCCGTGGCAGAAGCCGCTATCCCGACGACGCCGCCCGGTCGCAGGCACCGGCTCGAAGTCGCGGCCGCGGCACTGAAACTGTCGCTCGCGCGCAAGCGCGGCCACCTCGCGGGGGTTGTCGAGCAAGTCAGGTTCCTGGCCTCCCCCATTACTGCGGACTCCGACGAGGACATCGCGCTCGACAGCGACCTGCGCGCGGTGGCGCTCATGAATCTCGGGACGGTCGAAGCGTGGTCGCTTGGCAACCAGGACAGCCAGCGGCACCTGCGTGAAGGTGCCGACCTTGCGCGGCGGATCGGACGTCCGTACCTCGAAGTGGCCTGCCTGGCCGAGCTCGCCTTCGCAGCGAAGATCGAGCCCTTCGCGACCACGCGGCAGCGGTGCCTGGAGGCGATAGCTCTCGCGGAGCAGCACGGCTGGGGCACGGAGCCGGTCATATCGCCGGCGCTCGTGAACCTCGCGGGAACTCTCATCTGGACGGGTGAATTCGACGAGGGCGAACGCTGGCTGCGCCGTGCCGCCCGGGCCCTGGAGACAGATACCGGGCCAAGCATGCGACTGCTGCTGCACATGGGCACGGGCATGCTGATGTCGGGCCGCCGCAGGCAGCGCGAGGCGCTCGCGGAGTACCGCGCGGCCGAGCAACTGCAGGCGCAACTGGAAGGCGCGCACGCGCTGACGCGCCAGATCACCGGCTTCCGGCTGGCCACCCAGGCCCGGCTCGGTCAGCTCAGCGAGGCCAGGGCCTCGCTAGCGGCACTGGACGCCGAACTGGCCCGGTGCGGCGAGATCGTTAACGCCCGCGCGGCCATCGCCCTCGCCGAGGGCAACCCGGCCGCCGCTCTCGCCGCGCTGCGCGATGTCCTGGACGGGACGGCCCCGGCCATCGGCTACATGACCGTCATGGACGCGAGCCTCCTGGCGGCACTCGCGCACCGGGAACTCGGCGACCAGCGCGCCGTTGTCGCAGCGGTCGAGCGCGCACTGGCCCTGGCGGAGGCGGACCGGCTCGTCCTGCCGTTCGCGATGACCGGCACGCGTGAGCTGCTCGATGCCGTGCCGCGGCACGAGACGGCGCACGCAGCCCTGCTCACCGGCATCCTCGACCTGATGCGCGGATCAACCATGTCGCCGGACGGCCAGCCATCCCTGGCCGGGACGGAGCAGCTCAGCCCGAGCGAGCTGCGGGTGCTGCGGTACCTGCCGACGAACCTGTCCCGGCCGGAGATCGCCAGCGAGCTGTCGGTCTCGGTGAACACCGTCAACACTCACATCCGCAACATCTACGCGAAGCTCCAGGCTCGCGATCGTTCCTCGGCAGTGCAGCGCGCGAGAGAGATGCGACTGCTCTCGGTCGGCCGCAGCAGCTAGGCCGCCAGCGGCGTGGGGACCCTTTCGCTACACGGTGACGCGTTCCGCGCTGGCAAGGTGCGCCGACAGGAGCCGTCCGGCCCGGTCCAGAGCGGCCGTGGCCTCCTCAATCACCATGTGGAAGGTCTGGAAGACGTGCGGCACCTTCGGGGTGATGTCGAGAGTGACCTCGACGTCGGCAATGGCGGCCTGCCGCGCCAGGCGGATCGCGTCGTCGAGGAGAACCTCGTGCGTCCCGGCCTGGATGATCAGGGGCGGCAGCCCGGTCAGGTCGGCGAATATGGGGCTGATAAGGCCGAGGGCGGCGTCTTGCCCCGCCGTGTAGTCGGGGACCCTGAGGGCGAGGCTCTCCCGGCTGAGCAGCGGGTCGGCCTCTCGCTTGGTCTCCAGGGTTGCCCCAGCCAGGGTCAGATCGGCATACGGTGACATGACGAACGCCGCGGCCGGCTGGGGAAGCCCGTGATCGCGGGCGTTGACCAGGGTGGCGATGGCAAGCCCGCCGCCGGCCGACTCGCCCGCGAATACGATGTCCGACGGGGCCGTGCCGCCTTGCAATAGCGCCTCGTAGGCCGCGAGAGCGTCGTCCACCGCCGCCGGGAACGGGTGCTCGGGTGCGAGCCGGTAATCGACGGAGAAGACCCTGGCCCTGGTCCGCCGGCCGACCTGCGCGGCCAGGTCGGCGGCCTGGAACGCATCCCCAAGTACGTACACGCCGCCGTGGAAGTACAAGACGACATGGCGAGGTTCAACGCCCGCGATGGTGATCTCGGCGACCGGGACGCCGCCTAGCGTGGCCGCGGTCACGGTCAGGTCGGTGGGCAGCGGTTGCCCCGCGACCAGCTCCCGGAGCAGTCGCCGCTGCTCGCTGATGTCGCTGTCGGCTGGGAAGGAACCCTGCCGCAGGCCCGCTTCGAGGGCCTCTCGCTGCTCGGCGCTCATGACGATTCCCTTCTGTTGGTGACTAGCAGAGCCGGCAGGGGCGGGTCGCCGCGGCCAGGGCGGCCCGGTCCTCGTGCTCCTGCCCGGGCGCGGGCTGCACTGTCGCGGGCTGCGGTGCCGCCTGTTGCGGTGCCGCCTGTTGCGGTGCCGCCGTTTGCGGCTCGGGCGCGGGGCCGGCTAGGTCCTGACGGCGGACCCGGATGGTGGCGAGCGCGATGAGCAGGGCGAGCAGCGCGATCGCGGCGGAGACAAGGAACCCGCGGGAGAAGCCGGCCGCCAGGGCGTGATGGTAGACAGGCGCGGGCGGGGGCGTGCCTGCCTTCACGGCCGCCGCCGAGTGCGCGAGCTGGGTCCGGACGCTGTCGGCGACGGTGGTCCAGGCGACGGTGCCGAGCAGTGCGAGCCCGATCGCGCCGCCGACCTGCTGGCCGGCGTTAAGCAGGCTGGAGGCGACGCCGGAGTCCTGCTCGGCGACCTTGTGCAGGGCGACCAGGGACAGCGGGACGAACACCAGGCCAAGCCCGAGCGAGGTCACCAGCTGCGGGCCGAGCAGCTGGCTGAGATAGCCGGAGTGCTCGGTCAGTCTGGAGAACCAGAACATCCCGCCCGCGATCATGGCCGTGCCCGCCACGATCAGCGGCCGTGGACCGACCCGCGCCACCAGCCGCGCGGCCAGCGTGGACCCGGTCACGGTCCCGACGGCGAACGGCAGGTAGGCGATGCCTGAGCGGACCGCGCTGTAGCCGAGCACGGTCTGGATGAACAGGGTGAGGAAGAAGAACAGGCCGAAGAGCCCGGTCGCGACGCACAGCATGACCAGGTAAGCACCCGACCGGTTCCGGTCGGCGAGCAGCCGCATCGGCAGCAGCGGGTGCGAGCTGCGCAATTCGATCAGCGCGAACGACACGAGCAGCACCACGGACGCAGCCAGCGACGCCAGGACCTGCGGGTTGCCCCAGTGGGATACGCCGTCGGCTCCGGTGGCGGCCTTGGACAGGCCGTAGACGAGCAGCGCGACGCCGCCGGTAGCGGTGACCGCGCCGCCCACGTCGATCCGGCCCGGCCGCCGCGGCGACTCGGCCAGCACGCGCGGGGCCGCTGCCGCCACCGCGATCCCGATCGGGACGTTGACAAACAGCACCCACCGCCATGACAGGTAGCTGGTCAGTATGCCCCCGAGCAGCAGCCCGGTCGCGCTGCCAGCGCCGGCCATCGCCGCGTAGACGCCAAATGCCCGGTTGCGTTCCCCGCCCTGGGGGAAGTTGGTAGTGATCAGCGCCAGCGCGGTCGGCGCGATCACCGCACCGCCCGCGCCCTGCACCGCCCGCGCGGTGAGCAGCCACCACTCGCTGGTGGCGAACCCGCCGACCAGGGACGCCGCGGAGAACAGCAGCAGCCCGAAGACGAACACCCGCCGCCGGCCGAGGATGTCACCGGCGCGGCCGCCGAGCAGCAGCAGCCCGCCGAAGGTCACCGCGTAGGCGTTCACCACCCACTCCAGGCCGCTGCCGGAAAAGCCAAGCGCGCTTTGCATATGCGGCAACGCCACGTTAACGATCGTCGCGTCGAGCACGACCATCAGCTGCGCGGTGGCGATGACCAGCAGGGCCAGGCCGAGGCGGCGGCTGCCGCCGGTGTCTGCGCCAGAGGCTGTCAATGTCACGGAGCCAGCTTCGCGGCGGGCCAGGTGAGGAGTCGTCACCGGATCCCGGTGATTCGCCTTACTAGCGCCCGGTGCCTGACAGCAGCCGCAGCTGGCGGGCCCGCCGGACCGCGGCGGAGCGGTCGTCGGCGCCGAGCTTGGCGTAGATGCTGCGGATGTGCGTGCTGACGGTGTTCGCCGACACTGAGAGTTCTCTCGCGATCTCGGGGCGGGACAGGTTGGTCGGGAGGAACCGCAGCACCTTGAGCTCGGTCGGGCTGAGTTCCAACGTCTGCGGCGGCGCGTCCGCGTCTGCGGGCGCCGGCGACCTTCCGTGCAGGATGTCGAGGATGCCAGCGAGCAGCGCCGCGTGCGCTGTCTGATGCCTCGGCAGCGCCTCAAGCAGCTCCAGGGATCCCGACAGCAGGAACGGCAGGATCAGCCGGTCGGGCTCGGCGAGTTCCAGTGCGCGCTCGACCGCCTGGTTTGCCGCATGCTGGTGATCCAACTCGCGATGCGCGATCCCGGTAAGGAGGTGGGCCTCGAGGACTGTCGCGTACCCGGCGACCGGTGCCGTACCGTCCAGCACCCCCTTCAGCGCGATCAGCGCTCCGGCTGGATCGCCGTCCGCGAGGCATATGACCGCCTCGGCCGCGGCGATCTCGCCCCCGCCGGCCAGGTCGTCGGGAAGCGCCGCCAGCGTGGCGCGCGCCTCCCTGACCTTCCCCGCGCGGGCCCACGCGGCAAGCATCCAGCCGGTCACCTGGCTCGCGAGGGCCCGCGGAGCCGTCAGTCGGACCAGCAGATTGTCGGCCGCGATGAATTCCCCGAGCGCCTCACGGTTGCCGCCACGGGCGGACCGTAGCATCCCGGCCGCCAGGTGCAACAGCAGCCTGATGCCTGGCCCGGCGTCCGACCGCAGGGCGTGCGACGCGCGCCGCAGGAATGTCTCCCCCTCGTTAAGCTCGGCCATCCAGATCAGCCTGTCGGCGAGCGTCACCAGCGCGGGCGCGACAACGGGCTCCGTGTCCCAGCCGTGCCGTTCGGCAAGCGCTATCGCCTCGCGGCAGCGCGCCACTGCGGTGGCGAACGAGCGGCCTCTCGAGGCATAGCCAAGCTCGGCGAGGCATCCGACTTCGAGGTACGGCCGACCGATCTGGCGAGCCAGGGCGGTGCCTTCCTGGAGGTGCCGTTCGGCGTCCGGAAGCCTCAGCCACCAGGCCTCGACGATGCCCAGGTTCATGAGGGCCGCCGCGCGCAGGTCGCTAGCCAGGGCGATCTCCCCCTCAGACCGCCCCGTCGCCGGCAGGTCGATGACCGCGGCCTGCGCGATGGCGGCGGCCAGGTCCCCGCGCCGCCGTGCCATCCACAGTTCGAGGGACGCGGCCGCGGCCCGGAGCCCGGGCACTCGGTCGCCGCGCGCGGTCTCGATGCGCGACGTGGCCACCGACAGGTAAGCGGCCGCGTCGTCCAGGTGCCCCGTAGCGAGTTCCCGGGTGGCGTGCACCAGCGCCAGCTCGGGGCCTTCACCCCAGCCCGGCGGGAACGCCTGCAGCAGTGCCTGCAGGGCCTGCGTGTGGCCGTCAAGGGTGAGGCTGAAGGAATGATCGGCAAGCAGGCGGGCCGCGTCCGCCCAGTCGCCCGCTGCCTGGGTGTGCCGGATCGCGTCGATGACCTGGCCATGCTGGCTAAGCCAGGAGGCGGCCCGCCGGTGCAGGACCGGTATCTCCACGGCGGACCTCCGGCGCAGCTCCAGCCGCAGGAGGTCGCCGAACAGGTGGTGGTAGCGGAACCAGGTGCGCCCGGGGTCAAGCGAGACCACGAACGCGCTCGCGTCTTCCAGGTCCAGCAAGATCCGCTCCGAGCCAGTACGGCCGGTCAGCAGGTCAGCCAGCTCCCCGTTGACGCGATCGAGCACGCACGTGGACAGGAGCAGGTGCTGAACATCGTCAGGCTGACGTTCCAGCATCTCGGCGAGAAGGTACTCGGCCACCGTGCGATCGCTGCCGGAGAACTCGGTGACGAAACGCTCTGGGTCCGGGTGCCCGACCAGCGAGAGCGCCGCCAGCCGCAATCCCGTGACCCACCCTTCGGTGCGCTGATGCAGCACGGCCACGCCGGCCTGCGATAGCCCGATATCAGAAGCGGCGAGCAGGTCACCCGCTTCCCGCTCGGTGAACCGCAGGTCGGCCGCCCGGATTTCGGCCAGCTCGCCGGCCAAACGCATCTGGTGCAGGTGCAACGGCAGGTCGCGGCGGGTCGCCAGGACGGCGTGGACCCGCGGCGGGAGGTTCATCAGCAGCCGGGAGAGCTCGCGGATGGTCTCTGGCGAGCTCTCGTGGAGGTCATCAACGATCAGCGTGGTGTCAGCGTCAGCGGCGGCCAGCTCGGCGAGGATCCTGTCGGCCAGCACGGCTGAGCTGAACTGAGGCGCCGCTGCTGACGGCTCGGCACTGGCCGCAGTGCCCACGGCGCGACGGATGGCGTCGAGCAGGGCAAGCCAGAAATCCTGCGGGTCCCGCACGTCACGGTGCACCTGTACCACCGCGAGCCGGCCAGGGCGGCTCGCCCGGCCCGCCCAGGCGCGCAGCAGCGACGACTTCCCGCTGCCGGCCGGAGCCGAGATGACCGTGACCTTCCCCTGCGCCAAGCGGTCGAGGCAAGCGAGAAGGTTGTCGCGGGCGATCATCCGGGCGGCAGCCTGACCTGACCCGCGGAACTGATCCCCTTCAGACATTCCTCAAGCCAATCCGCTCATCCGCCTCTTGGCTAGTCGTCAGATGACGACAGTTTGCGAAGTGCGGCAACGCTATGTTCCGCGGCGTACCTCAAGGAGGCACAGGCCAAGCGCCTCTACTTCGGCCAGCACCCCAAACAGCGCCGACTGGTCCAGCAGGCCGGTGAGCAGCGTACACGTGCCCTCATGTCGAGCTGCCATCGCCGGGAACGCCGATAGCAACGCGGGACCGAGGTGCCCGTCAACGCGGATCGTGAACAAGGCCGGCGCCGGACTCATGCTCCCAGCGTTGAGCCACGAAAGGTGAGCCCACATCACCGACATCAGGTGATGTCCTTTCACCTACCCGCGGGCAACTCTCAGACGAAGCCAGCTCACGGCCCATCCGACGAGGAGCCGACCACCCGATGATGAAAGGACTCCCCCGTTGACCAGCCAGCCCCTTCGTGACCCGGTTGCCGACGATTTGCTCACTCCGCAGAACTCGGCCCTGGTGGTCATCGACTACCAGCCGAGCCAGGTACAGACCGTTCACTCCATGGACCGCGACCTGCTCATACGGAACATCGTGTCCGTCGCCCGGCTAGCGAAGACCTTCGACCTGCCCGTCGTGCTTTCCACCATCAACGTCGCTGGCGGCCAAGGCCCAACGGTCCCTGACCTCAGGAACGTCCTCGCCGATAGCCCGGAGATCGACAGGACCTCGATCAACTCCTGGGAGGACATCGAATTCCGGCGCGCCGTCGACGCAACCGGGCGCCGGAAGCTCATCATGACCGCCCTGTGGACCGAGGTGTGCCTGGCGTTCCCGACCCTGGACGCGATCCGCGAGGGATATGAGGTATACCCGGTGGTCGACGCAGTCGGCGGGACCTCCGCCGAGGCGCACCGCGCCGGGCTGGAGCGAATCGTGCAGGCGGGCGCCCAGCCGGTCAGCTGGGTATCCCTGGCCTGCGAGCTCCAGCGTGACTGGGCGCGCACGGACACCGTTCCCGACGTGGTCGACATTGTCCTCACCTCCCGGCTGCTCAAGGAAGCCGACTGAGTGAGTCAGTGCTAAGGCGCGATGCCCTGGCGCAGCGCCTCGCGGACGATATCTACCCGGCCTTTCGCGCCGAGCTTGGCCAGGATGCGAGAGATGTAGGTCTGCACGGTCCGGCGGGACAAGAACATGCCGCCGGCGATGTCCGCGGTCGAGTCGCCTCTGGCTACGAGGGCGGCGATCTTCAGCTCCGTAGGGGTCAGCGCGTCCCAGCCAGAGACGGCACGCTGCCCTCCCGGGCCCCGCGCGCCCCGCCTGATGCCGTGCGGGCGGACCCTGGCTTCGGCCCGCCTGATGTCCCAGCGCGCCTGAAGCCCGTCATACAGGCTGACCGCCTCGTCCAGCGCGGCTATTGCCTCCTCAACCCGGCCGCGCGCCGCCTGCACCGCGGCCAGGTCCTCCAGCGCGGCCGGCAATTCCACCGCCGGTCCCACCGCCCGGTAATGCGCGACAGCCTCCCGCAGCGGGTCGGGGTCGCCGTCGAGGAGCCCTTGACACCGCAGGCTGGCGGCGGCCGCCCTGGCCGGCCTGGTCTCGGCGGCCGCCTCCGCCCGGCAGGCCAGCGCCGCGGCCCGCGCTGTCGGCTGGTCGCCGACGGCGAGCGCGAGCCTTACCAGGTCTGGCAGCCACTGGTGGATCAGGGTCATCTCCCCGCCGCGGCGGGGCAGCACCGTGGCGAGCCTGAGCATGGCCCGGCGGGTACCACCCTGTTGCTCCAGCGCGAGCGCGTCCGCGACGACCAGGAAGTCCTGGTTCTCCCGGTCGGAGATCACCTGGACCGGCAGCGCCAGGCCGCGCCGGAGCAGCTCGCCAGCCGTGGCCCGCTCGTCGCGACGTCCGGCGATGAGCGCCGACACGCCGTGCCACAACAGCGAGGACCACCGCTCGCGGAGGAACGTGTAGATAAGCCCGGGAGCCTCCGCGTCGTCCGGCCCCAGCTCGGCGAGGGCGTCGTCCCACTGGCCAAGCCAGTACCGCAGCACCGCCGCGGTCACCCAGGTCCCGCGGTCGGGGTTCCCGCCGCGCCTGGCGGTCTCGCGCGCCTGCCGCAGGGTCAGCTCGGCCTGCGGCCATCGATCGAGGTTCTGCAGCGTGAAGATGCGGTCGTCGAGAGCGAACGAGCGCAGGTCCGCATGGGCGGCATCGTCGCCGAGCAAACCGAGTGCGCCGTCGATGTGGTCAAGAGCGGCCACGTGGTCTCGCCGGATGGAGCTGATTAGCCACAGGTCGGTCAGGGCGTGCGCCGTCGCGAACTCGTCTCCGGCCCTCCCTGCCTCGGCCAGCGCTTCACGCGCGGTGGCATCAGCAACCTCCAGGTCGCCGGTAGCGGACCGCTCGAGCATCGCCAGCAGGGCAAGCATTCGCGCCCGCCACTGGCCGGGCAGGTCCGCCGATGCGAGCGCCTGGCTCAGCGTGGCGATCGCACCATCGTTGCGGCCCGCACTGACCTGCGCGCGGGTCAGGACCCAGTACGTCTCCGCCCGCTGGGCTGGGCCGGCCATGGCGGCCAACGCCTGGGTGGCCTGCGTGGCCGCCTCCTCATAGGACCCGGCGGCAAGCAGCGCCCAGACCAGGCAGGTCGTCAGTCCGTCCCTGGCGTCGTGGCGGCCGGCCGGGCCGTCCAGTTCCCTGCGCAGCAGCTCGGCCGCGAGGTGCGGCGCGCGGGCGGCCAGCGCCCGCCCGGAGAGGAGCAGCCATTCCCGTACCCAGTCCGTGCCTGGCAGCCGCGCGGCGGAAAGCTGCTGGGCGACGCTCAGGGCATCGGCTTGCGCCGTCGCCAGTTCCCGCGCGGCCTCGGCGTGCAGTGCGGTGCGCAGCGCGGCAGGCATGCTCTCGTAAAGCGCCTGCTGGATAAGCAGGTGCCGGAACGCCAGGTCGGGGCCCGATCCGATCAGGATGCCCGCCGCGACGGCTTCTTCGACGGCGGTCGTCAGGTCCGACGCGGGCCTGCGCATGACCACGACCAGGTCGGTGACCGCGAACCTCCCGCCAAGCAGCGCCCCGGTCCGCAGCATCCGCGCCGTCCCGGCCGAGACGGAACTGAGCCGGCCATTGAGCACGGCGGCCAGGGACGCCGGCAGCGGGCCACCAGCGGATACCTCGGCGGCGGCGCCGATCTCGATCGCCCGCTCGCGGACCAGCGCGTCGATCAGCTCGCGCACGTACAGCGGATTGCCTGCGGCCTGAGCGATAAGCACGCGCAGCGCGTCCCCGGGCGGGGAGCCGAGCATCGCCGTGACCAGGGCAGCCACGTCATTTTCCGGCAGCGGCCCCAGGGTGACGACGGCCCCTCCGCGGCGGGCGATCGCCGCGCGCAGCTCGCATACCTCCGCCCGGACCGGAGTGGGCCGGCATGTCGCTACGAGAAGCAACGGCAGCTGGCTGATTGCGGCGGCGAGCTGGTGCCAGACGATCAGCGACGATTCATCGGCCCACTGCAGGTCGTCAACCACGATGACCGTCGGTGCGGTCGCGCACAGCTCGTCCACTAGCGTTTCCAGCACCTCGATACCGCTCGCCGACGTATCGCCGTCCGCGTACAGCCCTTGCCGGAAGCCGCGGAGCAGGGCCGCGGCCCGCGCTCGCCTCGGGTCGGGGGAACCCGGCCTGACCTGAAGGCAGTCAAACATCACGCGCAGCGGCAGCTGCTCGGTCAGCGGGCTCGCGGTCCCCCACCCGATGTCCCAGCTCGGATCGCAGCCCGCCGCCAGTGCCTCAGCGACCAGGGAGGACTTGCCGATCCCGGGCTCGCCTTCCACCCAGACGACTGTCCCCTCCCCACGCCTGAGGGCTTCGGCACCAGCGCGCAGGATCGCGAGCTCCTGCTCACGGCCTACCCAGCGCGCCGGCCGCTCAACTGACCACATGGCAGCCAACGTATCGATTAGCCGGCATGTGCGGCCAGGGATGCGACCTGCCCGCTTTTCGCCTGCGGGCGCAGATCACCGGATTCCGGCGACGACCGTTCACCTGCCCTGCGGCAAGGATCGGATACCTCACCACCCAACGAGAGACGGTCTTATGAGGCAGGAACACGACCTTGGCGGTTCGTTCGCGCTCGGCCCGCAGCGGGTGCACCGGATCGGGTACGGCGCGATGCAGCTGGCAGGCGACGGGGTCTTCGGGCCGCCGCGAGACCGGGACGAGGCGCTGCGGGTCCTGCGGGCGGCAGTTGACGCCGGGGTCGATCACATCGATACCGCGCAGTTCTACGGCGCGGGCACGGTGAACGAGCTCATCCGGGAGGCACTGCATCCCTACCCGGAGGGGCTGGCCATCGTCAGCAAGGTGGCCGCCCGCCGCGACGCTAACGGTGCGGTGCTGCGGTTCGACGAGCCGTACCAGCTTCGCCAGAGCATCGAGGAAAACCTCGATACGCTCGGCGTGGGCAGGCTGGCCGCCGTGAACCTACGCATCATGGTTCCCGCCGAGACCCCTGGAACTCGTTTCGACGCCCAGCTCGCGACCCTGGTCAAGGCGCGCGAGGAAGGGCTCATCGGTGGCGTCGGACTCAGCAACGTATCCAGGGAACACCTGCTGCGAGCTGTCGACCAGACCGAGATCGTCTGCGTTCAGAACCTGTTCAACCTGGCCGACCAGCGATCCGGCGATGTGCTGGCCGAATGCACAGAACGCGGCATCGCCTTCGTTCCCTTCTGCCCGCTCGGCTGGCCCGGTGAAGTTCACAAGCACCTGCTCACCAGCCCCGTACTCGCCACGCTGGCGGCCGGGCTGCACGCTACCGCGGCCCAGGTCGCCCTCGCCTGGCTGCTGGACCTCACCCCGAACATGCTGCTGATTCCAGGAACCAGCACGCGTGCTCACCTCACGGAGAATCTCGCCGCCGCCGACGTCGAACTCGACAACGCGGCCCGGACGACGCTTGCCCGGCATTTCCCCTTGCCCGCCAGCCGGAAAGAGCCTGTATAAGCTCGGTGACATGTCACGTAGCCATGGCGCGAAGGACCGCGGTGGAGCACCACCGCGGTCCTTCGCGCTGCCGTCAGCCCGGCCCGGCGTTACTGCCCGTAATTCCTGAACAGGCCGGCCATGCCGGAGGTCCCGGCCAGGCCGGGGATGGCGCCCTGACCCTGGGGCTTACGTGGATGATTCACCGGCGCCGGCGACACCGACTGCACGCTGGCGGCTGTGCAGATCGCGGCCGGGTCGTAGGCCGCCGTGCCGGTGAGGACCTGGAGCAGCGACTCGGACGGCGGGCTGATCGCCGGGCCGATCACGCTCGAGCTGGTCGGGATGGCGGACGGCGGCACCGCGAGGCGGGCGGGCACGGGGACGGGGATCAGGAAGTCCTGCAGGTTGCGCGCGAACTTGTCGCGCGCGGTGAGCGGGTTGAGCCCGAACGTGGACTCGATGAGCGCGAGGCTGGAGCAGTGCTCGAACGGGCCGTCGTGCACGACCCGGCCGGGCCGCGCGAGGTTGGTCACCACCAGGCCGGGGACCCGGAAGCCGAGCTGCCGGTAGTCCGGGTAGAGCTGGCCGTCCACCGGGGTGGTGCTGTCGCCGGCGTGCATCACGTTGGCCGGGTTGGTGCGGTCGATGACCCGCGGCGGCGGCACGTGGTCGTAGAAGCCGCCCCATTCGTCGAACGTCACGATGAAGACCGTGTCGTCAAGGTAGCCGTTGTCGGCCAGGGCATGGTAAGCGTCGGCGATGAAGCGCTCGCCGAGCCGGATGTCGCCAAGCGGGTGGTCGTCCCCGGCCGTGCCGTTGCCCTCGTTGTCGAAGGCGGGGTCGATGTAGCACACGTTCGGAAGCGTCTGGTTCTCGCAGGCGGCGATGAATGAGGTGCCCGCCGAGAGCGCCGCGGTGGAGGCGTCGGCGTCGGCGAACGGGTGGAAGAACGCCTGGTACTTGAAGGTTGCGCCGGGCTCGATCGCCGGGCTGGCCCACAGCGCGAGGAACGGGGAGTCACGGTAGTAGTAGCCGCCGGTGGGAATGCCGGCGGAGTTCGGTATCGGGGAGAGCTGGTCCCAGATGGTGGGCAGGGTAGACGGCGCCTCGGAGTTGTGGTCCCGGTCGGTCTGGCCCGCGTGCTGGTAGAAGCGGTTGGGGAAGGTCTCGCCGGCGAAGGCGCAGAAGTAGCGGTCCAGCGTGGTGTAGTGCTCGGCGAGCGCGCCGATGACCGGCAGGTCGGGCACCATCTTGCGGGTCCCGTCGGGGTTCAGGTTGGTGTAGTAGCCGATCGGGAAGGTGTTCGCGGCGGCCAGGGTCACGCCCGGGTTGTTCGCCGGCGCGGTCGGCCGCTGCAGGAAGCCGTCGAGCTTGCCGTGGTTGTGCTGGACGAGCCAGCCCTCCCAGCTGTGATCCGGGTCGCTGTACCCGCACCCCTGGAAGTCCGGGGCGAGCGGGTAGTTGGGGTAGGTGTTGCCGTCGACCGCGGACACGTACGTCCGGTCGTGGCGGCCGTCGGCGCCGGGCACCCAGCCGAGGAAGTGGTCGAACGAGCGGTTTTCCATCATCAGGATGACGACGTGCTTGATGCCTCGCGAACCGTTGGGCCGCAGGGTGGTCGAGGCGTTGGCGACGGCCTGGCTCAACAGGTCGGCGCCGGTGATGGCGAGGCCGGTGGAGGCGGCCGCGATCTGGAGGAACTTGCGACGAGAGAGCATCAGGCGACGTTAAGTCGCAGAGGGAGACAAAAGCCCGTCAGTAACCCGACGGCGGCTCAAAATTACGGAGACATTTTGACGGTAGCCGCGGGTTTTCGCCGGCACCCTATCGTTGACGTTATGGGAATTTCCCGAGAGGACCCTAAGCCGCCGAAGCCGCCGGCGAACGCGATCTTCTTGCGGTGGTTTCTCTGGCGGAGCGGACGCCGCGGCCTAAACGCGGAGTACCCGATCGTGGTCCCCGTCGATGGGATGAGTGATCGGTTGCGTGTACTTGCCGTCCGGGTGGCAGCGGATATTCCTGACGATGCCGAAGCGGTCACCGCGATCCGGGCGGCAGGCGGTAAGCCGAAGAACTGGAAGATTGCCGCCGCATCGATGCGCGCCGACGGCTACACGCGCGAGCACCGTACCCACCTGCGGGCTGCCCGCCTTCTCAAGGCCGCAGCCGACGACGGCCGGCCGGCCCCGCCGAGCAGCGAGGAGGAGGCATTGTTCAGGGCGGTGGAGAGCCTTGAAGCTCTTCCCCTTGAGAATGCATTCGCCGTGCTCGCCTCGGAAGTGCCTGCCCTCAGGGCACTAGAGCGGCAGGTTGTCAGCTCACTCTCCGTGCCTGGATGGCAGGACAGAGACGCCGACGAGCGTGCCCTTGAGATTATGAGGAGCGCGGCCCTGCTCGCGGGCCCGAAACGACCAGATGGATCGCCATTGATCCGCTCACACGCGGCACGCGAGCGCGCAAGCGTCTACCTGCTCGGTAAAGCTGGCCTTCTCAGGTGACTTGGCACTTCCGGCGCGCCGGGGTCGGCGGCGGCGGGTTCTGGTGCCTTGCGGCTGTGCCGGGCGCCTCGCAGGCCGAGGAACGCGGCGATGACGACCACCAGGTAGGCGAGGTAGACGATCAGCTGGAGCGGGGTCGGGGAATCGCTGTAGCCGAAGAAGCT
>Ga0265338_10003014_pt1 | contig 24307 bp, 18 predicted proteins | sample 42126metaG_FD_193579 | JGI IMG/M metagenome (GOLD analysis project Ga0265338, IMG submission 193579) | Rhizosphere microbial communities from Carex aquatilis grown in University of Washington, Seatle, WA, United States - 4-21-26 metaG | ecosystem: Host-associated > Plants > Roots > Rhizosphere... | reverse complement strand
TGCTGGCCTGCTCGTGGTGGCTGGCGTGGTCGGTGCCGTCGAGCGCGAAGTAGCGCGGGGCGGTGAACTGGGCTTCTATCCGGTTCAGCCAGGATGAGTTGGTTGGCGTGCAGGCGATTTCGACGTTGTTCGCCGCCGCCCAGTCCCCGGCCCGGCTGTCTTTGGCGGTGGTCAGGTGGGGGCTGTAGTTGTCACAGATGATCGCGATGCGGACCTGCGGTGGGTAGAGGGTGCGCGGGTAGCGGCAGAACTCCAGGCACCGGGCCCGGTTCTTGCGCGGCTTGACGTGCCCGAACATCTTGTCCTCACCCAGCTCATAGGCGGCGAGCAGGTGCCGCACCCCTTGGGTCCGGGTGCAGGTCGCGCGCATCCGCGGGCGCGGCGCCCGGCCCGCCTCAGCGCCCTTCCCGCTGACGGCGGCCCACTGCCGGCCAGGGCGGGGCTGCGGGTTGGCGGCCCGGACTCGTCCACGCAGAAGATCACCTCCGGCTCGCCCGGGTCAGGGACGACCTCGCGGTCGGCGATCGCGTACAGGTGCCCGACCCGGGCCTTCTTCGCCTCGTAGTCCGGATCCTTCGAGCTCTTCCAGGTCTTTACCCGTTGAAAGCTGACGCCTTCCTCTCGGAGCAGCGTGCGCAGTCCCTCAAGGCTGATGTCGTCGACCACCCCCTCAGCGACCAGGAACTCCGCCAGCTCCGGCAAGCTCCAGGTGGGAAACGGCAGGCCATGGTCGCCCGGCCTGGACTTGGCGATCTTCTTCATCTCCCGCCGCTGCGGCAGGGTGAACTTCGGCGGCCGGCCGCCCTTGTACTCCGGGTACAGCGAGGCGAACCCGCCGGCGTTGAAGTTGCGGATCACATCACGGACCCGGTCCTCGCTGGTGAACGCCACCTTCGCGATCCCCGCGGCGTCCATGCCCTGCGCCGGCAGCAGCACCATCTGCGCCCGCCGCCACGTCACCACCGACCCGCTGCCCCGCCGCACGATCCGCACCAGCCGCCGGCCCTCATCGTCATCGATCCCACGAACCCGCAGGCGTTCCGTCACCGGCCCAGTCGGCAAGACCGCCCTGGACCTCGTCCTCTCCGGGCCGCTTTCCAGCTCACGAGCTCAAAAGGCGGCGAAGCAAAGGCAGGTAAGAAGGGTCAGCGAACCTGAGCCCATCAAGCTGCCCCTCTTCGAACCAGCCGATGGCGTCATGCTCTTCTGGCTGCAGGTTCGACACGGTCCCCCGCCAGCGCCACGAGACCCACACAGTCAGGTCCAAACCAGCCTGAGGGACAACCCGGTGCAACACAGGGCCGCCATCGACGCCCTCAAGCTCAGCCCCCAGCTCCTCGGCCACCTCCCGCCGGAGCGCATCTTCGGGCCGCTCGCCAGGCTCGACGTGACCACCGGGGAAGTCCCACACATCCGGAAACCACCGCCGGCCTGGCGAACGGTGACACAGCAACAACTGGTCTCCCCGACGCAAGATCACGGCTACAACGTGGTGATCCTCCATCGCCCAAGTATCCCGTTGACGGGGCAAAGGTTGTCAGACGCGGCACTAGCGTCGGCGGCGGCGCACGAGCAGGCGACGGATCTCGTCGGCTCCCCAGACGATGAACGGGAAGGGCGCGACGGTGGCGAGCTGGGCGGGGCCGAGCGCGGCAGTGCCGAAGACGCTGTTGAGGGCCGGCACGTAGATCAGCGCGGCGGCGAATGCCAGCGCCACCGCGATCCCGCCGAGCAGGAAGCGGTTGGCGGACACGCCCACCGAACGCAGCGATGCGTGGTCAGTGCGGACCGCGAACGCGGTGCCGATCTGGCAGGCCACAATGCCGAGCCAGGCGACCGTGGTGGCCTGCCGGTAAGAGTGGTTCAGCGGGCTGCCAGCCCCCGTGGCGGCGCCGGGGTGCCATCCGGCCCGGCGCAGCGTCAGGTAGAACCCGGTCATGATAAGGGTGGCGGAGATCAGCCCGAGGAATCCCCAGGCGCGGGCCAGCATCCCGCGGCTGATCACCCCCTGGGTACGGGGCCTCGGCGGGCGGTCCATGAGCCCTGGCTCGGCTGCTTCCCGGCTGAGCGCCAAGGCGGGGAGAGTGTCGGTGCCGAGGTCGATGGCGAGGATCTGCATGACGGTCAGTGGCAGCGGGATCGCGCCGCCGGACAGGGCGAAGACCAGGAACGGGACCACTTCGGGCACGGCGTGGGTGAAGATGTAGCAGATGAACTTGCGAACGTTGTCGTAGACCCGCCTGCCGGATTCCACCGCCGCGGTGATGGTCGCGAAGTTGTCGTCGGTGAGCACCATGGTGGCCGCCTCACGGGCCACGTCTGTTCCGGAACGCCCCATGGCGATCCCGATGTCGGCCCGGCGGAGCGCGGGGGCGTCGTTGACTCCGTCGCCGGTCATCGCGACGACCTCGCCCAGCGCGCGCAGCGCGTCGGCGATGCGCAATTTGGCTTCCGGGGAGCTGCGGGCGAAAACCACCTCGGTCCCGGTGCCGAGCAGGCGGTCAAGCTGGTGGTCGGTCATCGCGTCCAGCTCGGTGCCGGTAACGACCAGCATGCCGTCACGGCCGATGCCAACCTGCCGGGCGATCGCGGCGGCGGTCAGCCCGTTGTCGCCGGTGACCACGTTGACCCGGATGCCGGCCCGGTGCACCCGCTCAATCGCTTCGGGAACCTCCGGACGTGGCGGGTCGAGCATGGCGACCAGCCCGGTCAGGCACAGGTCAGATTCCACCTCCGCGCGCTGGGTGGGGACCGCCGATCCGGCCGCCAGCCTGCGGTGACCGACGGCCAGTACCCGGAGGCCACGCTGCGCGTAGTCAGTCATGACCCGGGCCGTCTCGGCGCGGTCCGCAGCGGTGATCGGCCGCTCACCCTGGCCGCGATGGATCATGGTCGCCCGGGCGAGCAGTTCCTCCGGCGCGCCCTTGGTGTTCACCTCCAGGCGGCCGTCCTGCTCGTCAACGGTCGTCATGAGCTTGCGCCGCGGGTCGAAGCGGAATAGCTGACGGCGGCGCGCTTCCCGCCCGGCCCGGGAGACGTCCAGACCGCAGCCGGCCGCCAGCTCCAGCAGTGCGAGCTCGGTCGGATCACCGGCCGGCGGCCCGGGGGTGCCACCCAGGTCCGCGTTGTTGCACGCCGAGACGATCTCGGCGAGCAGGCTGAGCCCGGACTGGTGGCCGCCAGTTTCTGGGCGACGGGCCGGTGAGCCGCCGGGTGGCACGCTGACCTCGCCCGCGCCGGTCCATACGGTGCTGACGCGCATCTTGTTCTGGGTGAGGGTACCGGTCTTGTCGGTGCAGATGACGGTGGTAGATCCGAGGGTCTCGACCGCGCTGAGCCGCTTGACCAGGGCGCCGCGCCGGGCCATCTCGCGGACGCCGACGGCCAGCGCGAGGGTGATCGTGGGCAGCAGCCCTTCGGGGACGTTGGCTACCAGCAGCCCGATCGCGAAGCTGGCGGCCGCCGCGATGCTCAGCCCGGCGGCCAGGCCGATCGGCAGGAACGCGATTCCTGCCCCGAGCGCGACGAACGCGATCAGCCGCGCGGCCCGGGTGACCTGGCGCTCCAGCGGGCTCTCGGTGCGCCCGGCCCGCTGGCTGAGCGCCGCGATACGGCCCAGCTCGGTGCCCATGCCGGTGGCCGTGACCACGGCCCGGGCCGCACCGCCGGTGCACGCCGTGCCGCTGAACACCACCTCACTGGCCTGGAGAAACGGCACCCCGGGGTCAGGGATGCCCGCAGCGCGGGTCACCGGAACGGACTCACCGGTCAGCGTCGACATGTCCACCTCGAGCGTGCCGGCCAGCATCCGCGCATCCGCGCAGATCTGCTCCCCCTCCTCGATCAGCAGCACGTCACCGGGCACCAGCAGCCGCGCTTCAATCTCCTGGTGTATCCCGTCCCGCAGCACCCTGGCCCGCTCGGGAAGGAACGCGGCCAGCGCTTCCACCGCCCGCTCGGCCTGCATCTCCTGGACGAACGCGAAACCAGCGTTCAACAGGATCACCGCCGCGATCGCGATCCCCAGCCGGGGTGTCCCGCTGATCCAGGCCAGCACCCCGGCAACCGTCAGCAGCACCGCCAGCGGCTGGGTGAACTGCCCGGCCAGCTCAGCTGGCCAGCGGCGGCCGCTGCGCCGGGTCAGCTGATTGGGGCCGGACACCTCCAGCCGGCGCATTGCCTCACGGCTGGACAGGCCATCTGGTGAGCTGCGCAGATCCCGGAACAGCTGCGCCAGCGGCTCCAGCGGGTTGGCGGCCGGGCCCGGTCCCGCGGCACTCAGGCTGCCCCGGCCCGTGGCTGCGGCGGCCATCCCGTGGCTGTCCCCGGTCCCCGCCGGTTCCGTCATGAGGCTGCGTCCCGGCAGGTCATCGGGGTATTCCTCGCTCGGCTCGTGGGCTGCTACGCGGAGTCGCGTTCGATGGGGCAGGTCATGCACCGTGGGCCGCCGCGACCGCGGCCGAGTTCGCTGCCAGGCACGGTGATCACTTCTATCCCGTGCTTGCGCAGCATCGTGTTGGTGGCGACGTTGCGCTCGTAGCCGACTATGACGCCGGGGGCGAGGGCGAGGTAGTTGTTCCCGTCGTCCCACTGTTCCCGTTCAGCGGCCCTGATGTCCTCGTCGGTGGTCAGCACGGTAACTTCGCTGGCGCCCAGCGCCCCGGCGAGGGTGTCCCAGAGATTCTGGTTGTGGCTGACCCGCAGCTCGTCTTCCTGGCTGCCTGCGGTGATCGTCCAGGACCGCAGGTGCCGGTCGAAATAGGGGTAGAGGACGAACGTGGCGTGGTCGATCATGGTCATGAGCGTGTCCAGGTGCATCATCGCGTGCGACTGGGGCAGCTCGACAGCGATGACGGTGTCGGCCTGGCCGCTGCTGAACAGGGCGCGGGAGAGGATCTCTGCTGCCATCGGGGTGGTCCGCTCACCCATGCCGATCAGGACAGCGCCGTTGCCGAGCACGTGCACGTCCCCGCCTTCGATGCTGGCAGGCAGGTGGCTGTCGTCGTCGTCGCCGTAGTACGTGACGAATTTCTCGTCGGCGAAAAGGGGGTGGTAGCGGTAGATGGCCCGGATGTGCAGGGTTTCCCGCTGCCGGGCGGGCTTGGCCATCGGGTTCACCGAGACACCGCCGTAGACCCAGCACGAGTTGTCCCGCGGGAAGAGGTGGTTGGGCAGCGGGGGGAGCAGGAAGTCATCAGCCCGCAGCATGTCCCACTTCAGGCTCTTGGCCTGCAGCGGCCGCAGGTCAGCTTTCAGCACCCCGCCGACCAGGTACTCAGCCAGCTTGGCCCCGTCGAGGCCCTCCGCCAGCCCGCGGAATGGCTTGACCAGCGTCGGGCCGAGGATCTCCGGGGTGCACACCCGGTCAAGCACGAACCTGCGGCCCTCGGGCACTTCGAGTGTCTCGGCGAGCAACTGGGCGAAGTAGTGCACCTGGACGCCTCGGTCGCGGAGCGCCTCGGCGAACACGTCGTGTTCTTCCTTGGCCTTCTTCGCCCACATGACATCGTCGAACAGCAGCCCGGCGGCGTTCCGTGGGGTCAGCCGGGACAGTTCCAGCCCGGGCCGGTGCAGGATGACCTGGCGAAGCGGGCCGACCTCTGACTGAACCTGGAGATTCATGACGATGCCTCCGGTGCCGCCGCGGCCGGCTCGGGGGACAGGTTGTCGGCTGGTGCCTCGGCCTGGCCGAGGTGTTCGCGGCGGGCCTTCAGGAACGCGTAGACGATGACCCCGGCGAGCACGATGACCATGGCCTGGTACACGGCCGCGTAACCGGCGGCGAAGGTAACCCACAGCGAGAACAGCACGGCGGCCGTGGTGATGGACAGGTCGCGGGCGAGCAGCCAGCCCTGCACCCGGCGGCGCCGGGACACCAGGTAGGTGAGCTGGGCACAGGCCGAGAACAGGTAGGGGATGGCCACGGTGACCACGGTGAGGTCGACCAGGTAGGTGAAGACCGTCAGCCCCGAGCTGCTGTTGTAGCGCCAGAGCATGAGCAGCGAGGGCAGCAGCGCCGCCACCACGATGCCGAACCAGGCCGAGTCGTTGCGGTCGGTCCAGGCGAACGGCTTGGGGAACAGGCCGTCGTTGGCCGGTGCCCGGGACACCTCGGCGGTGACGAGCGTCCAGCCGTTCAGGGCCCCGATCCCGGACACCACGGCCAGCGCGGCGACCAGCTTGCCGGCCCAGGCACCATGGTTGAAGATCGCCCCGAAGGCGTTGACGAACGGTGCGCCGTTGTTGACCAGCGCGTGGTGCGAGACCAGGCCCATCACCGCGGCGGACACCGCGAGGTAGACGATGGCGCTGGCGGCGGTGCCGAGCAGTGAGGCCCGGCCGACGTTCCGGCGGGGATCCTTGACCCGCTTGGCCGTGATGGCCGCCACTTCCACGCCGATGAAGGAGAACAGGGCCACCCCGGCGGCGATGCCGATGGCGCTGTACAGGCTGCCGCCCGAGGCGTTGAACGCACCGAAGTTGACCTTCGACACGAAGAACCAGCCCACCACGCCCACGAAAAGCAGCGGGAGGAACTTCAGCACGACCGTGACGTTCTGGAACCAGGCCATCTGGCGGACGCCGGCCAGGTTCACGGCAGCGGGAACCCATAGCCCGAGCAGGGCGATTCCCCAGTTGGTCATGGCCGATGGGTGGTTGATGCTGAACAACGCGTCCACGTAGAAGACCCAGGAGGCCACGATGGCCGCGTTGCCCGCCCAGGCCTGGATCCAGTAGCACCAGCCGGTGAGATAGCCGGCGAAGTCGCCGAACTCATGACGGGCGTAGGCGTACAGGCCGCCGTCGGAATTGGGCACCCGCCTGGTCAGCTGACCGAACAGGACCGCCAGCAGCATGGCGCCGACCGCGATCACGGCCAGGACCAGGAGCGAGCTGGTGCCAGCGCTGGCCAGCACGGCCGGCATCGTGAACACCCCGGTCCCGATGATGCTGCCGATCACCAGCCCCGTTGCCGAGGTCAGGCCCAGGGCACGGGCCTTGAGCTGGGTTCTCGACGGCGGGACTCCCGGCGGCGCCGGCGTGGTCAGCGAAGCGGACCTATTAGGTCCCCCCGGCCTGGTAGGTCCCCCCGGCCGGTGCAGCACGTGCCGGAAGCTAGCAGTCCCAGACATAACGGGCTCCTCTCCGCTCCGCGCCGACTGCGCGCCCGGATAGACCTGCCGAATGCACCGGGCCCCGAAATCTGGCGGATCCCATCACCTCAGGTATCTCTTCCTACGGTGCCGGATGGGGCAGATGTGCCTCCAGGGACATAGGTCACGGGGCGGCGGGACAAACGCCAACAAAGACGTACCGCACAGTCGCTCTTTCGCCGGGGACGGGCGGAGTCCGGCCGGGGCGTTCGCCGGATGCCGGGGGCCAGACGTCCCTACCGTGCCCAGCGGGAAGCACGCACAGTAGTGGGATGGACGATGAAAAGCACACGGTGAGCATGCGCGGGCGAAGCCTCCTGAAGGAGAGTGATCTCACCCGCGAGGAGTTCCTCTACTTGGTTGAGCTGGGCGGCCATGCCCGGGACGAGAAGCGGCTGGGTTTTGCCCCGCGCCGGCTGGCGGGCCGCAATATCGCGCTCATCTTCGAGAAGCCCTCGACCCGGACCCGTTCGGCGTTCGAGGTCGCGGCGCATGACGAAGGCGCACATGTCACCTACCTCGGGCCGGAGGAGTCCCAGCTAGGTCACAAAGAGTCGATGAGGGACACCGCCCGGGTCCTGGGCCGCATGTTCGATGGCATCGAGTACCGCGGGGCCGCCCAGGAAGCCGTCGAGATCCTCAGCGCCTTCTCCGGGGTGCCGGTCTGGAACGGGCTGACCGACGCCTGGCACCCGACCCAGATGCTCGCCGACATCCTGACCATGCGCGACCATGCCGGCAAACCGCTCGGCCAGGTCTCGTACTGCTACCTCGGGGATGGCCGGAACAACACGGCGAACTCCCTGCTGGTGACCGGCGCGCTGCTGGGGCTCGACGTGCGGATCTGCGCACCTGCGGTGCTCCTGCCCACACCGGACGTGCAGGGCTTGGCCAGGAAGCTCGCGGCGGTGTCCGGGGCCAGGATGACCGTGACCAGCGAGATAGCGGAAGCGGTGCCCGGCGCGGACTTCCTGTACACGGATGTGTGGCTCTCGATGGGCGAGCCGCCGGCCGAATGGGACAAGCGGATCGACCAGCTCCTGCCCTACCAGGTCACCATGGACATGATGGCCGCCACCGGGAACCCCTCGGTCAAGTTCATGCACTGCCTGCCGGCCCTGCACAACCGGGAAACCCGGATCGGCCAGCAGATCTACGACAAGCGGGGCCTGGAAGCGCTGGAAGTGACCGACGAGGTTTTCGAATCCGCTGCGTCGGTCGTCTTCGACCAGGCCGAGAACAGGATGCATACAATCAAGGCCGTGATGGTCGCGACGATCCCGCCGCGGCCGTGAGAGTCGTCGCGGCGCTCGGCGGTAACGCCCTGCTGGAACGCGGCGAGAAGCCCGACTCTGACATCCAGGAATCGCACGTCCAGCGGGCCGTGCAGGCCCTCGCGCCGCTGGCCCGGGCGCACGATCTGGTCATCACGCACGGCAACGGCCCGCAGGTCGGCATGCTGGCCCTGGAAAGCGCGGGTGATCCGGCGCTGTCCCGTCCGTACCCGTTCGATGTGCTTGGCGCGCAGACCCAGGGGATGATCGGCTACTGGCTCGTCCGGGCGTTGCATGGCGCAGTCCCGGGCCGGGCTGCCGGGTGCCTGCTCGGCCAGACGCTGGTCGACCCGCAGGATCCTGCTTTCGCCCGTCCGGCGAAGTTCGTCGGTCCGGTCTACACCGAGGCCAGGGCGCGTGCGCTGGCTGCCGATCGGGGCTGGGTGGTCCGCCGCGACGGGTCCGCCTGGCGCCGGGTGGTGCCCTCTCCGGAACCCGTTGCGCTCGTGGAACTCCCCTTGATCCAGGCCCTGCTGGACGCGGGCGCGCTGGTGGTGTGCGCGGGCGGCGGTGGCGTCCCGGTGGTCGCGGACGGCTCGGGCTCGCTGCGCGGCGTCGAGGCGGTAGTGGACAAGGATCTGACCGCCGCGCTGCTGGCCCGCGCGGTGGCCGCCGACGCCCTGCTGCTGCTGACCGACATCGACGCCGTCGTCGACGGGTTCGGCACCCCCGGGGCCCGGCCGATCCACCACGCGACCCCCGGTGAGCTGCGCGCCTGCTCGTTCGCGGCCGGCTCGATGGGCCCCAAGGTGGATGCCGCCTGCCGGTTCGTTGAGGCGACCGGCCGGATGGCGGCGATCGGCGGCCTCGATGAGGCGGAGGCACTGCTCGAACGGAAGGCCGGTACCGTTGTCTCGCTGGATCCGAATCGTCCGTCCCGATCATGAACAGGATGACTGATGTCTGACTACACGAGCGGCGGCGCGCCTGGAACCGCGGGCAGCACCGGACCAGCAGCCGGGGAACCAGCGCTGGAGGTGCTCGACGAGGCTGAGTGCCTGCGGCTGATCTCACCCGGCGGCATCGGCCGGATCGCCTATTCCGGCCGGTACGGCGTGACGGTGCTCCCGGTCAATTTCAAGCTGCATGAGGGATCCATCGTGTTCCGCACCACGCAGGACAGTCCGCTCGATGAAGATCTCCGCACCGGGATAGCGAGCGCCGAGTACAAGGTCGCCTTCGAGATCGACGACTTCGACCTGGCCGCACGCGAAGGATGGAGCGTTCTCGTCCAGGGCTCCGCGCACCACGTGGATTCTGAATCCGAGCGCGCTTCGGTGCTGGCCGCTGGGGTCGAACCATGGCCCGGCGGGGCGAAAGACCATTTCCTCCGGATCTTCCCCACCCGGATCGGTGGCCGGCGCATCCGCCAGGCCGCACACCCGGCCGCCGGGTAGCCCTCGCCGGCCGCGCCGCGTCCGCATGCCCGCCCGGGGCTGGCGGCGGCCCGGGTGACCGGGCCGGTTACCAGGGACCCTGGCTGTCGTCGGCGGCCCGCAGCGCCCGGACATACCCGGTTCGCTCGTAGCTGGCCTGGTCAGCGTCGGCCCGCACGGCGAGCAGCCCGCGAAAGTCGCTGACCTGCGTGAATCCCTTGCGGACCATCCATCCGGACAAGCCGTCGAGCAGGACGCCAGCATGCTCAGGACCGTGCCGGAGCAATGCGGACGCGGTCATCACGACATCCGCGCCGGCCAGCAGGTACTTGACCACCTCCAACGGGCCCGCCACGCCCGTCGTCGCGGCGAGCGAGGCCCGCACCTGGTGGCGCAGCAGGGAGATCCAGGTGCACGGCAGCCGCGCTTCGGCCGGGTGGGACAGGCCCACGGCTGGCACCACGGCGAGGGTTTCCGGGTCGATGTCAGGCTGCAGGAACCGGTTGAACAGCACCAGCCCGTCGGCGCCGGCCTGGTCCAGTTGCCGTGCCATCTCGCCCATGGAACTGAAGTACGGGCTGAGCTTGACCGCTACCGGGACGGTCACCTGCGCCTTGACACTCTGCACGATGTCGATGTGCCGCTGCTCGGCGTCGCGGCCGGAAATGTGCGAATCGCCGGGCACGTAGTAGATGTTCAGCTCGATCGCCGCGGCGCCGGCGTCCTGCATGGCCCGCGCGTAGCTGGTCCAGCCGCCGGTGGTGGCGCCGTTGAGGCTGCCGATCACCGGGACTTCCACGGCGGCCGCGCCGCGCTCCAGCAGGCTCAGGTACCGGCGCGGCCCCGGATCGACGTCCGCGCCCTCGGGGAAATAGGACAGCGACTCGGGGAAGCTCTCGGTCCCGGCGTCGGCGAGCCGCGCGCTGCGTGCTGCCTCCTCGCGCAATTGCTCCTCGAACAGGGAGAAGAGAACGACCGCGCCGACGCCCGCATCGGCTAGCCGCTGGATGCCCTCGACGGTGCGGGACAGCGGAGACGCGGAGGCGACGAGCGGATTACGCAGCTCAAGGCTCATATAGCGGGTCGACAGGTCCATCAGTGCTCCTTCCGCGCGTCCGCCGGGAACCGCGAGGCACCGCGGGTCGCCATCTCCTCGTAGGTGTCCCAGCGCTGATCAACCGCCTGCTGGGCCAGCGCACCCAGCCGTTCGGCTTCAGCCGGATCGGTGTTGGTGAGCGCGCGGTACCGCAGCTCGCGCTGCGTGTAGGAGGTCAGCGGGATGCGCGGTCGCGGCGAGTCGAGCAGGAACGGGTTGCCGCCGGCCGCTCGCAGCATCGGGTCGTAGCGGATCAGCGGCCAGTATCCGCTGGCCACGGCCCGGTACTGCTGGTCGAGCCCGGACCGCATCTCAATGCCGTGCGCGATGCAGTGGCTGTAGGCGATGATCAGCGAAGGGCCGTCGTAGGCCTCCGCCTCGCGGAAGGCGCGCAGCGTCTGCTGCGGGTCGGCGCCCATCGCCACCCGGGCGACGTACACGTAGCCATACGCGATCGCCTGCAGGGCGATGTCCTTCTTGGGCATGGTCTTTCCCGCGGCGGCGAACTTGGCGACGGCGCCGAGCGGGGTTGCCTTCGACGCCTGCCCTCCGGTGTTGGAGTAGACCTCGGTGTCGAGCACCAGCACGTTCACGTTCCGCCCGCTGCCCAGCACATGGTCGAGCCCGCCGGACCCGATGTCGTAGGCCCAGCCGTCGCCGCCGACGATCCACACGCTGCGCCGCATCAGGTGATCCGCGACGCTGCGCAGGTCGGCGGCCACCGGCCCATCCAGGCCGTCAATGCGCCCGGCCAGCTCGGCTACCCGGTCCCGCTGCGCGGCCAGCTCGGACTCGCGCAACTGCGGCGCGCCGAGGATGGCGTCCGTCAATTCGGCGCCGACCGTGTCCCGCAGCTCGGCGAGCCGCGTGCGAGCCAGCTCCGTGTGCCGGTCGGCGGCGAGCCGGAAGCCGAGGCCGAACTCGGCGTTGTCCTCGAACAGGGAGTTGGACCAGGCCGGCCCCCGGCCGTCGGCGTTGGTCGTCCACGGCGTGGTGGGCAGGTTGCCGCCGTAGATCGAGGAACAGCCCGTCGCGTTCGCGACCATCAGCCGGTCGCCGAACAGCTGGGACAGGACCTTGATGTACGGCGTCTCGCCGCAGCCCGCGCAGGCGCCCGAGAACTCGAACAGGGGCTTCAGGAACTGCGTGCCGCGCACCGTGCCGAAATCCACCCGGGACCGGTCGGCGACCGGCAGCGTCTCGAAGAACGCGATGTTGTCCCGCTCGGCCGCCAGCAGCGGCTCCCGCGGCGAGAGGTTGATCGCCTTGCGCTCCTGGTCACCGGGCGTAGCGACGGGGCAGGCCTCGACGCACAGCCCGCATCCGGTGCAGTCCTCCAGGTAGACCTGAAGGGTGAACCGGGCGTCCGGGAGCCCGCGGGCATCCAGCGGCGCCGACCGGAACCCCGACGGTGCCGGGGCCAGCAGCGAGTCCTCGTAATAACTGGACCTGATCACGCTGTGCGGGCAGACGAAGCTGCAATTGCCGCACTGGATACACAGGTCAGGATCCCATTCCGCGACCAGGTCCGAGACGTTGCGCTTCTCGTAGGCGGCCGTTCCGGTCGGGTAGGTGCCATCCGCTGGCAGCGCGCTGACCGGCAGGTCGTCGCCGCGGCCGGCCATCATCTCGGCGGTGACCCGGCGGACGAAATCCGGGGCATGGGCCGGCACGACGGGAGGCAGCTCACGGCTGGAGGTCACCAGGCCGGGCACCTCGATCTGGTGCAGCCCCTCCAGCGCACGGTCGACCGCCGCCTGGTTCCGCTCAACCACGTCGGCGCCGCGGCGGCCGTAGGTCTTGGCTATCGCCGCCTTGATGCTGGCGATCGCCTGGTCCCGGGGCAGGATCCCGGAGATGGCGAAGAAGCAGGTCTGCAGGATGGTGTTGGTCCGGCCGGCCAGGCCAACCTCGCGGGCGATCCGGCCGGCGTTGATGGCATACACCGCCACCTGCTTGGCGATGATCTTCTCCTGGACGGGGCGGGGCAGCGCGTCCCAGACCTCGCCGGGCGGGTGCGGGCAGTCAAGCAGCAGCGTGGCCCCTGGTGCCGCGCGGCCGAGCACGTCGACCTGGTCAAGCAGGCCGAAGTGGTGACAGCCGACGAAGCTGGCCTGCTGGATGAGGTACGGAGCGCAGATCGGCTCAGTCCCGAAGCGCAGGTGCGACACCGTCTGCGAGCCCGACTTCTTCGAGTCGTAGACGAAGTACCCCTGGGCATGCAGTTTCTCCTCGGATCCGAGGATCTTGATGGTGTTCTTGTTCGCGCCGACCGTGCCGTCCGAGCCGAGGCCGAAGAAGACCGCGCGGACCGAGCTGGCCGGCTCGATGTCCAGCGACCCGTCATAGGGCAGGCTGCTGCCGGACAGGTCATCGGTGATGCCGATGGTGAACCGGCGCCGCGGCCGCTCGCGGTCCAGTTCCGCGAACACCCCGGCGACCATGCCGGGGGTGAATTCCTTCGACCCCAGGCCGTACCGGCCACCGGTCACCAGCGGCATGACGGCGCGCTCACCATCGGTATGCGATTCGGCCAGCGTGGCGACCACGTCGAGGAAGAGCGGCTCGCCGGCCGAACCAGGTTCCTTGGTCCGGTCCAGGACGGCGATCCGGCGCACGCTGGCGGGCAGCGCATCGAGCAGGGCCCGGGCCGGGAACGGCCGGAAAAGCCGTATCTGCACGACACCGACCCGTTCGCCCCGCGCGCACAGGTGGGCCACGGTTTCCCGGACGGTCCCGGCCGCCGAGCCCATCACCACCACGACCCGCTCGGCCTCTGGATGCCCGGTGTAGTCGATGAGGTGATAGCGGCGGCCGACCCGCTCAGCCAGGCGGCTCATGGCGTCCTCGACCGCGCCCGGCACAGCGGCGTAGTACGGGTTGACCGTTTCGCGCCCCTGGAAGTACACATCCGGGTTCTGCGCGGTGCCGCGGATAACGGGCCGCTCCGGGGTCAGCGCCCGGCCCCGGTGCGCGCGGACGAGTTCCGCGGGCACCAGCGCGAGCAGGTCGTCGTCGGAAAGCATCTCGATCGTGTTCAGCTCATGCGAGGTGCGGAATCCGTCGAAGAAATGGACGAACGGCACCCGTGTCGCGAGCGTCGCGGCCTGCGCGACGAGCGCGAGGTCATGAGCCTCCTGGACCGAAGCCGAGGCGAGCAGCGCGAAGCCGGTCTGCCGCACCGCCATCACGTCCGAATGATCACCGAAGATGGACAGCCCCTGCGCGGCCAGCGCCCGGGCGGCGACGTGCAGCACCGCGGGAGTCAGCTCGCCGGCGATCTTGTACATGTTCGGGATCATCAGCAGCAGGCCCTGGGACGCGGTGAACGTGGTGGCCAGCGCGCCGCCCTGCAGCGCGCCGTGCAGCGCCCCGGCCGCCCCGCCTTCGCTTTGCATCTCCACCACCGCGGGCACGCCGCCCCACAGGTTGGGCCGGCCCTGGCTGGACCACTCGTCCGCGTGCTCGGCCATCGGGGATGACGGAGTTATCGGGTAGATGCAGCAGACCTCGTTGAGCCGGTAGGCGACTGATGCCGCCGCCTCGTTGCCGTCAATCGTCGCGCGCATCAGTCAGTCTCCGGGACCATCTCGATCGAATGGACCGGGCATTGCTCGTAACACGTCCCGCAGCCCGTGCAGCGGTCGTAGTCGAACGTGTAGCGGTGCCCGGGGCCCAGCTTGATGACCGCGTCCTCCGGGCATGCGCCGAGGCAGCCGTCACATTCACAGCAGTTGCCGCAGGACAGGCAGCGGCGTGCCTCGTAGGCCGCCTCCTGCTCGGACAGGCCGCCGACCACCTCGGCGAAGCCCGAGACGCGCTGCTCCGGTTCGGCTTCTGGCTGCTGGCTGCGTGCGGCGTCGCCGAAATACCAGAGGTTGAGCATGTCGAACGACGCGACCTCGTGCTTGGCCAGGTTGGCCGGGGCCGTGCCGCGCAGCCACGTGTCGATGTGCCGGGCGGCCTTCTTGCCGTGGCCGACCCCGACGGTCACCGTCCGTTCGGCGGGCACCATGTCTCCTCCCGCGAACACGCCGGGGCAGCCGGTCATCATGGACGGCGATACCTGCACGGTGCCGTCCCGGCCGAACTCCACCCCGGGCACCTGCTGCAGGAACGCGGTGTCGGTCTGCTGGCCGAGGGCCAGGATGACGGTGTCCGCGGCGAGCGTCTCGAACTGCCCGGTCGGCTGCGGGTACCCGCTGGAGTCCAGTTCCATCGTCTCGACCGTCAGCTCCGGCCCGTCGAAGGCGGTGATGGTGCGCAGCCAGTTGATCCGCACCCCTTCCCGCTCGGCGTCCTGCGCCTCTTCTTCGTGCTCGGGCATCTGGGCCCGGGTGCGCCGGTAGACGATCAGCGCGTCGTCCGCGCCCAGCCGCCGGGCGACCCGGGCCGCGTCCATCGCGGTGTTGCCGCCGCCGTAGATCGCCACCCGGCGCCCGATCACCGGCCGCTCGCCTGAGGCGACGCTGCGCAGGAAGGACACGGCATCCACGATCCGCGCGGCATCCTTGGCCGGAATGTCCACCCGCTTGGACAGGTGGGCGCCCACCGCGACGAAGACCGCGTCGAAGGCGCCGTCGGCTCGCTCGGCGGCCAGGTCCTCGACTTTGTGCCCGGCGGTGAACCGGACACCCATCCCGCCGATCCGGTCCAGTTCGGCGTCCAGGACGTCGCGCGGCAGCCGGTAGGCCGGTATGCCATAACGCATCATCCCGCCCGGCTGGTCGCCCGCATCCCTGATCTCGACCTCGTGGCCAAGCCGGGCCAGATGGTAGGCGGCCGACAGCCCGCTCGGCCCGGCGCCGATGACGAGCACCCGCCTGCCGCTGCGGGCGGCCGGCGGATCGAACCTCCACGACCGCTCCCGGGCCAGGTCACCCAGGAACCGCTCGACCGAGTGGATCGAGACGGCGCTGTCCAGGTTCGCCCGGTTGCAGACGCTCTCACAGGGGTGGTAGCAGACCCGTCCGTGGACCGCCGCCAGCGGGTTGTCGGCCACGAGCTGACGCCAGGCCTGCTCGTAGTGGCCGACCTCAGCGTGCGCCAGCCAGGCCTGGATGTTCTCGCCGGCCGGGCAGCCAGCGTTACACGGCGGCAGCAGGTCCAGGTACACGGGACGCTGCTCCCGGATCGGCCCGGAACGGGCATGTCCGTGCAGCAGGTCCGGCAGCGGGGTGACGTCCCGCGGCGGCCCGCTCATGCTGGAATCTGGACAGGCATTCGTGCGCTCCTGGTAGCTAGCGGGCCGTCAGTCCGGACGTCTTGCTGCGGTTACCGATGGCTTGGCACGACCACAACTGGGCACGCCGCGTGATGCACGACCTGGTTGCTGACCGAGCCCATCAGCAGGCTAGCGAAACCGCCGCCGCCCGGTGAGCCGACAACGACAAGGTCAGCGTCGCGCGAGGCGTTGACCAGTTCCATGGCCGGCAGGCCGCTGACCGCCTGCACCGTGACAGCGGACGGCTGTGCCTCACCAAGCTGGCTGGTTGCCTTCCGCACCGCTTCATCAGCCAGTGTGCGGGACGTCTCCACCTCGGGCTGGTCGGCCGGGTAGATGACCGGGCTGCCGGTCCAGTGGCTGGCCGCCACTTGATGCACAGTAAGCACGGTGAGCGGGGCATGGGTGAGCGCAGCCTCTCTCACTGCCCATTCGAGTGCGCTATGGGAGTTTTCTGAGCCATCGACGCCGACCACAATCCCACGCATAGCCTGCTCCTTACTTCCGGGGCGCTACACCAGCGCCAGCCGGACTCTCGGTTCCAGCATCGCTGCCGCGGCCACGCCCCGGCAAGGGCGTTGGATCACCGGCCATGGGCCGTTGGTCCCTAGCTGCCATCCCGTGCGGCTGGCAGCCTGCATGGGGGAAGGTAGCTACCGGAACGGGCGGCCCGACGCAACCGGCCGCCGCAGGCTGGCGAGGTGGTCATGACGCATAAGGGCGATCGCACGCTCTCAGCCGCCGGGATTGCCCGGGTCGAGGGCGGTGGCTCGATGTATGTCCGGGTCAGTGCCGGGCAGGTCGAGGAGGTCCGCCTCGACATCTATGAGCCGCCGCGATTCTTCGAGGCGTTCCTGCGCGGCCGTTCCTATACCGAGCCACCGGACATTACCGCACGGATCTGCGGGATATGCCCGGTCGCATATCAGACGAGTGCCTGCCAGGCGATCGAGGCGGTGTGCGGGGTGATCGTGCCTGGCCCGCTCGCGGACCTGCGGCGGCTGCTGTATTGCGGCGAGTGGATCGCGAGCCACGCGCTGCACATCTACATGCTGCACGCGCCCGATTTCCTGGGCTACCCGGGCGCCGTGGAGCTGGCCCGTGACCACCGGGACATCGTGGAGCGCGGACTTTCGCTCCGGAAGGCCGGAAATGCGATCATGGAATTGCTTGGCGGCCGGTCGATTCATCCGGTCAACGTGCGCATCGGCGGCTTCTACCGGGTGCCGTCCGCCCGCGAGCTCGTGCCGCTGGCTGAGCAGCTACGGGCGGCCCTGGACCTGGCCCTGGACACCGTGCGCTGGGTGGCCGGCTTCGACTTCCCGGACTTCACCTGCGAGCACGAGCTGCTCGCGCTGCGGGAGCCGGGCGTCTACCCGATCGAGCGGGGCACGCTGGCCAGCAGTGGCGGGCTGGAGTTCACCGCGGCTGATTTCGAGCGGCACGTGATCGAGGAACAGGTGCCGCATTCCACCGCGCTGCATGCCCGGCTGGCCGGCCATGACGGCAGCTACCTGACCGGGCCGCTGGCCCGGTACACCCTGAACTCGAGGTGGCTGCCGCCGGTGGCGGCCCAGGCCGCCCGCGAGGCCGGGCTCGGGCCGGGCTGCCGCAACCCGTTCCAGAGCATCATCGTCCGCGCGGTGGAGATCGTCTGCGCGGTCGAGGAAGCGCTCCGGCTGATCGGCGCCTATCAGCAGCCCGACCGGCCATTCTGCGAAGCCGAGCCGCGCGCCGGGACCGGGCACGGCGTGACCGAGGCCCCCCGCGGGGTGCTCTACCAGCGATACGATCTCGATGCGGCCGGGGCCGTGCGCGGTGCCCGCATCGTGCCGCCGACGTCCCAGAACCAGGCCGCCATCCAGGATGATCTACGCGGCTTCGTGCAGGCCCGGCTCGACTTCGACGACGAGCGGCTGACCCATGAGTGCGAGCAGGCGATCCGCAACTACGATCCGTGCATCTCCTGCTCGACGCACTTCCTCAGCCTGCAGATGGTGCGGGGATGACGGAACCCCGGCAGCGGCCCGGCCGGGCCGGCGGCCACGTCGTGGTCATCGGCGTCGGCAATGAGTTCCGGCGCGACGACGGCGTCGGCCCCGTGGTGCTGAGCCGGCTGTCCGGTCAGGCGGCACGGTCCGTGCGGCTGGTGCTCAGCGATGGCGAGCCGGCCCGGATGATCGAGGCATGGGCCGGCGCGTCGCTGGCGATCGTGGTGGACGCGGTCCGGGCTGATCCGCCGGTCCCTGGCCGGCTGCACCGGATCATCCTGGACCGGGCCGATGCCCCCGAGGTCAGGCCGGTCAGCTCACACGGCCTCGGGCTGAGCGAGGCGATCGGCCTGGCGCAGGTGCTCGACCGGATGCCGGACCGCCTGATCATTCATGCGGTCGAGGCGGCCGACCTTTCCCAGGGCGTCGGCCTGACCCCGGCCGTCGCGGCCGCCGCTGACGCCATCACCTCGGCTGTTCTCCGCGATCTGGCCGCCGGCTGACCGCGGAGAAGCCCGGCGCGGCCACGTTGAACGTCGAGAAGATCCGGTCGACGCCGTCCTCAGTCATGCCGAGCTGCCGCAGCTGGGGGATGAGCGAACCGGTATTCGGCGCGGGAACCGGCCCGAAACAGCCGTAGCAGCCACGGTCGTACGCGGGGCAGATGGCGCCGCACCCGGCTTGCGTCACCGGCCCGAGGCACGGGGTGCCGTGGGCCACCATGACGCAGGTGTTGCCGCGGCGCTTGCACTCGTAGCACACGCTGTGCGCGGGGAGCCGGGGTTTACGGCCGGTCAGCAGCGCGGACAGCAGCTCGAGGAGCTGGCGCTTGTCGATCGGGCAGCCGCGCAGCTCGAAGTCGACCGGGACGTGCTCCGCGATCGGCGTGGACGTGGCCAGGGTCTGCACGTAGTCGGGCCGGGCGTAGACGACGGCGGCGAACTCGGTGACGTCAGCGAAGTTGCGGAGCGCCTGGATGCCGCCGGCGGTGGCGCACGCCCCGATGGTGATGAGGGTCCGTGACTGGTCGCGGATCTCCTGGATGTGGGCCGCGTCCTCGGGGGTGGTCACCGATCCCTCGACCAGCGAGACGTCGTACGGGCCGTCCGCCACCGCGCTCGACGCCTCGGTGAAGTGCGCGATGTCCACCTCCGCGGCCAGCGCGAGCAGCTCATCCTGGCAGTCGAGCAAGGTGAGCTGGCAGCCGTCGCAGGACGCCAGTTTCCACACCGCGAGCTTCGGGCGGGTCATCTCACAGCTCCTGTACCGCGAGCAGCGGTGCCGCCCGCTGATAGCTGATGACGGGGCCATCCCGGCACAGCAGCAGCGGGCCGAGCTGGCAATGGCCGCACTCGGCGATGCCGCACCGCATATTGCGCTCCAGCGAGACCCGGATGCGCTCAGGCCCGACACCGCGGGCGCACAGGGCGCGGGCGGCGAGCCGGATCATCACCTCCGGGCCGCAGAGCAGCGCCCGGGTCGCCGCCGGGTCGATGTCCGCCCGGTCGATCAGCTGGGTGACCACGCCAACGTGGCCCGGCCAGCCGGCCGTCGCCCGGTCCACGGTGACGTGCACGCGCACATCGCGAGCCCGCCAGCCGTCCAGCTCGCTGGCGAACACCAGCTCCTCGGGGGACCTGGCCCCGATCAGTACCGTGATCCGGCGGTACATCGGGCGGGCCTCGAGCATCGCCAGCAGGGCCGGGCGCAGCGGCGCGAGGCCGATCCCCCCGGCGACCAGGAGGACGTCCTGCCCGGCGGCCTCGGCCACGTCCCAGCTCGTGCCGTACGGCCCGCGCACGCCGATCATCTGCCCCGGTCCGGCCGCGCACAGTGCCCTGGTCACCGCGCCCACCGAGCGGATGGTCTGGACCAGGTCGCGGCCGGCCGGGGAGCCGCTGATCGAGATCGGCACCTCACCGATGCCGAAGGCGTACAGCATGGTGAACTGCCCCGGCTGGTAGGCCGGGATGGGCTGGCCCACCGGCTGCAGGGCGAGCGTCACCGTGTCATGGGTCTCGCCATGGGACGAGATGACCCGGTACCTGGCGGGCATCACCTGCTGGCTCATGGCGCCACCGGATTCTGGCTGGGCGCCGAGTACAGGTCGAGCAGCCGGATCCGGGTCGCTTGCAGCCGCCGCACCGCCACCGCGATCAGCCGCCGGGTGATCTGGTAACCGAGTACCGGATCGCTCTCGCAGAGCGCGGTGAGCGCGGCGGTGTCCAGCTCGAACGCGGTGGTGGGCTGGATGGCCTCGGCGCCGAACTGCCACTCCTGCGGCGCGGACACCCAGGACAGGCCCATCACGTCACCTTCGCCGATGGTCTCGACGATGAGCCGCGCCCGCCCCGGCACCTGAATATCCAGCGCGACGTGGCCGGCGGTGATCAGCCAGAGCTGCCCGGCCCGGCCGCCTTCCTCGAAGAACCGGTGCCCCGCGGGGACCCAGATCTGGCGGGTGGCCCGGGCGAGCGCGGCTACCTGCGGAGCGGGCAATCCGTGCAGGAAAGCGTGCTTGGCCAGCAGCGCAGGTGCGACATCGGTCATCCGTCGGCACCTGCTGCCATGCTCTGATCTGAGCCGTCCGGCGCCGCTTCGGCGCGGAGCGCGGCTACCTCCTCGGTCAGGTCGATGCCGACCGGGCACCAGACGATGCACCGCCCGCAGCCGACGCAGCCCGAGCTGCCGAACTGGTCGTGCCAGGTGCCGAGTTTGTGGGTGAGCCACTGCCGGTAGCGGCTGCGCGGCGAGGACCGCACCGGGCCGCCATGCAGGTAGGAGAAGTCGAGATCGAAGCAGGAGTCCCAGAGCTGCCAGCGCTCGGCATGGTCGCCGCGCAGGTCGGTCTCGTCCTCGACGGTGCTGCAGAAGCAGGTCGGGCAGGCCATGGTGCAGTTTCCGCAGGACAGGCAGCGGGACGCGACATCATCCCAGCGCGCGGCGTTCTCGCTGCCTGCCATCAGCTCGCGCAGGCCGCCGGCGGGCATTGACCGGCCCATCATGCCCGCCGCCGCGGCGACCGCCGACCGCCCGCGGCCAGTGACCGCGTCGTCGGCGGCGGTGGCCGGCACGCCGGCGAGCATGTCCCGGCCGGCCGGCGAGCCGACGTCGATCAGGAAGCGGTGCCCGTCCTGGTCGGCCAGCTCGGTCAGGGACAGGTCGTAGCCCGGCCCGGCCTGCGGCCCGGTGCCCATCGAGGTGCAGAAGCAGGTTTCGCCCGGCTCGGTGCAGTTCACCGTGATGATGAACACGCCCGCGCGGCGCGCCGCGTACCGCGAATCCGCCGCCTGGCCCCGGCCGAGCACCTGGTCCTGGATCTGGATCGCGCGCAAGTCGCAGGGGCGCACCCCGACGAACGCGAGCCGGTCCGGATGCTCGTCGGCGGCGTCGAACTCGAAGCCGTCCTCGGTGCGGTGCGCGGACCATACCTTCTCGCGCGGCGGATGCAGGTACTGCTTCCATGACTGCGGGCCGGCTGAATGAGCGAACGCGGCTGTGTCGGAGCGCTGCCGGAGCCGGTAGCCGCCGGGCGCCAATTCGACCCCCCAGCCAAACGGAAGCTCGTCAGCAGAATCAAGTTCGGCCAGGGTGATCGCGCCGCCGCGCACCGTAGGGCCGATCACCCGGTAACCCGCGTCGCGCAGCGCCGAGAACAGGTGAGCCAGGGCCGCCGCCTCCATCACCAGCGCGCCGCCCGGCGCAGTCGCATCGTCCACGGCCTGGTCCTCCGCCTCCCGCGTGACTGTCACGGCCTGGTGTCCCTTCCATGCTGGCTGTACCTGGTGGGCCGCCGGTAGGGACGAAGGGCCCTGGCTAAGGATCACTGCCCGGCGGTGGCTCATCAAGGACCTCGGAGACCGGACGGCGGGGAGTGGGTGGCACGGGCAGGCCGTAGCCGATCCGCAGGATCATCTGCGGCTGCTCGCTCGGCGACCCCGGGTCGCGGACCAGCCAGGCGTCGCCAGTCTCCAGCGGCTGGGTGAGCGGGGTCGCGGAGATCCCGCGATTGGTGGCCGCCAGCAGCGTCCGCTGCAGGGCCTGCCCGGCCCGCAGCCAGTCCGCCCGCCCGTTGGAGCGCATGGACAGCACGGCGAGCTGCGGGGTTTCCTCGAACCATTCGTAGCTGGGCGCCCCGCGCCCCCCGGGCGCGAAATCGCGGACCGGCGTGGGACCTTCGGGGGAGCGGGAGCCGAGCACGTTGTCCGGTATGCCCTCACGATCACGGTCACCGCCCGCCCACTGAGCCAGCTCAGCGCGGTAGCCAGGGTCAGCCGTCTGCGCGCGTTCGGCTTCCTGGATCAGCTCAAGCAGCCGGAAAGTCTCATGGTGGCCGGGCACGTGCAAGATGGCGCCTTCGAGCTGTGCGGCTTCGGTGAGTTCGGCGAGCACGCCGGGCGGGACCGCGCGGCGGCTGAAGGGGCGGCGGTTGGTGTGCCGGGCGGCTATGACCGCGTGCAGGTCACGCTCGGCCTGCGGGGCACTGCAGGGCCCGGCGAGGCGGATGGTGGCCAGCAGCAACGGCTGGTCAGGATCGGGCAGGAGCATGACTACCGGCTGGCGGCCCGCGACGCTGGCGGCCAGCCGCATGTTGAACAAGGCGGCGCCGCAGGCGATGTGCAGGGCGCGACCGCCCGGATCGCTGTGCCGCAACTGCCGCGCCCGGTCGGCCAGCAGCTCAATGGCGTCCGCGTCGGGCAGCACGCGGAACCGCCAGGGCTGGGTGTTGTGCATCGACGGCGCCAGCACGGCAGCGTCCAGCATCCCGGCGATCACCGGCTGGGACAGGTGCCCCAGGCGGGTCGATCCCGAGGAGTCAGGTTTCTCTGACTGTGTCACAGCACCAGGGTTGCCTGCCCGCCCTGGCCCATGGCAGGGGCGTAGGTCCTGCCCCCCCGGAAGTCGGCGGGAAGCCCTGGGACCAAGGGCCTTAAAGCGGGGACGAATGCCGTTGGCCACCGGCCCGCCGCGGCCACGATCCTGGTGAGGAGGCTGCGGGCTAGCGCGAGCTGGCCGCCACGAGGGCGGCTGAAGACCAGCAGCGAGGAGGCCGCGATGACTATCCGGGTGGGAATCAATGGATTTGGGCGGGTCGGCCGCGCGTTCGTGCGCCGGGCCCTGGAACGCGACGATCTTGAGGTCGTGGCCGTCAACGACCTGACTGACGCGCGGACCCTGGCGCACCTGCTGGAGTTCGACTCCACCTACGGCCGGCTCGGCTTTCCCGTGGGGCACGGCCCTGATTCGCTGACCCTGAACGGCAAGCAGATCGCGGTGCTGTCCAAGCGCGATCCGGCCGCGATCGACTGGGCTGCGCTGGGTGTCAGCATCGTCATCGAGTCCACCGGGAAATTCCGGGCCCGTGAGGACGCTGCCGCGCACCTGAAGGGCGGCGCCCGCAAGGTACTGATCTCCGCGCCAGGCAAAGGCGCCGATCTCACCGTCGTGGTGGGGGTCAACGACTCCGAGTACGACCCGCTGCAGCACGACGTGGTCTCGGCCGCCTCCTGCACCACCAACTGCGTGGTGCCGATGGCCAAGGTCCTGCTGGACAATTTCGGCCTGGTCAAGGGCTTGATGACCACGATCCACGCCTACACCGGCGACCAGATGCTGCTCGACGGGCCGCACAAGGACCTGCGGCGGGCCCGCAGCGCGGCCGTCAGCATCGTGCCGACCAGCACCGGGGCGGCCAAGGCGGCCGGGCTGGTTATCCCGGACCTGGCCGGGCGGCTGGACGGGGTCGCTGTCCGGGTCCCCGTGGAGGACGGCTCGCTGACCGACCTGACCGCTGTGCTGGGCCGCGAGGTGACAGCCGATGAGGTCAACGGCGCTTTCGAGCAGGCCGCGGCGGGTGACCTGGCCGGCGTGCTGCGCTACAGCACCGACGCCCTGGTGTCCCGGGATATTGTCGGGGACCCCGCGTCCTGCGTGTTCGACTCCGGCCTGACCCAGGCAGCGGGCAGCCTGGTCAAGATATTCGGCTGGTACGACAACGAGTGGGGCTACACCTGCCGGCTGGCTGACCTGGCCGCCATCGTCGGCGCGCAGCTCTAGGACCGCAACGGCCCCAGGATCCTGGGGCCGTTGCGGCGGGTGCCGGCGGCGGGTGCCGCCAGGCCGAGGCACGGC
>Ga0265338_10003013_pt1 | contig 24308 bp, 12 predicted proteins | sample 42126metaG_FD_193579 | JGI IMG/M metagenome (GOLD analysis project Ga0265338, IMG submission 193579) | Rhizosphere microbial communities from Carex aquatilis grown in University of Washington, Seatle, WA, United States - 4-21-26 metaG | ecosystem: Host-associated > Plants > Roots > Rhizosphere... | reverse complement strand
GCCGCGTGTTGGCGGAAGACCGTCCGCCTTATCTCGACCCCAGCCAGCCGACGGAAAAGCGCGTTGAGGATTTGCTCGCGCGTCTGACACTCGAGGAAAAGCTCTCCCTCGTTCACGCCAACTCGAAATTCACGACGCCGGCGATCCCGCGTCTCCACATTCCACGCCGCTGGCTTTCCGACGGCCCGAACGGCGTACGCGAAGATGTCGGGCCGGACACATGGATGCCCGCTGGTCGGACGGATGATTTTGCGACGGCCATGCCCGTGGGGATTTGCCTGGCGTCGACATGGAATCCGGATCTGGGGCGTCGCGAAGGCGAGGCCATCGGGCAGGAAGCCCGCGTGCGTGGCAAGGATATCATGCTCGGACCGGGCGTGAACATCCTACGGACACCGCTATGCGGCCGAAATTTTGAATATCTCGGTGAAGACCCGTTCCTGACGTCTCGCATGGCTGTCGGGTTCATTCGTGGTGAGCAATCGCAGGACATTTCGTCGTGTGTGAAACATTTTGCGGCAAACAACCAGGAACTTTACCACGGGTCGATCAGCGTCGAGATCGATGAACGCGCGCTCCGGGAGATTTATCTGCCGGCCTTCAAGGCCGCTGTGCAGGAAGCGGGCGTGTGGTCGGTCATGGGCGCCTACAACCGGCTGCGCGGGCAGCATTGCTGTGAGAATGAGTACCTACTCAATAAGATCCTGAAAGGCGAATGGGGTTTCCAGGGCCTGGTCATGTCCGATTGGGCCGGCACACACGACACGCGCGAAGCCGTGCTGAACGGTCTCGACCTTGAAATGGGCACGACCAACAAGTACATCAACTTTTATCTCGCGAACCCCTATCTCGAAGGCCTGCAAAAAGGCGATTACCCGATGTCGGGCCTGGATGACAAGGTGCGGCGCAATTTGCGCGTGATGTTCGCGACGCATGTTTTTGATTCCGACCGCAAGACCGGTTCGCTCAACACCAAGGCGCATCAGTCCGTCGCGCGCCAGGTTGCCGAAGAGGGCATCGTGCTGCTGAAGAACGAACGAGGCACGCTGCCACTTGATCCGGCAAAGATCAGTTCCATCGCGGTCATCGGCGAGAATGCCACCCGTCTTCACACCTACGGTGGCGATAGCTCGCGAGTCAAAGCCTTCTATGAAATCACTCCGCTGGACGGCATTCTGAGCCGCGCCGGGCACCAGGTGAACGTCGCGTACTCCCAGGGCTACGGGAAGAACAGTGACTCCAATTTCGCGGAACGCGCCGTGAGCGCGGCCAAGGCAGCGGACGTGGTCGTCTACATCGGTGGCCTGAACCACGATGAGGGCTTCGATTGCGAAGGCTGGGATCGCCTCGATTTGAAGTTGCCCTACCACCAGGATGAACTGATTCAGCGCATCGTCGCGGCCAATCCAAAAACCATCGTCGTGCTCGAAGGATCCATGGTCGAGATGGATCCCTGGCTCGAGAAGGTCCCGGCCGTGTTACAGGCGTGGTACCCGGGAATGGAAGGTGGCAACGCGATTGCGCGCGTTTTGTTCGGCGACGTCAATCCGTCAGGCAAACTGCCCTGCACGTTTCCGAAGCGGCTCGCTGATTCACCGGCGCATGCGGTCGACGCCTCGCTCAACGCCTATCCGGGCACGGGCACGAATGGCGTGGTGAATTACGTGGAAGGCCTGCTGGTGGGCTACCGCTGGTTTGACACGAAGAACATCGAACCGCTTTTCCCGTTCGGCCACGGCCTGAGCTATACGACCTTCGAGCTTTCCAATTTGAAGCTTATCGCAAGCACGGACACCAACGGGCCGGTCGTCACGGCGCAGTTTGAGATAGCCAACACCGGTACGCGCGCCGGCGCGGAAGTCGCTCAATTGTACGTGCACCAGGTAAATCCAAGTCTCCCTCGTCCTTTGAAGGAATTGAAAGGCTTTAAGAAGGTACTTTTGAAGGCGAGTGAAAAGCAGACGGTTTCAATTCCGCTCGACGGAAGCGCGTTCGCGTTTTACGACCCGAAAAAGGGCGGCTGGGTCGCCGAACCGGGCGACTTTGAGATTTCCATCGGCGATTCCTCGCGCGATATCCGTCTGCGCGGCACTTTTACATTGCCGAATGACCGTCAAATTCAAGCCGGCCTATAGCGACCACGTCCTGCGCAGTGCGAGTTGGTTGGTGAGGCAACCATGAGAAGAACATGGATCATCGTCGTGGCCATTGGGCTGGCAGCCATGCAAACCATCGCTACCGGGCAATCCGTGCGCGAGCGCATCGCATTCAACGACGATTGGCGTTTCCAGAAAGACGATCCACCGGGTCTTACCAACCAATTGAGTTACGCCAACATAAAACCCGCCCTGCTCGCGGCGGTGACGGATCTGACCGTCGGCAGCGACGTGGACTTCGTGAAGCCCGACTTCGACGACGGGAACTGGCGGCGGCTGAATTTGCCGCACGACTGGGGTATCGAAGGTCCCTTCGACCAGCAATACCCCGGCGAAACCGGCAAGCTGCCATGGTGGGGCGTAGGCTGGTATCGCAAACACTTCCAAGTGTTCGCCAGTGACAAAGACCGTCGATTCTATCTCGATGTGGACGGCGCGATGTCCTACGCGACCGTCTGGCTCAACGGCCAATTCGTCGGCGGCTGGCCCTACGGCTACTCCTCGTTCCAGCTTGACCTCACGCGGTTCATCAAGACCGGTCCGAACGTGCTCGCGATACGACTTGATAATCCGAAGGATTCTTCACGCTGGTATCCCGGCGGCGGCATTTACCGCAATGTCTGGCTGGTGAAGACCGCGCCCGTTCACGTCCCGCATTGGGGCACGTATCTCACTACGTCTGGCTCCGTGGTGACAGTCGCCACGACCTTGCGAAACGACTCCGATAAGACCGCCACCTGCCAGTTGGTGTCGACCATTGGTCGAGTGACGGCCACGCAACCCGCCATCACGATCGAACCCGGCAAGGAACAGGTCATCTCACAAACATTGACCGTCAAGAATCCGAGGCTGTGGACGTTGGCTGCGCCGTATCTTTACAGACTCAATACGCGTGTCGAGCAAGGCGGCAAGGTCGTGGACCAGTACCAAACTCCGTTCGGCTTTCGCACGATCCAGTTCACGGCTGACAACGGTTTCCTCCTGAACGGCCGGCGTGTCCCGATCCGGGGCGTCTGCCTACACCACGATCTCGGCGCGCTCGGCTCGGCCATCAACCGGCGCGCGGTACAACGACAGATCGAAATCATGAAAGAGATGGGCGTCAATGCCATCCGCACGTCGCATAATCCGCCCGCGCCCGAGTTGCTCGAGTTGTGCGACCAGATGGGCATCATCGTGATGGATGAGTTTACCGACACGTGGAAGGTGCCCAAGAAAAGAAACGGGTATGCGTTGTTGTTCGATGACTGGGCGGAGAAGGACTTGCGCGCGTTGGTCCGCCGCGACCGCAATCATCCGTGCGTGGTACTCTGGAGCATAGGCAACGAGATCGGCGAACAGAATCGGCCCAACGGATCGGAAGTCTCACAGCGGTTGACCGATATTGTCCACCAGGGGGACCCGTCGCGTCCAGTAACGGCAGGATGCAACTACCCGCAAGCCGGTTATAACGGATTTCAAAAGACGCTTGATGTCGTGGGCTATAACTACAAGTTCAATGAGTACAAGAAGTTCCGGGCAGCCAATCCAGACAAGCCTCTCCTCGGCAGCGAGACCGCCTCGACGGTCAGCTCGCGTGGCGAATACTTCTTCCCGGTCTCCGACAAGAAGAGCGACGGCAAATCAGATTTTCAGATGAGTTCCTACGATCTCTACGCGCCTCCCTGGGCAACCACGCCGGACACGGAGTTCAAAGCGGAAGATGAAAACCCGTTCGTGGCTGGTGAGTTTGTCTGGACCGGGTTCGATTATCTCGGCGAGCCGACGCCGTATAACAGCGACTCGAGCAATCTGTTGAATTTTAACGACCCGGTTGAGAAGGCCCGTGCCGAACAGGAACTCAAGGAACTCGGCAAGATCAAAGTCCCTTCGCGCAGTTCATATTTTGGCATTGTCGACCTGGCCGGGTTCAAAAAGGACCGCTTCTATCTCTACCAGGCGCATTGGCGACCGGCGTTGCCGATGGCGCACATTTTGCCGCATTGGACGTGGCCGGGTCGAGAAGGCGAAGTCACGCCCGTGCATGTGTACACATCGGGCGACGAGGCGGAACTGTTTCTCAACGGCCGATCACTCGGACGAAAATCGAAGACGCCATTCGAGTATCGCCTGCGCTGGGACACCGTGAAGTACGAGCCGGGTGTGCTCAAAGTCATTGCCTACAAGAACGGCCAGCGATGGGCGCAGGACACGGTCCGGACGGCCGGACCAGCGGCAAAGCTGTTGGCCGAATCGGACCGCAAAACGTTGCAGGCCGACGGAGAGGACATGGCATTTGTCACGGTCACCATTGCCGACGCGAAGGGATCGCTGGTGCCGCGCTCGAAAAACCTGATCCGCTTCGACGTGGCCGGCCCTGGCGAACTCATCGCAACTGACAACGGTGACGCCACGAGCCAGGAACCGTTCCAGGCCACGGAACGGAAGGCCTATAATGGCCTGTGTTTGGCAATCGTGCGCACGAAGGCTACCAACCCCGGCGTCGTCACGGTACGTGTTCAGTCCGACGGACTTCAGTCTGCGCAGATTAAATTGCGAAGTACCCGGCCGTGAGACACCGAGCCGGTCGTAAACGGGAAATCCAAGATCAAGAATAAACTACAGGAGATAAGGAAATGAAGAATGTTTTGTTCGCTCTAAACGCGGTCGCTTTACTTGCTCTCTTCGCGGCGGGATGCGCCTCCACAAATTCCGTTGCGGTAAAGAGTAACGCCACAACACCGGCCCCACAGGCGCAGGCAGCAGCGCCACAGACGCAAGTGGCGCCCCCGCCGCCGCCGCAGGCAGCGGTCCCGCCCGCGCAGGTGGCGGCCACGAACAGGGTTACTTTGTGGAATTTCGAGTCTAAGACAACGGATGGATGGGCTGGCACGGGCAAATGGGCGGAGGCCCTCACGGCAAACGACGACCCGAAATTCGTGCGTGAAGGCAAGTACTCCTTGAGGATCAACGCCGAGGGATCGACCGGCTGGAACCAGGATATCGCCGTAAACGGCGGGCCCTTCCCGGCGGAATTCAGCAAGCTCAAGGCGATCACCATGGATGTTTACGTGCCTGCGGAAACCATCAAGGGGACCACGTACGCGCAGCTGTTCATCGTGATATCGGGTTCGGCCAACCCGTGGTACCAGGTGCCGCAGGACCTAAAGGAAGGATGGAATTCCCTGGAATACAAGCTCTCGACGGACGATGTAAATGGCGACGTATCGCAGGTCCTCTTTATCCTCAACTCGGATGTGGCGCTCGGCGGCCCGATCTATATCGACAACGTTGTCGGAAAATACTAAGAGAATCAGCAAAGACGCGCGTGCGAATCCTGTTACAGAGCCTGTTCATTTCAATCTGCTTTGGCATAGCCGCGTCATCCGCATCCGCCGGCCATACGCAGGCCAGTCTGATCTTGGAGAATGAGATGGTCGTACCGGGGGATACCGTGCTGGCCGGCATCCAACTTCACATGGATCCGCAGTGGCACACGTTTTGGAAGAACGCCGGCAGATCAGGCGTCCCAACGACCATTACGTGGGACCAGTCCTGGACCGTGACCGCTGGTGAGATCCAGTGGCCGGTGCCTGAGAAGCTGCCGCCAACCAATCACACTAACTACGGGTACAACAACGACGTCATTCTGCTGGTGCCGTTGAAGATCGCCTACGGCGTTCCGCAAGGCAGCCTTGACCTCAAAGCCACGGTATCCTGGCTGGAATTCAAGGGACAAGGCGTTCCCGGCAGCGCGGAGGTGCACGCCACACTGAGTATCGGCAGGCAAAACCGACCCTCGGCTGAGGCGGGGTTGCTGCATTCGTGGCAGGCGAAGCTGCCGCAACCTGGCGCGGCGCTCTCGGCTCGTGCCTGGTGGGAAGGCCCCGCGATGTCCGATGTGCGACCGGTGATTTTGGAATGGGAATCTCCGCGGGTCGCTGACGACGCGGACTTTTTTCCTTACGGGAGCGAAGCGTTCGAAGTCCAAGGCGCCACCGAGCGGATTTCCACCGAAGCCGGCAAGATCCGTCTGCGGAAGCAGGTCAAGAAACTCCAAGGGGATTGGCCCAAGCAAGTGTCCGGATTGTTGATTGAGAAGACGGGCGGAAAGCGGTCTGCATTCGAGGTCACGCTCCCCATCCTGAAAGCACCGTAGTCGGGCCGATCGAGGCAGGCTACGGCGTGGCAATCCGGTAGAAGCGACTCTGGGTTTGCGGCGGTAGATTCTCCGTAAAGGTCACCGGCCCTGATCCCAAGGTGCCGTTGGTCAGAACGCTCCATTGGTCCACCGGCAATGTCACGTCGCTCGTCGCGAGCACCCGGTAGTCCTGACCGGACTGGCCGATGAACGTCACCTGTGCGGTTCCCGATTGGACGGTGATGCCGATAACTGTTACCAACGGCAATATGTCCGCATTCAAACCCGTGACTGGAGCGAGCGTGTAATTGCTGACGGCGCTGCCGGCCAGGTTCAGGCTCAAGCCGCTCACGGTCACCGGGATGACCAGGCCGATATCCGGTGACGTAAAGCTGGCGGTATATCCGTTGGTGAGCAAACTGACATTGGCCGTATCCCCGACGAGTACCCCAATGAGGGTCACGTTGGTGAAGTTGACCGTGGCAGCGGTTGTGCCGTCATATACTTTGTTGTCCGCCGTTATCCCGGAAACGGTCACCGTCAATGCGCTGATCGAGCCATTCGTGCTGGAGACGAAGGTATAGTTATAATTGGTGCCGCCATTGCCGTCGTTCACGATGCCGGAGGGTGTGAGTGTCTTGCCAGCGCCGGCATTCGGGTCGGTGTAACTCTGCGCGAAGGCAGCCGTGTCGCCGGATTGGACGCTACCAGAGGTAATGGTGGGCAGCGTCGCGCTGGCGGTCGTCCCGTCATAATTCTTGTTGTCGGCCGCCGCGGTCACGGTGATGTTGGTGGCGTTGATGGTGCCGATCGCGGCGGAAGTCGAGGTGCTCGACAGGGCGTAATTCGCGGCGGACAGGCCCGAAATGGACAGACCGGTAACCGTCACCGTCTTGCCAGTGCCCTGATTCCGGGTGTCGTAGGTTCCGCTGGTCGGATTGTTCAACGAGACGGTGTCGCCACTCAAAACGCCCGACAGGGTATAGTTACCCGGCGCCAGCGTGGCGACCATGGTGCCGTCGTAGTTCTTGCTCACCGCTCCCGTTAATCCCGCAGTCAGTGTCAACTGGTTCACAGTTTGTGACAAGGCGGGCGAGTTGGTGCTGCCGCTGAAGGTGCCGTCACCCCCGTACACGGCCGTGATCGGCCAGGTACCCGCGGCAAGTTGCGTGTTGGTGGTGATCAGGCTTGCCGAACCGTTGCCTTTGAGAGAGCTTATGCCGAGTGTTGTTACCCCGTTATAGAACGTAACACCTTCTCCGGTGATGCCGCCCAAGGCCACGCCGTTGGTTTTGACCGTCGCGGTGAATGTGACCGGGCTGCCGTACGTTGACGGGTTGGCGCCCGACGCCAGGGTCAGGGTGGTCGGGAACGTGCCCGTCAGGGTCGGGATGGTATACACCATCATCGTATACGGAGGGATGGTGACACTGAACGAATTGCCCACGCCGGTAACTGAGTTCGAGGACGGGGCGCTCGTCGGCAACTCCTGGGAAGTGCTGAAATTACTCGATCCGAAAACATACTGGATGCCGCTGTTGGCCAGAGGCGCGTTCGAAATTGCCACATTAACCGTCTGGGTCGAGGAGATGCTTTCGTTGAGGAGGAGTAAGCCGACATTGCCATTCTGCTCCCGGGTCGCCTGCACCCGAAGATTGCTCGCGCTGGAAGTTGAGTAGACCACCATGTCGCCGGGCAGCGCCATTTGATGCAGCGTCTTGATCCCGTAGAAGGTTTCCCCGCGGGTGAGACTGGGGGAATCGCCCAGAAACCCTGTCTTGTTCATCTCCAGGAAGCAGATGTTCGTGACGCCCAGGCTCATCCAGGTGGAATAGGAATCCACATCGAAGAGCATCGTGACAGGCCCGATGACTGGCTTCCCGCCCGAAGAAGTGGCCAAGGTGCCGGTATATCCGAACTCGGTGACAAATATCGAAACATTGCCGGGGTCACCCGGCCGGTACAGATTGATCCAGTCCCTCAGGCCCGAGCTGGTGCCCGTATGCGACGCGGTCCCGTTGACCATGGCGGGAATATTCGCGCCGGGCGACGGCAACAGGCTGCTGCCGTTGTCGTTATTGCCATTGTAGAAGTACCAGTGGGCGATGACGAAATCGATATTGCTGGCGCACTGGGACAGCACTTGTGGCGTCCAGTGCTGGCCGAGGCTGTCAAAGTCCCAGCTATAGTCGCCCAGCGGCGTGCTGACCACGGCGCCAACCTTGATCGTCGGATCAACTGCCTTCATCGCCTGGGAGAATACCTTGACCTGCTGGCCGTAGATGGCGGGCGAGAGCGCCGGGTTATTGGTACGGGGATGGGCCGTATACGGATAGGGCACCGCGTAGTTCACCGAGTAACCGTTGCCGGCGCCGTTGCCGCCATAATAGCCAGTGCCGAAGGTTTCGTTGCCAATTTCCCAATACTTGATGCCAACCGGCGTGGGGTGATTGATGGCGAGGAAACTGAACGTCGAATCATAGACGCCGTCGGGGGTGGCCCATGCCTGGTAAACGGCTGGACTCGACGACCGCAGTTTCGCCCAGAACCCCGCCGTCCTCCAGTTGTTGCCCTGGGAGTCGATGCCCAGGGCGATGTCATTCGTGGTACCGTAAACAGACGCGTTGCCATTGGCGTAGGCGACCCATGCAGCGGCTTCCGGTGGTTCGGCATTGGTGGAGGGAGCGACCAATTGCCCGTGACCAGCATTCCATAACTGGCCGGAACCAAAATTAATGGTGATGATCGCCTGACAGTGGGCGTTATCGAGCAGCCCGACAAAACTGCCGAAATCGGTGTTGCCTCCCTGATAGCCGTAGCTGCCATCCTGCCAGGGACTCAATCTATTGACCGACCAGTGAAACACATCGGCATATCCGCCGCCGGGATAACGCAGTGTGTTCACTCCCGACTCGATGAGGCGGCTGGGCAAATTGGCGCTTCCGTTCTGGTTGTCATACACCGACGTGTGCATGCCATAGGCCGTGTTGGCTATCGGGAAGAGGTTGCTGGTCACATTGACGGTGACGTTCGCAGAAAACGCCACTAATGGATTGGATAAAAGGACAAAAAGTCCTCCGACGAGAGAGAATGCTTTGTGCTTCATAAGCTTGGACCCGAGAACGACCATAGACCCCGCGACCACCGGCAAGTTGCGCTTTGTAACTGTATTCTACTTATGAGTGCTGAACAAATAGTACTTGTCGAACGTTTCCCGCGTGGTCTTCGGCGGGCCACCGCCGGTGGGCGGCTGGTCCTGGGGCAAGACCGCCCCGTCCAGAACTCCTTGCTCAAGAAGTTGCTGCGCGGTTTCGGGCTCCGCGAGGCGGACGACGAATAGTTTCGGGCGCGTCGCGGGCAAGCCGCGGATGTTCTCGGCGCTTAGCTGGGGGGAGCCGACAAAGGATATAAGCGCAGCCACTTGCGGATACTGATCCAGCACCGAACGAAAGTTGTCCGCCGTCCATGCCACGTCATGCCCTACCCTGACAGGAGGAACGCTGCTTTTCGCCACGATGTGCAGGCCGTCCTTCTGAAGTGCCGCGGTAATGGCCCGAACGTCCGGCGAGCCTCCCGGGGTACCTGCGTCATCGCTGGGCGAACCCCATATCAAGACGACAACGTCCCCATGCCCTCCCAGCATGTGTGAGATCTCCTGCGCCGTCACCTCAGTATAGGCTTGGAACAGATTCTGCGTGGCGCTGTCCGGGAGACTCGGCGCCTTGAAGAACTTGAAGATCATCACCCCCGAAAGTATGAGCGCCAGAACTGCCCCGATTACGATGGCTCGTTGATTCATTTAATCTGCTTTCCGCTCAAATTGCCGCACGTGCTCATGGGGGTGCATTATCGGCCGTGCTGGGCGTCCACAAGCCAAGCGGACATCCCATGGTACCGGGGGACTTCAACCTGCCGAGCGTCCGCTGCGGTGTGAGCCATTGGACATGGCCGTCAACGAACAGATAATTCCAACCCCCCGAATGCCATGGGCGGGAAAACGGGTCACCGGAAGACGCCTGGTCATAAGACTCTCCCGCATCTCCGACGCAGTAGGGGTGACAACCGCCCCCCGAGGCGTCCGGGCATCCAACTCCAGACTGGGAGACATATCCGAAATTGTTCCAGATCTTGGGCTTTTCGGCGACCATGATCGTATCCGCCGGATCGCTGATCTGGGACAGAGCGACTCCCTGGCCCAGTCCTCCGAAGGTTGGCGCCACCATGCGAAGATAGCCTGAATCATCCAGGTTGATGTTGATCGCGTAGGATCGGGGCGCGGAGATCAGACCGCCCTGATAGGTGTGCTGCGTCCGATCCATGGGACACTGCCAGACTTTGGCCCACGTACTGGAAATTGCGACCGACCCGACGCCAAGATATCTACCGCCACTCATATAGGGCGAGATAAGAGTATCCCATGGCGTGTTGTCGTCGGCCCGACAGGCCGGTGGCAGCCAGCCGTGGAAATCCTGCTCGTATAGTTCCAGCGCGGTGCCGAACTGTTTCAGGTTGCTGATGCACAGCGCCGCGCGCCCCTTGTCCCGCGCCCTGGACAGGGCCGGCAACAGCATCCCCGCCAAAATGCCGATGATGGCAATGACCACCAGCAGTTCGATCAGGGTGAACCCGCTTCGAGTAGCAATCGTTGGCCGCGCCGTCGTAATGGCTCGTGGGCTCATAGTCCTGTCCTCCCGCTCAAATTGCAGCACGCGTTCATGGGGGTGAATTATCGCTCGCCGTGGGCGTCCACAAACCAAACGGTCGCCCCGGCGTGCCCCTGGCCTTCGGGGTGCTCCCGAGCGTCGCCCACGGTGTGAGCCATTGGACATGGCCATCCACAAACAAATAATTCCAACCCCCCGAATGCCACGGGTAACTGTACGGATCACCCTGATGTGTCTGGCCAAAACCGTATGTGCCGTTATTGCAGTAGGGACTATAAGGCGTCGCCGAGTCGTTGGGGCATCCACAGTCAGAGTTGGCCGTATATCCGTAATTATTGGCCAGATTGGGACGTTCGGCGACCATGATCGTATCCGCCGGATCGTCGATTGTGGCCAAGCTGACTCCCCACCCGAGTCCTCCCGCCAGCGTCGACATCATTTGGTAGTTTCCTGAAACATCCAGGTCGATATTGATCGAATAGGATCGGGGTGCGGCGGGCTGATTGACGTGCGTTATCTTATCCATGGGACACTGCCAGATTTTGGCCCACGTGCTGCCCACAGCGTCGGCCGCAAGATAAAGAGTCTTGCCACCACTCAAATAGGGCGAGACCAGACTATCATACGACCTAGCGTCGGGGGGGGGCGAAACCGACGGCGGCAACCAGCCACGGTATTCCTGCTCGTAAAGTTCCAGCGCGGTGCCGATCTGCTTCAGGTTGCTAATGCACAACGCCGCGCGTCCCTTGTCCCGCGCCTTGGCCAGCGCCGGCAATAGCATCCCCGCCAGAATACCGATGATGGCGATGACCACCAGTAGTTCGATGAGGGTAAACCCGGTTCGCCGATTGGAGACAGACGAACTGATTTCCGAATGCGAAGGGGTTCCCCACCCTTCGCGAGCCCATGAGAGACGCAACGGAACTCCTGCCTGCCGAACAGGCCCGGCTTTTGATTCCGTTTGCGTCTTATCAGCTCCGCTCTTCATGCGCTCTCCTTAACGTGTAAATCGGGAGCGCAATCGATGGTAATTCACCGAGTCGTGAACGCAGGCAATCGTTGTTGTTGCTCATGGTGTACTCGTCATGCCAGCACGGCCATGCGACTGCGCTCCCTTGTTATCGACGCAATCGAACTGATCGGGCGGTCCCGGAGAGGCTGCCCCAACATATTGGGGAGCGCGCTCTTCGAGCATCGCAATTCCTTATGGCGCGATCACACGGATTCGGTAGTACCGCGTCTTTCCGGTCGCACCGCCCGGATCCACCATGTTGGTGACCACGCCGACCCCGGTGCCCCCACTAAGAACATTCGTTACGTTCGCGCTGACGAAGTTGTTCGAGTACACGCCGCTGCCAGGCACGCCGGTCGAGACCTCCAGGACGTTCGTGCGCGACGCGATGCCGGGCGACCACGTGTTGTCGCCGTTGGCCCCCAAATACGTCACGTTCATGTCACCACCCTGCCGGGCGATGGCAGTAATGTGGGGATACGGATTCCCTGCGTCGTTGGTCCGACTTGGATTGAAGCCCGCCAGGAACTCGTTCGTATTGCTCACGCCGTTGGGGTTAATGTGAGAGCCCAAGGCACTCGGACCACCAGCGGGGTAGTAATGGTTCGCCCACTCGGTGTACGGATCCGTCGGCGTGACGAAGCCGCTGCAACAAATGAATGGCTGATCGGCAATCTGCAACTGCCAGCAATACAGTGTGCCGACATCCCCTGGGCCGGTATCTTCAATATACAGCCGCCATGTGCCCTGCGCCGGTTTGCCATTGAGACCCGATAGTGGCTGCGCGGGTTTGTACGGGCCGGCGGTAAACGGCGCGCTCCCGGCAGCAATCGGTGTCGCCCCCGAATCGTCGAACACCGTAAAGGTGCCCGTGCAATCCGTGTTGCCGCTGCCAAAGTTCGCGCCCCCGCCGGCGGGATCAGCCGCCTTAAGCTCGACTTGTGTGCCGTCAGGATGAATTAAATACATCTGCAAATCGCCCTCGTAAGTATGGTTGATCCGCAAGCTGACGGTTACGTGGGACACAGCGCCGGTAGCGGTCACATTGATCGAATTCGTAATGCCGACCGGATTATTATCGGGAATCGCAACCGCCTCGCCGCCGCTGCTGAAGCTGTTCGTCACCGACGAGCCCAGCGAGCCCAGCAGGAAGTTGTAGGGAATAGTGCGGTAAAACACCGAGTTGGTTTGAAGCTGCAGCGTAGCGATGAGGCTCCCGCCGCAGGTGCCGCCGCCGGTGAACGTGAACGAATTGGTCGCTGACCCGCCGTCGGACAGGATTGTGCCGTACGATTGCGTGCCGCTCGGCAAGACAACGCCGCCGGTGGGCAGCAACGTGGCCGTGACATTCGAGAGGGCAGCGTTACCGGTATTTTGCAGCGCGAAATTGACGGTCACGGTCTCGCCGGGATCAATCGCGCCGTTGGTGACCGCGCAGTTCTCAGCGACAACCACCGTACCCGTACTGGCGGGGATTATATAGGCCGCAGGCGGATTCGTGGTCGCAGTGAAGTTATCCACCTGGAACGGCACGCCGCCGGGGGCATAATCGGAGTTCCAGACGACGCCAATTCGGAAATAGGTGAAGGTGTTGGTATTCGCCACCTGCTGCGCCGCAAGCGCCTGGCTTTCCGAAACCCAGTCGATGGTGGCGCGCGAGATTCCATTGCTCAGCGCAACGGCGGCGGTCGAAGGAAAGAGCTCGTCGAACCGGCCCTGACAGTCGACCACGATGCCCGCCTGGAAATAGGTACCTGTTCCCTGAACCGGGGTTGTGTAGTCAAAAGACACCGTCGCAGCCCGCAGCATCGCCGCCACGAACGTCGCGTTGGATTGCTCGTAGGGACTATACGAAACGACACCGAAGTTGTTCGATATCTGGCTTACGACTATGCTGAGCGCACCCGTGGGCCCCACCGCGCCGGGGGATGTGAGGTTGCCGACGCCGTTGGTCTGGCCGCCCGGAGGGCCGTCCAAATCAAGATTGGTTGGCCCGGCGAAACTGACGCCGGGTTCCGTTGTCCAGCCCGTGAAATCGCTCGTGGTGGTGAACAGCTTGAACGCCGGGGGTGATGGATCGCGAATGGCGAAATTGTCCACGTAGAATGGGGTGGTGTTCGCGTGGTCGGAGTTATAGAGAAGTTCCAGCTGGAAATAAGTCCACGGGATCGGGGGAACGTTGGTCGACGCGGCGAGGTTACTCGCCTGCTGATTGATCAGGTTCGTCGCTTCGCCAGACCAGTCGATCGTGGCGCGCGTCCAACCGCCGCCCAGTGAAGTGGTGGATATAGGAAGGAGTTGGTCAAACCGGCCCTGGCAATTGACTACGATGCCCAGATTAAAATAGGTGCCATTCGTCCCCGGCGTCGTGTAGTCGAACGTGAAGACCTTGTTGGTCTGCTGCAGTGCCGCTATTGCCGGTGCAGGATTTGTACCATTCTGGAAGCCCGCAGTGTTTGCCGTGTATGCGTACGCGGGACCTCCTTGGGGCCATTGCACGGCGAGCGCCCCGCCCCCGCCGGCTCCGCCGGGAAAATTCGTGTTTCCAATACCGTTGACAATGCTGCCGTCTGAATCCTGGCTGGACACTTGGAATTCAGGGAAGCCACTGCCCGGCTGCCATTGAAAGAAATCGTTGGTAGTCGTAAACAGGACCTGAGCGAATGCACCTTGTGCAAGCAACGCCACCATGCCGATAAATGCCAGTGAGGTTTTTTTCATAATGCTGCCCCGTTGGTTTTGGGTGTTACCCCGTCTGTCTTTGATGGGAAGGCCCCCGACCGCATCTTCCCGGTTTCAACCTCTGAATCCATTCACACACACACCTTGATATCGTCCCGCGACGCGCGCGACACGTTATCGAATCCCGTTAAAAGGCATGTCGTGAAAGGTACTCACGACATGCCCTTCGGCAACGGGGCACAAAGATCGTGCACTACACTTAGCTGTGACGACGTCGTGCTACACCAACCAGACCGAGTATGCCAACGCCCAGCAACGCGAACGTCGAGGGCTCCGGAACAACCCGCAGGTTGTCTAGATAGAACGTCTCGTTCCCAGACGTAAATCCGCCGCCGACCTGGATGGCGATCTGTGTCGGATTCGACGAAGCCGCCAGCGCCGCAGCGTAGGCCGCAGGCATTGCGATTGTAATCGTATGTTCAGTGCCATCGGGACTGATGCCAGGATAACCATAGCCATCAATCGATGTAAAACCGGCGTCGGCGTTGTTAAGATCAACGTCGAATTGCAGGTACCCGCCAAATGACCCGGCCGGTCCGTACACGTCGAGACTCAACGAAGTTGAGTTACCCAATATCGAAGTCCAGGAGGCCACAAAAGGACTCAGGAGCATCTGGCCATAATTAGGTTGTTGACTTGGTGCTGCTATGAGCGCCGCACTGTACGTCCCATCGGTGACCCCGAATTTTGTAGCGGGAGCATACGTGAAATAACTTGAGCCTTGCGAAACTGTCCACCCGTCCAGAGTTCCTTCCCACGATTCCAGAAGTTGAGCTGACACACTCTGTGCCAGCAACATCGCTGCTGTAATCGCGGTTGCGACTATACCAACCCTATACTGTTTCATATCCCTCACCTATTGATTCCTTTCATCCCGTTGCCTAGCTGACTTTTTGAGGTGCCCTCTCGCTATACCACTGAAGCCGAACTCCGCAAACCATGGCGAAGTCCCGCTCGGCACACCTCGCGTTGGCTGCGTTTATAACTGGGAGGGAACCCCAATGTCAAGGACTTTATTCAAGCGCTTTACCTGCCCAACGGTGGTCCCGCATGTTTCCCGATTATTATGGTCGATAAATGCGGGCTTGCCAAGGACCCGGCCACGCGCTATGATACACGTGGCTAAGGGTTTATCTATGAATATTAGACCGGGTCCGTCGCTGATCTCCCCCAAACTGGGAACGATGGCTCCGGTTGCCCATCCCTCAAAAAACGGGCCGGCGCTGGGTCTTATTGTTTCCGCTCTGTTGGCAGTGTTATTTCAGGCGACCGTCGCATCCGCGCAATCGAACGTCTACACCGACGCCCTCGGCCCCGGTTGGCAGGATTGGTCGTGGAGCACTTCCAATGTGTTCAACAATCCAAGTCCGACCTACAACGGCAGCGCGGCATCGATCAAAGTAATTTCTTTGACGGCGTGGAACGGGTTCTCGTTGTATTACGGTTCCATCGCCTCGAATGCCTACCAGAACCTGTCGTTCTACATCAACGGTGGCACCGCCGGCGGTCAACTGCTCAAGGTTGTTCTCGAAGACACAACCAGCGGACAGGCTTCGGCTGCTTTGAATCTTGAGAGCTACCTTGTCGGTGGCGGGAGCGTATCCCTAGGCGCATGGAAACAGGTGTCCATCCCGCTTGCCGATTTTCATCTGCCCAGCAGCAGCTTCACGCGTATTGATCTTCAGGACCGCACCGGCACCGCACAGCCGGCGTACTACCTCGACTCGATCACGCTGAATCAAGATCAAGCGCCGGGTCCGCCGCCAGTCATGACTTCGATCCGGTCCGCCAGCAGCCGGTCCGTCGTGGCGTTCTTTAACATGGGATTGACCGGCGCATCGGCTTCCAACGCGACCAACTACCAATTGCTCAGCGCCACCGACCCGACCTACACCAGTCGCGTGACCGCCACCAGCGCGCAATACGACGCGACGCGGTTCCGGGTCGCATTGAACTTTGCCGGCAACTTCGTCAACGGCGCGCGCTACACATTGTATGTCAATCGCCTGACCAACCTGACCGGCGTGGCGATTGCCGCGGATTCCTCCGGCAGCTTTGGCTGGTCCAATCACACCGTCCAGGTCAGCGCGCTGGCCAGCAATCATTCGATCAGTCCACTGATCTACGGCGTAGCGTGGGCGCCGTCCACCAGTTACCTGAGCGACATCGGCGCGAGCGTCAATCGCTGGGGCGGCAATCGCATTTCGACGTACAACTGGCGCGCCAACACCAGCAGCTCCGCTGCCGATTGGTATTTTGAGAATTCCGGAAACTCCAGCGCCCTGCAGTTCTCCCAGGACACCGCCGCGGCCGGCGCGGCGCCATTGCTCAGCATTGCGGCGTTGCCATTCGTCGCGAAAGATTCCACCTCAGTCAGTTTCTCCGTCACCAAGTACGGTCCACAACAGGCCACCGATCCGTACAATGCCAACAACGGCAACGGGGTCGGCACCAACGGCCAGAACATTGTCAATGACCCGCTCGATTCCGGCATGACCAACACCGTGTCGTTCCAAGCCCAGTGGCTCCGGAACCTACAATCCAACTCGGTCGCGCTGCCGTTCATCGCGATCGACAACGAAGTGGACATCTGGGCGGGCACGCACCGTGACTGGCACCCGGCCGCGATGAGCTACAACGAACTGTGGAGCGTGTTTACCAACTACGCGACCATGATCCGCACCGAATCGCCGGCTTCACAGATTCTGGCGCCGGTGAGTTGCTGCTGGTGGTTTTACTGGAACAGCGATGCCGGCAGCGCGGACAAGGCCGCGCACGGCGGCGTGGATTTTCTGGAGTGGTTTCTCGACATGGCCTACGCCCGCAATCTGCAAACCGGCCAGCGCCTGCTCGACGTGCTTGACATCCATTCCTACGCCGATGCGCTGAACGACGGGAGCAATCCCGCCCGGCAACTCCGGTCCACGCGCGAACTCTGGGACGTGACCTACACCAGCGAAGGGGGGATTGGGACCGACCAGTACGCGACGCAAACGCAACCCAATCGCAATCAACCGGAGATCATCCCACGTTTCAAAAACCTGATCGCGCAACACTACCCTGGCACGAAGCTCGCAATCACCGAGTATAACTGGGGCGTTGATACCACGCTGCCCGGCGCGCTTGCTCTCGCGGATGTGCTCGGAATCTTCGGGCGCGAAGATCTATATTTGGCAACGTATTGGACCGCGCCCGACGCCAGCAGCCCGGCCTATAACGCGTTCAAGCTGTATCGAAATTACGACGGCAACCATGCCGGCTTCGGCGATGTGTCCGTGTTCGCCGACGCCGCGGATCCGAATCTGCTCAGCGCCTACGCTTCGAAGGACAGCCAGACCGGCGATCTGCTCCTCATCGTCGTCAATAAGAACCCCAATTTCGATTACAACACGCAAATCCAATTCACGAATTTCATTCCCACGCCGACGGCCACCGTCTGGCAGGTTTCCGCCGCCAACCTGCAAGCCGTCCTGCAAGAACCCAATCTCACGAACGCTTCCGCGACCACCAGCTACGTCTTCCCCGCCTACAGCGCCACGCTTCTGCGGTTTCCGGCGCTCGACTCCGACGGCGACGGCATTCCGGACTGGTGGATGATGTATTACTTCGGCCACACGACGGGACTCGCGTCGGACCACTCGCGCGCGAACGATGATGCGGATGGCGATGGATTCACCACTCTTCAGGAGTACCTTGCCGGCACCAGCCCGATCGATCCATCGAGCGCGTTGCGCATCACCGTGGGACAACTCGACACCGGGGGTTTCAGCATCACGTTTGTCTCCGCCAATTACAAATCGTATCGCGTCGAGCGTTGCGATGACCTGAAAGGCGGTGTCTGGACGCCGATCGCCGACAACATCCCCGGTACCGGCGGCCCTATCCAGGTCGTTGATCCCGATGCCGCTTCTCAGCCCCAGCGTTTCTACCGCGCCCGACTGTTGCCGTAATATTGTGTGGCGCGATCAATCTCACAAGCCATGAAAATCGCGGTCACACTTCTGGTTCTCGTCTGCCTCACGCAAAACGTGTTGGCGGCTGAGTTCACCTTGCGCGATGGAACATTGTCGTGTGGTGGGCACGCTGTCTTGGATCGTGTTCCATCGAGTTTCACGATGGTCAAAGATCCGACAGGCGCCGGTGTGTTCCTGCACCTTGCCGCAACGCCAGCTGGTTCGTTGATTCGGTCGCCGGTCGGGACCATGCCGGGACTGCGACGGTTCACCAGTTGTCATCGTGATGAACCGTTCTGGATGGTCCCGCAGGTGGGGACGAATCTCGCCGCAGTCGGGCTTGAAACCCAATGGTTGCTGGCCGAAACCGATGCGGGCGATTACGTGATGATGGTGCCGCTCATGGATGGACCATTTGTCTTCACGTTGAGTGGTGCCGCCGGTGGTTTGCAGATCACCGGCGAGACCGGCGACCCAGCCGTGCAAGGCCGGGGAGGCGTGGCGCTCTTTGTGGCGGTGGGAAGCGATCCCTACCAGATGGCGGAGCTTGGCGCGCGGACGGTGATGAAGCATCTGGGCACGGGCAAATTGCGGCGCGACAAACCTACGCCGGACTTCGCGAACGAATTCGGCTGGTGTACCTGGGATTCGTTTTACAAGAAAGTCTCGGCGGAAGGCGTCCGTCGTGGCCTGGAGTCTTTCAAGGCCGGCGGCGTTGAGCCAAGAATGTTGATTCTCGACGACGGGTGGCAGGATTTCAAAAAAATGCCGACTGGCGAAGAGCGGCTGGTCTCGTTCAATCCGAATCAAGCGCAGTTTGGCGGTGATCTGCGGCCCACGGTGCGTGTCGCAAAGAAGGAGTTTCAGGTGCGCACGTTTCTGGTGTGGCACGCGTTCATCGGCTACTGGGGTGGCGTGGAGGGCGCGGCGCTGCCCGGATACGATGTGCGCGAAGGGCACCGATCTTTTGGCCCGGCCATCCTGCAGATGCATTCGAACCTCAATTCTCAATACTGGGGCAACGCCGTGGGGGTTGTGCCGCCACAACGTATTGGGAAATTCTACGACGACTACCATCAACGCCTCCAGGCGGCCGGCGTGGATGGTGTGAAGGTGGACAATCAGTCCATGATTGAAAGCGTGGCGCAGGGTCTCGGTGGACGCGTCGCGATGACGAAGGCGTACCGGGCCGCGCTCGAGAAGTCAGTGGCCCGGCATTTTGATGGCCGCCTCATCAACTGCATGGCCAATGCGATGGAGACATATTATTGTTCGCCCCGCTCGACATTGGTCCGCACCTCGATTGATTTCTGGCCGAGGCGACCCGAGACGCACGGCCAACACCTGTACTGCAACGCCCAGGTCGGGCTGTGGTTTGGTGAATTCATGCAGCCGGACTGGGATATGTTTCAGTCGGCGCACGCCATGGGTTCGTTTCATGCCGCGGGACGCGCCGTCTCCGGTGGGCCCGTGTATGTCTCCGACACGCCCGACGCGCACAATTTCGACCTGCTGCGCCAGCTCGTTCTCTCGGATGGCTCGATTCTGCGCGCGGATCGACCCGGACGCCCAACACGCGACTGCCTCTTCGCCGATGTCACGCGCGATCCGGTATTGCTGAAAGTGTTTAATTACAATCGGGATTGCGCGGTCATCGGCGCGTTCAACTGCAATTATCACACCGCCGAGGCGGAGCGCGTCACCATCACGGGAACGGTCTCGCCCGCCGACGCGCCGGAGTTGCGCGGCGAGGATTTCGTTGGCTTTGTGCACCAGGCGGACCGGCTCTGGCGATGCGGCCGTGATGACCACGCTGCGCTCACGCTTGCGGAAGGCGAATGGGACGTGGTTTCATTTGCGCCCATTGACCGGGGCGTGGCCGTGATTGGATTGGCTGACAAATTGAACAGTACCGGCGCAATCATGGCAAAGAAATGGCAGCGCGACGGCCGTCTAGCGGTAACGCTACGCGATGGTGGAAGGTTCCTCGCATGGTCGGAAAAGCCAGTCGAAGAAGTGTTCGTGGATGGCAAGCCTGTAAAGTTCAGTTACGACCCTGCGACGGGCCGATTGTCCGCGGAGATTCCGCCAGGCGGCAAACGGCAAGTGAATATGAAGTGGCGTGAGTCTCAATGAATTGATGGTTCACTTGGGTGAGGAGACCGGGGCCGGATCGCCATAAATGATGCCGCGGCCTCCGGTGGCAAAATAGACGCGGCCGTAAATGCGCGGGTCGCCCGTCACGTGATTGACCCAGCCGTATTGATGCGCGTCATCGTTGAGGCGCAGCCACGTCGCTCCGTTGTCGTCGGAACGAAAGATCGCCTGGACATCGCCGACGTTGCCCGCGAGATACAACGTGGGCCAATCCCGACCCGGTGCGGCCTTCCCGAAACCGAGCGAATAGGCCTCGTCGACCGCGCCCAATTTCGCGAACGTGCTCCCCGCGTTTGTGGAACAATAGAGCCCGTCGTGGCGGAACGCGATCCAAAGGACGCCCTCGCGCCCGGGCGTCGCGTACACTTCGCCGCCCGCGCCGCCGCTTCCGCCGAAACCACCGGGGAACTCCTCTGTCTTTGGCAGTTCCACCGATCCCGTCACGAATGTAACTGCTCCGTTGGTGCTGGTGTCGAGCCTGCCGATGTCGGAGTCAAACGCATAGAATCGCGCAGGGTTGATGGGGTCGGGCACAACGGCCAGACGCGGTTGCAGTCCCTGGCAGGCCGTCCAGTTGGTCCCCCGGTCGGTGGAAAAATACGGAGCGCCGCGTCGTGGGGTCCAGACGATGGTTTTGGCGTCGGCAGACAAAGCGATGCTGCCGGCCCCACCGCTACCCGGAGGTTCAGATCCCAGCGCCTGCCAACTCTGGCCGCCATCCACCGAAATAGCCGCGTGAACCGGCTCGCTTCCCCCGCTTCCGGCGCGGACAATGATCTGCGGTTTTCCCGCCGCGAAGGCGATGCTGTCCGAGTTGGAAAACCGTGGCCCGGCGAATGCCCCTCCCGCCGGCGACACCGTGAGGTCGTCATGGCGGAAGCCGTCCTGATCGCCGAGGGCGCTCAACAGGTGCGCGCCTTCGGGCGGGCTGATCAAACCCTGTGGGACTGTTTCCTCAAGGCCGTGGTTGAAGAATTCCCAATGCGTGGCTCGCCCGGCATCGGCAGCGGTTACATCGCTACAACTCCAGATGCCGTAGCCGGTCGTGAACATCACGTGGTTCGAGTTGCTGGGGCTGATTTCGATGTCACCCATCCAATGCGGCTTGTGCATGCGCGTGTACGGTGCGATGGAATGGTCCCAAATCCCCTTTTCCACCAGCGGCATCCATGTCGCGCCGCTATTGGTGCTGCGGAAGACTTCGTCCATCGGATTCCAACGGGCGAAGGTGGTGGCCATGATCACGTTCGGATGCTGTGGATCAACGTTGACCGCGCCATAACCGAAGCGCTGATCGCCACCCGTCGGCTTGACCGGCGTGATGTCGGTCCAGATGTTCTTCTTCGGATCGAATTTCCAAACGGCGCCGTCGGTCATGGTGTTCGGTCCGGGTTCCTTGCCATAGCTGAGGTAGAGCAATCCATCGGGCGAACGCATCAGACGAGTCGGCCGCAACCCGACAGGGCGGTTGGTCACCAACAGCCACGTAGCCCCGGCGTCGGCGCTATACAGGAGATTGGAATCCGGGGCCGACACTGCCGCGAAGATCAGGGGGGTGGCGCGGCCAGTTTTCCCACTCGCTGGATCGAAAACGACGCTCACGATGCCCACGGCCTGGGGCTGAAACCGAAAGCGTCTCGGTCGGTTGGTGACGTTGGTAAACACCGGCGGTGGCAGGGTGGTCGAGATATCCGGGAAACCAGAAACTTTTTGCCAAGTCACGGCGCGGTCGATGCTCTTCCACAAACCGTCGTGCCGCGAACCGAAAAAGAGAACGTTGCTCAAGTTCGGGTCCACCGCTAGCCGTTCGCCATTGTTACGCCCCGCTTCGTTGCCGCCCATTTTGAAAGGCACATCGGTCCGCTCGAAGGTCTTTCCGCGGTCTGCCGAACGAAGGATGGCGGCGTTGCCACGGGCGTAAATGCCGGCCGCGAGAAACACGCGGTTCGGGTCAGAGGGGTCAAGCGCGATGCTCTCGATGCCGGTGAGATCTACGTCGGCCATCCCGAGCCAGTCGGTAATGGGAATCCATCCCCCCCTCGCCGAATCCCAGCGATACGCACCGCCGACATCGGTACGCGCATACATCAAGTCCTTCTCGCTCGGGTGCATGACGATGCCGGTGACGAAACCGCCGCCGCCGATGACCACGCTGCGCCAAACGTAAGGCTCCGAACGCGGTGAAGCGGACGTTTCCGCTCCCTTGGCGCCAGCCAATCCGAGCGCAGCGGCGGTGAGGCAAACCAGTGATGGCAGCGTTTTCATTGGAGTGCCGCCCGCGAAGGTGCCGGTTCGACTTGTAGTTTGAGCACACCGTCAGTCACGCCCGGGGATTTGGCAGTCAACGTGATCTCTCCAGATTGACCGCTCGATTGCACGATCAACTGTGCCAGCCCGCTGAACAGACTGCGCTGCCAAGGTGGTGGCGGAACTGTCATCCGAACCAAGCCTGGGCTGCCCTGGTTACCGCCCTGTCCGCCACGATTCCCACGCCCCGCCCGCGGCGGTGCGGCCACGATCGCAACCACGTTCTTGCCCGGCCGCAAGACGCCCGCAGCAAGTTTGATCTCACGGGCCGCGTCTTGACGCGAAACATTCTCGGCGATGGACTGGCCGTTGAGATAAACCGATTGATGCTCGCCGAGACTGCGTAATGCCACCGTGAATGACGCCTCTCCTGCATTTTGCGGTCCTTCGAACTCGGCGCGATACACCGCGGTCTGCGTGGGTTGATTGGTGCTTCCGCCATCGCGTCCTCCGAAGGCCGTCTCCCAACTCGAGTCGTCGAAATCAAACGCAACTTCCGCGAGGTTCGTGGCGCCGTCCACGGCTTTGACGTGCCAATTGGTGAGAGGCAGTGAACTGACGCTTGCTACATATTGATCCGGCTCGTGTGACGACGGGTCACCGTTGCCCACGCCGATGATTTTGCCGGGGCCAGTGATTTCGAACGTAACGGTGTTATTGGCCGTCGGCACCACCCGGCCTTGGGCGTCATCGACCTGTACGGTGACAACCGAGACGTCTTCACCGTCGGCCTTGATCGAGTTGCGATGTGGGATGAGTTGAATCGCGGCCGGTGCGCCGGTGGTTTCCACCTTGTCAGTGACAATCTCCTTGCCGCCGACATTGCCGCGCGCCAATAACGTGCCGGGAGCGTATTTCACTTTCCACTCCAGGTGCGAATTCTTTGGCATCGTTTTGCGACCCTGACTCTCGCCGTTGAGGAAAAGCTCGATGTCCTCGCAATTGCTATACACCCAGACGTCAATTTCCTGCCCTTCCCTCCCCGGCCAGTTCCAATGCGGGAACAAATGCAGGACGGGATGATCTGACCACCAGGCCTGATAGTAGTAAAAATTGTCCTTGGGAAATCCGCAGGTGTCAAGAATGCCAAACTGCGAACTGATGGCCGGCCAGTTGAACGGCGTTGTTTCGCCGCGATAGTCGAAGCCCGTCCATTGAAAAAGTCCGGCTACGTACGGCCGCGCGGCGTAGTGGGTC
>Ga0265338_10003012_pt1 | contig 24311 bp, 9 predicted proteins | sample 42126metaG_FD_193579 | JGI IMG/M metagenome (GOLD analysis project Ga0265338, IMG submission 193579) | Rhizosphere microbial communities from Carex aquatilis grown in University of Washington, Seatle, WA, United States - 4-21-26 metaG | ecosystem: Host-associated > Plants > Roots > Rhizosphere >... | reverse complement strand
AAATTTGGCGAGACCACGGCGCCGACGGCGAGGTCCGGCGTGCCGCGGCCGGTGAGCGTGGCCGAGTCCAGGGTGTAGGTTGCCATCTCCTGGAGCATCCGGGTCTGCGGCTGCAGATCGCGGAAGTCAGCGGCCAGGAGGCCAAGCTCCACCCCCATGGGTTCGCTGAAGTCGGCGACCCCCTTTTTGAAGATGACGAGACGTTCCGGGTCAGCGAACGGCAGTGCCTGCAGCAGGATGGCGTTGAATATGCTGAAAATGGCGGTGTTCGCCCCGATGCCGAGGGCGAGCGTGAGCACGATCACCGCCGTGAAGCCGGGGGATCGGGCGAGCCGGCGGAAGGCGAGGCGAAGGTCTGTAATCATGGGGCAGGTGGTGAGCCGCGGGAGCGAGACGCGAGTCGGCGCTGGCCGCGATGGGATGGCGGATGGCAATGCTCGCTGCTCGATGTTCGCGACGGGCTGATTATTCCGCGAGCAGCGCGACCATCGGGTCGACGCGGGTGGCGCGCCGCGCCGGCACGAACGTCGCGACAAAGGCGACGACGGTGAGCAGCAGGGCGACCGCGCTGTAGGTGAGCGAGTCGAGCGGACTGATTTCGAACAGCTGGCTGGTGACGCCGTCGCGGAAGACGATGCAGAAGGCGGCCGTGATGCCCAGGCCGAGCACGAGGCCGATGACCAGCTGGACCGCCCCCTGGTGCAGGACCATCCGGAGGATGCGGCGCTGGTCGGCGCCCAACGCCAGGCGGATGCCGAATTCCTGCGTGCGCTGGTTGACGGAGAACGACATCACGCCGTAGAGGCCGACCGAGGCGAGGATGACCGCGACCAGGCCGAACACGGAGAACATCGTGGCGATGATGCGGTTGACACCGAGGAAGCTCTCCTGGTTGTCCTTGGCCGTGGCGACGAAGTAGAGGGGCAGGTCCGGGTCGACCTTGTTGACCTCCCGCTGGAGGGCGGTGCCGAGCGCGGCGGCGCGCGCGCCGAGGGCTCCCGCGCCGCGCGGGCGCACCACCACGGTCGCGAACTGCTGCGTGACCGGCGCCGATTGGGCCGGGCCGAACACGGTCGAGAAGTACGGCACGAAGAAGCCGTTCCGGTCGACGTCCGGATTGTTGAACGGCCCGAGCATGCGCACGTCGCCGATGACGCCGACAATGGTGCGCCAGGGGCCGAACAGCTGGCCGTTGTTGCCGACGGTGCGGAAGCGCCGGCCCACCGCGCTTTCCCGGCCGAAATGCTGGCGGGCAAAGCCGGCGTTGACGATGGCGACGGGCAGCCGGCCGTCGTTGTCGTCGAGCGCGAAATCGCGGCCCTCGAGGAGCTTCACGCCGAGCGTGTCAAAGTAGCCGTCGGTCACCTGCTCGAAGTTCGTGTTGGGTCGGTCTTCGTCGGTCTGGTAGGCGTGGCCCTCGATCTCGATGCGGCTGTTTCCGGAGAACGACATGCGGAAACGGTTGGTCAGCGCCGCGCCCGCGAACTCGGGGTCGGCGCGCAGCTCGCGCACCAGGCGGTCGAAGAACTGCTGGCGCGCCTCGGGCGTCGGGTAGGTGCCCTCCATGAGGGCCATGCGCGCCGTCAGGATGGCGGTGTTGTCGTAGCCCCAATCGATGCGGTTCCGCCGCAGGATGGACTGCAGCTGCAGCAGCGCGCCGACAAGCAGGATGCAGGTCACCAGGATCTGGAACACCACGAGCCCGCGCGTGATCACGTTGACCGCCCGGTTGGTGTTGCCGCGGCCGGATTCCTTGAGCGCGGCGACGGCATTGGCGCGCGAGGCCAGCCAGGCGGGGATGAATCCGGAAGCGAGGGCGGCCAGCATGGTTATGATCACGACAAACGCGAGCACGGGCCGGTCGATGTCGAACGTGATGTAGGCCGGGATCGGGTTCTCCGAATTGTGGGTGACGACCGTCAGATAGTCGGTGGACCAGAAGGCGAGGCCCACGCCCACCGCGGCACCGAGGGCGGCCACGAGGAAGCTCTCGGTGAGCATCTGCCGGATGAGCCGCAGGCGCGTGGCGCCGAGCGAGGAGCGGATGGCGAGTTCCTTGGCCCGGAGCGTGGCGCGCGCGAACTGCATGTTCATCACGTTGACGCAGGCGATGGCGAGGATGCTCAGGCAGAATACCAGCATCGTCCACAGGAGGCCGCGGAGGTTGGGCGGGGTGAAGGTCTGGATCAGCGGTTGGACGAGCGCGGTGTCGAACTTCTTGTTCGTGTCCGGGAACGCCTTGGCCAGCTGCCGGGCGAAGCCGGTGAACTCGGCGGCGGCCTGGTCGAAGCTCATGCCGGGTTTGAGCAGTCCGAGGACGCCCGGCGTGCCTCCCTGCGCGTTGCGGTCGTTGCGGGGGGCCGGCGGATACTCGGTATAGAGCGGCACCCAGATCTCCTCGTTGATCGGAAATGCGAAACCGGGCGGCATGACCCCGACAATGACCGCGGGCTTGCCGTTGATGCGGATGTTTTTGCCGACCACCTCCCGGGATCCGCCGAAATCGCGTTGCCACATCTGGTGGCTGATCACCGCGACCTTCTCGGCGCCGACGCGGTTGTCCGCGGCCGCGAAATCGCGGCCGACCAGGGGAGGCACGCCCAGGATCCGGAAGAAATCGGGCGTCACGTAGGCGCCGGTGTGGCGTTGCGGGCGGCCGTCGATCGTCAGGTTGACGGTCGCGCCGGGGATGTAGGCGGCGAGGTGTTCGAACGATTTTTGCTGCTCGCCCATCGCCTCGTAATCGAGGGTGAAGATCTGGCCGCCGAAACCGTTGGCGTTGGCGTTGCGCTGGGTGACGTCGATGACCTGAACACCCGCGAGGCGGGCGGCATTGGGAAAGGAAAAGCCGCGCAGCATGGTGCCGTTCAGCACGCTGTACATCGTGGCCACGCCGCAGATGCCAAGCGCGAGCACCGTGACGGCGAGGAAACAAAAACTCTTCTCCTTGAACAAAACGCGGGTGCCGACGCGTACGTCCTGCAGCACCGATTCGAAGATCATGGTAACGCTGGATTCAGGTCGCTGGGCGCGCCAGCCGGCGCGCGGGGATTGGGTGATTGAGAGGAGACCAACGAGCGGCGTGCGTGGCCGCCGGAAAACAGAGGAGCTAACGCAGGGACTGTGCCATGCTAATCTCCCGGCGCGTAACGTGGCGTTGGTCAGGGCCTTAAAAATAGCTCGTCGGAAACGAAGTCGCAAGTTGCCCCGCCTTTGGAACGGCGAATTCCCAATAACGGGACGGCTTCTGAACGACCGCCGTCAGGAGGCCGGAGGGATTGGCGGCGAGCAAGGGTTGAGGTTGAAGGTTTAGGTTGAGGGGAAGGAAGAGAGACTCGGGGATCGGGGAGCCTTCGCAGCCGCGGTCCGCGCCGCTTTGACCTCAACTTCAACCTTAACCTCAACCCCGACTCTCGTGACCCGCAGCGGGTCACTCGGCCCGCAGGGCGATCATCGGATCGGTGCGGGCCGCCCGCCGGGCCGGCAGCCACGCGGCCAGCAGCGCCACGCCGACCAGAAGCGCGGTGGCGGCGGTGATCGTGACCGGATCGCGGGCGGAGACGCCGGGCAGGAAATGGGCCAGGGCATTGCCGGCGATCCAGGCGCCCGCCAAACCGAGCGCCAGACCGGTGGCCACGAGGCGCAATCCCTGCAGGACCACCATGCGGACAACATCCCCGGGCTGCGCGCCCAGCGCCATGCGCACCCCCATCTCGGTCGTGCGCTGGTTGACGTCGTAGGCCATCACGCCGTAGAGGCCGATGGCCGCGAGCAGCAGGGCGATGACCCCGAGGGAGGCGAGGAGGGTGGTGGCGAGGCGGCTGACGAGGAATGACGCCTGAACGTAGTCGCTCATCGGCAGGGTCGACCACAGCGCCACCCCGGGATCGAGCGCGCCCACCTCGCGCCGCAGCGTTCCGACCAGGGCGCGCGGATCGCCGCCGGCCCGCAGGACGACGCCGAGATTCAGGTCCCAGACGCCCTGCTGGTAGGGCAGGTACATGAAGGGGCGCGGCGGCTCGATCAGCGAACGGTATTTGCCGTTCTTGACCACCCCCACGACCTCGACCTTCTTCTGGCCCCCCCACATCGTCAGGCGCCGGCCGAGGGGATTCTGTCCGGGCCAGAAACGTTCGGCCATGGTTTCATTGATGACGACGGCGCCGGGCGCGCGGGCATAATCCTGGTCCGTGAAATCGCGGCCGGTCCGGAAAGGTATGCGCATCGCGGCGAAATAGCGCGGGGAGACGATGCTGTAGGGCACATCCATGTTCTCGTTGGGCGCGCGCGCATAGCCCTCGACGTTCACCCAGAGGCTGGGTCCGCCCTCGAAGCCGAGGGGGAACCAGCTGGCGAGGGCCGCCTCCTCGACGCCGGGAGCCTCCGCCAGGCGCGCGCGGAGCTGACGGTAGAACACGAGCCCGCGCGGCTCATCGTAGCCGTTCATGCCGATGCGCAATCCGGCCAGGAGCGTATGATTCGGGTCAAACCCGGGATCGATCTGCCGCGCGCGGCGGCTGCCGACCAGGCACAGGCCGGCGCCGGCCAGGAGCAGCAGGGCGAGCGCGACCTCGGCGACGACCAGGGACGCGCGCAACCGCCCGGCCATGCCGCCGGTCGCGCCGGAGCGGCCGCCCTCCTTGAGGGCCTCGTTGAGACTCGCCCGCGCCGCGTGCAGCGCCGGCGCCATCCCGAAGACCAGGCCGGTCGCCACCGTCAGCAGGAGGACATAACCGACGGTGCGGGCGTCGAGTCCCGAATTGTAACCCACGGGCAGATTCGACTGCGGCACAAACATGCGGAACAAGCCCTCGCCCCACAGGGCAAAGAGGAGACCGATCGCGCCGCCCACGAGCGCGAGCAGCACGCTTTCGGTGAGCCATTGCCGCACGAGCCGGCTCCGGGCGGCCCCGACGGCGAGGCGGACAGCCGTTTCGCGCCGGCGGGCCGTCGCCCGCGCCAACAGGAGGTTGGCCATGTTGGCCACGACGATCAACAGGACCAGCAGACCCATGGCGAACAGCACCCGCAGCGCCGGCAGCATCATGGCCTGGCCGCCGTACGGGGCCCGGTAGACGGGAAGGACCGCCAGGCCCACTTCGCGGTTTTCCGGGTAGGTCTGGGCCAGCTGCGCCGCCCGCGCGTCGACCGCGGCCTGCGCCCGCGCCAGGCTGACGCCGGGCTGCAGCCGCGCCTGCGTATGCAGCCAGCGGTCGCCGCGGGTGTTGAGCGAGCCGAAGTTGGCCACCTCCTTGTGCATGGTGAGCGGCGCCCAGAAGTCGCAGACGAGCCCGCCCATGGTCCCGTGGAAGGCGGACGGCACCACCCCGATGATGGTAAAGGCGTGCCGGTTCAGTTCCACCTGGCGGCCGACCACGCCGCGATCGCCGCCGAAGCGGCGCTGCCAGAGGCCCTCGCTGATCACGATCACGGGATTGCCGCCCGGCTTGGTGCCTTCCTCCGGCAGGAACGTGCGCCCCAGGAGGGCCCGCACTCCGAGCACGTCGAAGAAATTCACCGTGGCGATCTGCCCGAAGATCCACTGCGCCTCGCCGTTGACCATCAGGCTGGCCGGCGTCAGCTGCGAACCGATCACACCGGCGAACACGTCGGTGAGCGCCGCGTAGTCCTTGATGTCCGGCGGCGACACGGTGTCCCATTGGGTGGCGGCGCGCCGGCCCACCAGGACGACCATCTGGTCCGCGGCGCGCACCCCCGGCAACGGATGCAGCAGGATGGCCTCGATCCAGCAGAACACAACGGCGTTGGCCCCGATGCCCAGCGCGAGCGTCAGCACCGCGATGGCCGTGAGGCCGGGCGTCTTCAGGAACTGGCGGATGGCGAAGCGAAGGTCGGAGAGCATCGCAAAGTAGTGAGCAGCGAGGAGCGAGTAGAGGGGAAAGACGGTTGTGAGTGGGAGGACTCGGTTGGCGTGTTTGCTACTCGCTACGCGATGCTCGCTCCTGATTGCCTACTCGGCCCGGAGCGCCGTCACCGGGTTGACGCGCGTGGCCCGGCGGGCGGGCAGCCAGCAGGCGATCAGCGCGATGCCGAGCAGGAGCAGCGCCACGAGCGCGAAAACGACCGGATCGGATCCGGACGTGTCGTAGAGCTGGGCGGCGATCATCCGGCCGGCCCCGTAGCTGACGAGGGCGCCGGCCGCGACCCCGAGGAGCACAAGTCTCAGTCCGTCGCGCAGGACGAGCGAGACGACGTTGCCCGCACTGGCCCCGAGCGCGAGGCGGATGCCCATCTCGCGCGTGCGCTGGGACACCGAATACGCCATGACGCCGTAGATGCCGATGCACGCGAGGGCCAGCGCGGTGCCGGCGAAGATGAGCAGCAGCGTGAGCATCGTCCGCCGGCCCTGCAGCGAGCGCTCGACGGTGTCGGCGAGCGTGGCGAGGTTGGCGAGCGGCTGCTGCGGGTCGACGGCCTGGACCGCGCGGCGCATGTCGGTCGCGAGGGTCAGCGGCGGCACGTGCGTGCGGACGACAAAGGTGGTGTACCACGGGAAGTGAATCGACGGCACGTAGACCTGGCCGCCCGGATTGATGTCGAGCTGGAACTGGCGGACGCTGCCGACGACACCGACAATTTCCCACGCGGCGTCCTTGAAGTGGAGCAGGCGGCCGATCGGGTCCTCGTTGGGAAATAGGCGGCGCGCGAGGGCGTCGTTGACGATCATGACCTTGGGGGCCTTGGCGTCGTTGTCGGCTTCGGCGAAGAAGCGGCCGCGCAGGAGCGGGATGCCGAACGCCCGGAAGAAGTCGCCGTCAATGCCGTCGAAGCCGGCGTTGTAGTCGGTGCGGGTTTCGGGCCGATCCTCCCGGCTGACGAAGTCGCCGAAGCCGATGCGACCGTTCATCGGGGTGGACGACGCCTCGCCCGCAAAGGCGACGCCGGGAGCCTGGCCGACGCCGCGCAGGATGGCGCGGATGAAGCGCGTGCGGTGCTCGACGGTGGGCGCCTGGCTCGCGGGCTGGGCGAGGCTGAAGACGAGGACGTTGTCGCGGTTGAAGCCCGCGTCGGAACCGAGCGCGCGGAAGAAGCTGCTCAGAAGCAGTCCGGCGCAGACGAGCAGGACGACCGTGAGGGCGGTTTCGAAGACGATGAGCAACGATTGCAGCCGGCGCCGGCCGCCGGCGGTGGAGCCGCGCGCACCCTCCTTCATGCAGTCGCTGAGGTTCGGCTGCGCGAGGGCGAGCGCGGGGAAGAGGCCGAACAGCACCCCGGTGAGCGCCGTGGCGGCGAGGGAGAAGAGGAGGACGGTGAGATCGATCCGGACCGAGAGGCCGGGGAGGTTGTTGCGGCCGACGAACTGGACCAGCGGGTCGATCGCCCAGGCGCCGGCGAGGGTGCCGGCGAGGCCGCCGGCGAACGCGATGAGCATGCTCTCCGTCATCAACTGGCGGACGATCCGGCCGGTGACGGCGCCGAGGGCGACGCGGACCGCGATCTCGCCCTGACGCGCGGAGGCCTTGGCGAGGAGAAGATTGGCCACGTTCGCGCAGGCGATGAGCAGCACGGCGCCGACGGCCGCGAGCAGGGTCAGCGCGGGGGCGCGCGTATTGCCATAGACCGCCTCGTGGAGGGAGCGGACGGCGACGGACCATTTCTGGCGGAACGGCGGGTATTGGGAGTTGATGCCGGGGCGGGCGGAGACGAGTTCGAGGGTGGCCCGTTCGGCGGTGGCGCCGGGTTTGAGCCGGCCGATGACGTTGCAGACGTAGTTGTAGTTGCGGACCTGCTTGTAGGCATCGGCGCGGATCGTGGCAGGGATCAAAAAGGCGACGTTGGGATTCAGCAGCGCCTGCGGCGGCAGGACGCCGATGACCGTGTAGCTTTGGGCATCGATCTGGACGGTGCGGTCGATGACGGCCGCGTCGCCCTGGAAACGCGACTGCCAGAGCTCGTGCGAAAGGATGACGACATTGCGGTTGCCGCCGGGAGCGTCGTCCTCGCGCGTGAAGCCGCGGCCGATGACCGGGTTGAGCCGGAGGACGCGGAGATAGTCCGCGGAAACCTCGAGACCGCTGACGCGGATGGGATCGCCGTTGCCGGTGAGGTTCTTGTCGACGTTGTGCGCGGCGGCGATGGACTCGAGCTGGGTGGTCTGACCCTCCCAGTCCGTGAACACGCCGCCGTCGGTGACGGCGAAGCCGCCGGTATTGGGAACCTCGGCGACCTGGACCAGACGGTCCGGCTCGGGGTACGGCAGCGGCTGGAGCAGCAGCGCATTGACGACACTGAAGATTGCGGTGTTCGCGCCGATGCCGAGCGCGAGCGTGAGCACGGCGGCGACGACGAAGCCGGGCGATTTGGCGAACTGGCGGAAGGCGAAGCGGAGGTCGGCGAGCATGGGAAAGTAGTGAGTAGCGGGTAGCGAGTAGCGGGTAGTGAGTAGAGGAGAGGAAAGATGCGTGGCTGACTTGGGTTGGGGATGCTCGCTACTCGATGCTCACTACTGTTTGGTTACTCGGCGCGCAACGCGATGATCGGATCGACGCGCGTGGCCCGCCGGGCGGGCAGCCAGCAGGCGAGGGCCGCGGTGGCAAAGAGCAGGAGCGCGACGGCGCCCAGGGCGAGCGGGTCGGGACCGGCGACGCGCGGCAACAGCGAGTTCAGGAGGCGGGCGAGGACGTAGGCGCCGATGGCGCCGAGGCCGAGACCGAAAAGCGCGAGGCGGAGTCCGTGCCGCAGCACGAGCGCCAGCACGTCGCGCGGCTGGGCGCCGAGCGCAAGGCGAATGCCGAATTCGCCGGTGCGTTGCGCGACGACGTGGGAGATCACGCCGTAGAGGCCGACGGCGGCGAGCGCCAGGCCCAGCAGCGCGAACCAGGCGAGCGTCTGCGCCGCGAGCACCAGGTTGTGCTGCTGCTGGCCGGCGAGCTGGCGGACGGTGCCCACGTCGGTGGCGGCGAGATCGGGGTCGACCTCGGCGATGGCGCGGCGGACCGGGGCGGCCAGCGCGGCCGGGGCGGCGGCGCGCACGACTGCATAGACATAGCCCCAGGGCTCGTGCACGAGCGGCTTGTAGATCTGGTACGGCGTGGAAGGCGCCCGCGTGCTCGCGGCCGTGTCGACGTCCCGCACGACGCCGATGACCTCGGCCCAGTACGGCTGGCCGCTGTCCATGCTGCCGATGCGCCGGCCGAGCGGGCTGTGGCCCGGCCAGAGCCGGCGCGCGAGGCCCTCGTTGATGACGATGACGCGCGGGTCGTCGGCCTTGATTCCGGCCGGGAACAGCCGGCCGTCGAGCAGCGGAATGCCCAGCGTGGCGAAGTAGCCCGGGCTGACCATCACATGAAAGGCCACCGGCAGCCGCGCGGCGTCGGCGGGCGTCTGGCCCTCCACGAGGATCGGACGATCGCCGTTGTAGGAAAAGATCGGGAGGGAGGTCGCGATCGCAGCCCCCGCGACGCCGGGCAGGGCGGCGAGGCGGGATTCGAGGCGGCGGTAAAGTTCGATGCGTTTCGCATCGGTATCGTAGCGGCTCTCGGGGAGGGGGAGGGTGGCCGTGAGCACGCTCCCGGTGTCCCAGCCGGCGGCGCGCTCGAGCAGGCGGGCGAAGCCGCGCTGGAGGATGGCCGCGCCGCCCAGCAGCACGAACGCGAGCGCGACCTCGGCCACGATCAGAGCCTGGCGGATGCGGTGGTGGCCGCGGCCGGCGGTGGCGCCGCGCGATTGCTGTTTCAAGGCGGTGTTCACGTCGGTGCGCGCGGCGAACCAGGCGGGCGCCAGGCCGAAGAGGACGCCGGTGAGCAGCGAGATGAGCAGCGTGAGCAGGAGGACCGGGCCGTTCAGGCTGACCTCGAGCCCCTGGCCCGCCCCGCCGATCAGGTAGTAACGGTCGACGACCCGGTTGAGGATCGCCGCGACGAGCAGGCCGACGGCGCCGCCGGCGAGTCCGACCAGGACGGATTCAAGGAGTTGCAGGGCCGTCAGGCGGCCGCGCGAGGCGCCGAGCGCGGCGCGGATCGCGATCTCGCGGACGCCGGCGGCGGCGCGGGCGAGCTGGAGGTTGGCGAGATTGGCGCAGGCGATGAGGAGGACGCAGCCGGAGAGGCCGAGCAGCATCCACGAGACCTGCCGGCCAAGCTTGTCGGTCAGCGCCTCCCGCAGCGCGAGCGCGCGATACTGCAGGCCGGCATAGCTTTCGGGATGGGCCGTCTCCTGCGCGCGGGCCACGGGGGCGAGTTCGGCGGCGACGCGGGCGGGCGCGGCGCCCGGCCGGAGCCGGCCGATGAGCGAGAACACCCGGAAGTCGCGCCAGAGGAGCTGCTCCGGGCTGAAATTGAGCGGACGCCACAGCGCCGCGCGGCCCCAGAGGGGCCCGTAGTCGAAGCGCGGCGGCATGACGCCGATGATGACAACGCTTCGGCCATCGAGGCGGAGGGTGCGGCCGATGATGTCGGGAGCGCCGCCATAGCGCTGCTGCCAGAACGCATGGCTCAGCAGGGCGACCTGGTTGCGCCCCGGCTCGTATTCCCCGGCGGCGAACGGCCGGCCGAGCAAGGGCGGGATGCCGAAGGTGGCGAAGGCATCCGCGGAGACGGCGACGGTGCCCAGGCGCTCGGCGGGCTGGCCAGGCTCGGACACCGCCAGGCTCTCGAAGCAGATGGTCGTGAGGCTTTCGAAGGCCGAGATTTGCGCCCGGATCTCGCCGAGCTCCAACGCTGAGAACAGGCGCCGTTCACCCTGGGGGGTGACGCTGGTCAGCTGGAACAGTTGCGCCGGCCGGGGAAACGGGCCGTCGCGAAAAAGCAGTGCGCCGACCACGCTGAACATCGACGTGTTCACCCCGATGCCGAGTGCGAACGTGGCGAGCGCGACGAGGGTGTAACCCGGGGTGAGCGCGAGGCGGCGCACGGCGATTCTCAAGGCTGAGAGCATGCGAACGTAGCGGGTAGCCGGTAGCGAGTAGTGAGTAAAGGATAGGGGCTGATGGTGTCGCGGTGGGGATGGTCGCCTCTCGCGACGCGATGCCCGCCACGGGTTGATTACTCCGCGCGCAAGGCGATGACGGGGTCGACCCGCAGGGCGCGGCGGGCGGGGAAATAGCAGGCGCAGGCGGCGGTGGCGCCGAGCACGAGGATGACGGCCGGGAAGGCAAACGGGTCGACGGCGCGGACGCCGAACAGGAAGCGGGAGAGCGCGACCGAGAGCAACAGCGCCAGGACCAGCCCGGCGGCCAGGCCAATCACCGTCAGTCGCAGGCCCTCGTGCGAGACGAACCGCATGACGTCGGCCCGGTTCGCCCCCAAGGCGACGCGTACGCCGATTTCGCGGGTACGGCTCGTCACCCCGTAGGAGACGACAGCATAGAGTCCGAGGATCGCCAGCAGGAGGCCGATGCCTCCCTGGACGCCGGCCAGCATCGCCCCGGCCCGCAGCGGCATGAGCGCGAAAAAGCTCGAGACCAGATGATCGTCCATCGTGCCGATGCTATAGACCGGCAGATCCGGATCGAGCGCGTGCACCGCGTCCTCAGCGCTGCGCAGGAGGCCGCGCGGATCCCCGACGGACCGCACGACCAGGGTGACGGGCGTGTCGTAGGCCTGGGCGACGGGCGTGTAGTAATACGGTCGCGGGTCCTCGGTGATCATGACGTATTTGCCCGTGGCGACGACGCCGACGACCTCGATCGGCGGGCTGCCGGTCCAATCGCGATGGAAGTGCTGGCCGATGGGATCCAGGCCGGGCCAGAAGGCCTTCGCCATCGCCTCGTTGATCACGGCGACATGGGGCGCATGTTCATCGTCGGTGGGGAGCAGATCGCGCCCGCGGCGGACCGGCACCCCCATGGTCTGGAGAAAGCCGGACTCGACGGCGGACAGGGCCACCGTCGCGTGGCCGTCGGTGAGACGGGCGGGAGAGTTGTCCGGCCAGTGCTGGCGGATCACGATGTTGAGGCCGAACGGCACGTGCTGCCCCACGCTGGCGGCCTCGACGCCGGGCAGCGCGCGGACGCGCTCCAGCAGCTGCTTTTGAAAACGCAGGCCGCGGTCCTGATTGTAGCCCTGCAGGCCGAGATCGAAGGACAGCATCAGCAGGCGCGCCGGGCGGAAACCCAGGTTGAGATCGCGAGCGGCCTGCAATCCGCGCAGGAGCAGGGCGGCGACGACCAGGACGACGCACGACGTCGCGACCTGGCCGATGACGAGCGCATCGCGGAAACGGTGGCGTCGGCCGGTGGCGGCGCGGCCACCCTGCTTGAGCGATTCGTTGAGGTCGATGCGCGACGCGTGTAGGGCGGGAAACAGACCGGAGGCGACGCCGGCCAGGAGGGAGATCACGGCGGTAAAAATCCAGATCTGCCAGCCCACGGCGGGATCGCGGCGGATGGGCAGGTCGCCGACCGGCATGAGGTCGCCGAGATACTGGCCGCCCCAACCGGCAAGCAGATAGCCGACGACGCCGGCGAGCAGCGCGAGGAAAACGCTTTCGACGAGGAGCTGGCGGATGAGGCGGGCGCGCGAGGCGCCGAGGGCGGCGCGGACGACCAATTCCTTCCCCCGATCGACCGCGCGGGCACCCATCAGGTTGGCGACGTTGGCGCAGGCGATGAAAAGAACGAGCGTGACCAGGCCAATAAACAACGCGGTGAAGACCGGCGCGAAGTCGGTCATCGACGGATCGGGCCGCGCGCGCTGCTCGAGCACGGCCTGGTAACGGACATTGCGATGCTCCTGGGGAAAATCCTTGGCGAAGCGTTGCGCGAAGACGGCGAGCTCGGCGTTGGCGCCGGCGATCGACGCTCCGGGCGGGAGGTAGGCGAGGACCTTCCAGGCGCTCGCACTGCGGTATTTGAAAAACCCGTCGCCGCCGGCGCGCAGGAGTGGACAGGTGCCGCTCGGGACGAACAGGGCGACGGTGATGCCCGAGGAGAAGCTGTCCAAGCCGGGCGCGGCGACGCCGACGACGGTGAACGGTTTCGAATCAATGATCAGCGTGCGACCGACGATGGACGGGTCGCTCCCGAGGCGGTTCTGCCAAAAACGATGCGTGAGGACGGCTACGGGTGTGCCCGGCGGCATTTCGCCGTCACCGGCCTGCAGGGGCCGGCCGAGAACGGCCGGAACGCCGAGCTTGGCGAACGCATCGGGGGTGACCGCCTCGACCCAGACGCGCTCGGGCGACTGGCCGGGCACGCTGACATGCGCCGGCGTGGAGAAGAAGGCGATATGATCGCGGAGGGCCTTCGAACCGGCGCGAATGTCCTGGAAATCCAGGAAGGAGAGCTGGTGCGGCAGATTGAACAGGTCGCTGCGCTCGACAATCGCGATGAGCCGGCCGGGGTCGCGCACAGGCATCGGCCGCAGGAAAATCGCGCTGACCATCGAAAAGATCTGGGTGTTGACGGCGATGCCGAAGGCGAGGGTGAGCACGACGACGAGCGTGTAGCCGGGCGACTTGACCAGTTGGCGGAGGGCGAACCTGAGATCAGAGATCATGGGGGAGAGCGGTGGGCTGTGAGCGGTCGGCGGTAAGCGATAAGCAAGAGAGGATGAGCGCGAGGGTCTGGGAGGGCGGCATCGTGCGGTTTCTGAGGTCTGGGCTGGTCGCCTGAAGCTTAGGGCTTGTTGCTGGATGGTCCGACCACCGCCGCGACGATCGCGGCCACGGCCGCGGAATCGACCTCGCGGCCGCCCGCGCGATGCAGCAGGCGGCCGTCCGGACTGAAGACGAGGACGTGGCAGCGCTTGCCCGGCAGGCGGTAGGCCCGGGCCAGGCTGCCGCCCCAATCCAGCAGGGTCCACTGCGCCTTGTCCTGGGGAAACTTGCCTTTGATGAAACCCCGGATGAATCCGGGAACGGCCGGGAGGGTGGCCACCGGCACCCATTGCGTGACGGGAGCCCCGGCGGCCTCGAGGCCGCGCCCGACGGCCTGCGACCAAGGGCCGGAAAACTTGCTGCCTTCGCGGTCGGCAACGACCATGACCGCGATCTTCCCGGCGCACAGCGCCTGCGTGTACTCGCGGTCGAACTGATCCTGGAGGGCAAAGCGCAGCGCCGGAACCGGCGCCTCGGCCGCAGCCGGCCCAGTCTCCGCCTGGAGCGGCCGGACTCCAAGCAGGGCAAGAACGGCCAGCACGGCGACGGCGCGGAGTTCGGATCGAGGGGGGAAGGTCATGGGAAGGTAGGGGGTAGCGCGTAGCGAGTAGTGAGTGGAACGTTGGGACGGCGGATGATGGAAGGGGGGGCGATGATCGCTACGGATTGGCTACTCGGCCCGCAGGGCGACCACGGGATCGACGCGGGTCGCGCGGCGGGCGGGCAGGTAACCCGCCAGCAGGGCGGTCAGGAAAAGGACGACCGCGCCACCGGCGTAGGTGAGGGGATCGGTGCCGGAAATGCCGAACAGCTGGCTTTGCAGCAGCCGGCTGACGGCCCAGGCGCCGGCCAGGCCGAGCGCGATGCCGGGCCCGGCGAGCCGCAGGCCGCGCCCGAGCACGCCGCGGAGCACATCGCCCCGCTGGGCGCCGAGCGCCACGCGGATACCCACCTCCCGCGTGCGCTGGCCGACCAGGCACGCGAGCACGCCGTAGATCCCGACCGCCGCCAGGAGCAGCGCGGTGGCGGCGAAGAAGGTGAAGAGTCCCATGCTGAAGCGCCGATCGGACGAAAAGTTGGCGACGCGCGCGGACATCAGCTCGACATCGAAGATCGGCTCGCCGGGTGCCGCCATCTTCACCGCCGCCCGCACCGAACCGAGGGCGCCGGCCGGATCGGCGCGCGTGCGCACCACGAGGTGCAGCGGCATCGGCGCCGGCCATTGCTGAAGCAGGCAGTAGTATTCGGGGGAGATCCCGCGTTCGGCGCCGAGCTGGGTCGTGTTGCCGACGATGCCGATCACCTCGAGCTGCGGCAGCTTCATCTCGGGCTGCCCGATCTGGATGCGCTTGCAGATCGGATCCTCGCCGGGCCAGAACTTGTCGGCCATGCTCTGGCTGATCACGCAGTGGACGGTGAAGCCGGCGTAGATCTTCGTCAGCAAGGCGATCGAGAGGACCTCGCCGGCGGGCATGGTCGGCACGGGCTCATGGCCGTCAAAGACCCGGCCGCGGACGAGCGGTATGCCCATGGCCCGGAAATAGTCGGGGGTGACCACGTGCACGTTCGCGCTCGGGAACTTGCCCGGGACCGGGGCCGGGCGATCGGTTCGGAAGAACCAGTTGTCGGAGGTGTCCCAGGTGTAGGGCAGGGACGAGACAAACGCGGCCGCCTCCACCTCCGGCAGCGCCTGCACCTGGGCGAGGATGCGGTCGTGGTAGGTGATGTAACCCAGCGGATCGCGCCGGTGGGTCTCCTGCGGCGGCGAGGCCACGCGCAGCGTAAGCAGGCGCTCGACCTGAATGCCGGGATCGACGGCGGCGAGGCGCGCCAGGCTGCGGATCAGGAGCCCGGCGCCCACCAGCAGCATCAACGCGAGGGCAACCTGCGCGACCACCAGCCCGTCGGCGAGGTGGATGCGGCCGAGCCAGGTGCGCACCGCCGGCCGGGTGCTCTTGAGGGCGGCGTTGGGATTCGTGTGGGAAAGCTGCCAGGCGGGCGCGAGGCCGAAGGCGAGGCCGGTCACCAGGGTGACCCCGATGACGAACAGCAGGACGCCGCGGTCCGTCGCCCCGGTGCCCGCCATGGCGGCGCGCATTTCCCACGGGACGAGGCGGCGCACGAACTCGTAGCCCCAGGTTCCCACCAACGCGCCGAGGAGGCCGCCCGCGCCGGCCAGCAGGAGGCTTTCAACGAGCAGCTGGCGGACCAGCGCACCTCGCGTCGCGCCCAGCGCGATCCGGATGGCCATCTCGCGGGCGCGGCCGAACGAACGGGCGAGCAGCATGTTCGCGATGTTCACACAGGCGATCAGCAGCACCAGGCTGACCGCGCCGAGCAGCAGGAAGAGGTTGGTGCGCGCCTGGCCGGCCATCCGTTCGCGCAAGGGCACGACGTTGACGCCGAGGCCGGCGTTCTCCTTCGGGTAGGCCTGCTCCAGGCGCCGGCCGATGGCGGTCATTTGCGCCCGCGCGGCCTCCAGGGTGACCCCGGGCTTCAGCCGCCCGAGCACGGACGTGCCGTTGTGGTTCGCGCGTTCGCGCATGAACTGCTGGTCGACGAAGGGATCGATCGGCACGAACAGATCCGCGTCCCGGGAAAAGTGGAATCCCACCGGCAGGATGCCGGCCACGGTGGTGGCCTGGCCGTCGAGCAGGACCGTCTGGCCGACCAGATCGGGCGCGCCCGCGAAATGCCGCTGCCAGGCGGCGTGGGTGAGCCACAGGACCGGGGCCGCCCCGGCCCGGTCGTCGGCGGCCGCGAGATCACGACCCTGGGCCGCGTGCACGCCCACGGCGGGAAAGAAATCCCCGGAGACCTGGGCGATCGTGATCTGCTCGGCTCCGCCCGGGGTCTGCACCTTGGATCCCGCGGTGCGGTAGATGGCGAGGGCGCTGAACACGTCCTGGCCGGCGCGCCAGTCGAGGAAATTGGGATAGGACACGCTCATGTCGCTCCACTGCTCGCTGCGTTCGGACAGGTGGGCGAGCCGGTCGGAGCCCGGAAAGGGCAGGGCACGCAGGAACGTGGTGTTGACGATGCTGAAAATGGACGTCGTCGCGCCGATGCCGATCGCGAGGGTGAGGATCACCACCGCCGTGAACCCGGGAGACTTGGCAAACTGGCGAATGGCGAACTTGAGGTCGGTGAGCATCGAGGGAAGTAGTGGGTAGCGAGTAGTGAGAAGAACGGTAGCGCGGTGGATGATGGCAGGGGGCTATGCTCGCTTCTCGCTACTCGATGCTCGCTACGGGTTGATCACTCCGCGCGCAGGGCGACGATCGGGTTGACCTTGGTCGCACGGCGGGCGGGGATCCAGGTCGCGAAGAGGGCGACGACAAAGATCACCACGGTGGTGGCGACGACGATGGAGTAGTTCTGGGCGATGATCAGGCCAAGGCTCGGACGAAGGGCCAGCCCGAGCAGGTAGGACCCGATCGCCCCGAGAAAAAGCCCGATCAGGGTCAGCCGCAGGCTCTGGCGCAAGACGATGCGCAGCACGTCGGCCGGCCGCGCGCCCAGCGCGAGGCGGATGCCGAACTCGGACGTGCGCTGACTGACATTATTGGATACGATGCCATAGAGGCCGACGCTGGCCAGCGCCAGACCGAGCAAGGCGAAGGCCAGCAGGACGCCGTTGATCACGACAACATTGTGCAGGAATCGGTCCCGCATGTCCTGCACGGTCCAGACGAAGCGGGCGGCCACGTCGGGCGAGACGTCCGCCACCGCCCGGCGGAGGTCGTTGGCGAAGCGGCCGGGATTGGTTCCGCGGACGGCGACCTGGAACCACGACCACGGACCGTGCGTCATGGTGGTGTAGTACTGCATGTGCGTGGTGGGTTCGGCGAAGGCGATGGGATCATCCGCATCGGCGACCACGCCGATGATCTCCCGCCAGGTCACCTTGCCATCACCCCCTTTGACCCCGAGACGCCGGCCCAGCGCACTGCCGGCGGGCCAGAAGTGCTTCGCCAGCGACTCGTTGACGACGGTCTGTTCGACCGAGGTGAAGGAAACGTTGTCGGGAAAGGTCCGCCCCTCGAGGAGGCGGATGCCGAGAGTCTTGAAGAATCCCGGCGTGACCAAAAACGCAACGCCCTTGGGGAAGTGGTTGCCGGCCGCATCCTGGCCATCGATCAGGACATCATTCACGGAGCCGCCACCCGCGATCGGGAACATCGAGGCAATGGTATAGGCCTGGATTCCGGGAATGGCGGCGAGGCGGGCGCACAGGGCGTCCTGGAAGGCGCGGCGCTTCTCGACGGTTTCGTAGATCCGTTCATCGATCTGCACGTTGGCCGTGAGAATGGATTCGCTGTCCCAATGCGGCCGGGTGGTGAGGGTGTGATCGAGGCCGCGGATCATCATCCCGGCGACCGACAGCAGGGTGAGGGAGAGCGCGACCTGACCGATGACGAGGACGCTGCGAATCCAGCCCTGGCGTTTGCCACCGCTGGAGCCGCGCGCTTGTTGCTTGAGGGCCTCGTTGACATCGGTGCGCGAGGCGAGCAAGGCCGGGACCAGGCCAAAGCCGAGTCCGGCGAGGATCGAGACGGCGGCGGTGAAACCCAGCACGCGTCCGTCGATCGACATGACCAGGGTGGAGGTCAATCCCAGCCGGATGTTGCGCCCGATGAGCTCGTTGCTCCAGCGGGCGATCAGCAGGCCCAAGAGCCCGCCGGCGACGGACAGGACCAGGGACTCGGTCAATTGCTGTTTGACCAGCATCCAGCGCGTGGCACCGAGCGCGGTGCGGATGGCCAGGTCGCGGAGGCGGGACGCCGCGCGGGCCATCTGGAGATTGGCGAGATTGGCGCAGGCCAGCGCGAGAATGGCCGCGGCCAGGCCGAGCTGCAGGACGATGATCGCGACGTTGGCGGAACCGCCGACGCGTCCGGCCAATTGCACCCGAAAGTGGTAGTTGGGGTAGAGGCGCGGGTTTTCCTTGACCCAGCGCTCGGCCACGGGCGCGAGGCGGGCCAGGGCTTGCGGCAAGGGGACGCCCGGGGCGAGACGCAGGAGCAGACCCGCCTCCCGGCGATCCCGGCCTTCCTGCTGCTCCTTGGAAAAGACCAGGGGACGGAAATACTGGCCCTCGCCGAAGACAAAGGTCGCCGAGTAGGCCTTGGGCAGGACTCCGATGATGGTGAAAATGCGGCCGCTGATGCGCAGGGTCTGGCCGAGCACATCCGGCTTCGCGGCAAATCTCGTCCGCCACATTTCCTCGGTCAGCAGCACGACGGTATCCCGGCCGGCCACGCATTCGTCGGCGGTGAAGACGCGCCCGAGCAAGGGCGGGGTTTCCAGCACCTGGAACAGATCGGCCTTGACCGCGGTGCCCTGGACCTGTTCCGGAAGCTGGTCCGGCAGGGAGACGGTTTCCATGGTGCCGGACACGGGCGCGATGGCGGTGAAGGCCTGGCCGGCGTGGCTGCGCAGCTCCTCGATCTCCGGGGCGGAGAAGTTGATGAATTCCGCCTCCGGGGTCTGCCCGTTGAGCGAGATGATGGTTTCCGGCCGCGGGAAGGGGGCGGTGGCAAACATCAGCGTGTTCATCAGCGAGAACATCGATGAGTTCACGCCGATGCCCAGGCCCAGCGTGAGCAGCGATATGATGGTGAAGCCCGGAGACTTGAGCAGGGTGCGCAGGGCGTAACGGAGGTTTTGCATGGAAAGTGGCGAGTAGCGGGTGGTGAGTGGCGCGCGGTGAGCAGACGGGCGGGGAATTGGGGTCGGAGGGTCGTTCTGAAATGGCCGCTACTCGCTGCTCGATGCTGGCTCCTGGTTGGTTACTCCGCCCGCAGCGCCTCCACCGGGCTGATCCGGGTGGCGCGGCGCGCGGGCAGGTAACAGGCGAACAGCATGGCGGACGCGAGCACGCCGACATTCACGGCGAGCAGCCAGAGGCCGGGCAACGGCATGGCCGGCATGGCGCGGCGGAGGACGATGGTGAGCGCGTAGTAGATCGGGATGCCGACGGCGATGCCGATGACCAGGAGGCGGACGCCCTCGCCCAGGATCAGGCGAATGATGTCGCCGCGGACGGCGCCCAGCGCCATCCGCACGCCGATGTCCCGGGTGCGCTGCGCCGTGAGCTGCGAGATGACGCCGAACAGGCCCACCGCCGCGATCAGCAGCCCCATGGCGGCGGAGACGGCCAGGTTCACGATCACCAGATTCAGGTTGGCCAGGTTGCGTTCGTACGATGCGCGCAGCGAACCCGCCGCGGCGACCGGGAGGTCGGCGTCAATCGAAGCCACGGCCTCACGCACGCTCCGGGTGAGCGACTCGGGGGTCACCGAGGTGCGCAGCACCAGCCCGACGTAGCGGCTCAGCGATTGCGCGAGCGGCCGGTAAAGTTGCAGCGACGTCTCCGAGGCCGTCAACCGGCCCAGCATGCCGACATCGGCGACCACGCCGACGATTTCGATCCAGCGGGCGTCGTCGCCCAGGCGCACGCGGCGGCCGACCGGGCTCTGGCCCGGCCAGAACCGCCGGGCAAACGCCTCGTTGATGACGGCGACCGCCGGATCCTTCTCCGTGACATCGGCCGGGAAGATCACGCCCTGCCGCAGCGGAATCTGGAGGGCCGCGAAAAAGCCGGAGGTCACGGACCCTACCTGGGTCAGGGGCCGGCGGCTGGCTTCCTCCTCGGGCTGGCCCTCGATGGCGAGCGGCGTCGTGGGTCCGAGCGCGTACATCGGGAGGTTCCGGCAGATGACGGCGTGCTGCACCCCGGGGATCGCAGCGAGCTTCGGCAGGAGCGTCCGGTAGAACGTGCGGCTGCGCGCGTCGTCGCCGTACGGATTGTAGGGCAGGGCGACGTAGCCGGAGAAAAGTCCGTCGATGGTCCAACCCACCTGGCGGTTGACAAAGGTGCGGGCGCCGACGCCGAATGCGGCGGACAGGCCCACGAGTGCGAGGGCGATGGCGACCTCGCCCACGATCAGCGTGCCTTTCAGCCGCTGGTGGGTGCGGCCCGCGGTGGCGCCGCGGGCGCCCTCCTTCAGGGTCTCGGCGGCCGGGGCGCGCGAGGCGAGCCAGGCGGGGGCGAGGCCGAAGGCGAATCCGCTCAGGAGCGAGCTGGCCGCCGCGAAGACGAGGACGCGCCCATCGATCGGCAGCGCGTACCCCGGCTCGTTGTTGATGAGCAGCAGGCTGCCGAGGAGGTGATTGGACCAGGAGGCGACGAGGAGGCCGCCGGCGCCGCCCGCGGCCGCCAGGATCATGCTCTCGGCCATCAGCGGCGACATCAGCTGGCGACGGCCGCCGCCGAGCGCGGCGCGGATCGCGAATTCGCGGCTGCGGCCGAAGGCGCGGGCCACCTGCAGGCTGGCGAGGTTGGCGCAGGCGATCAGGAGCATGGCAAGCGCAATGCCGGTCATCAGCCACAGCAGGCTCGTGCTGACGCTGTCCATGTTCGACTGGGCCAGCCCGACTGCGCGCAGGCCGCGGCCGTCATTCTCCTTCGGATACGCCTGCTGCAGCCGGGCGGCCACCGTCGCCAGTTCGGCCTGGGCCTGACGGAGGTCCACCCCGGGCTTCAGGCGGGCGACGGCGTGCATCCACGAGCCCGTCCGGTCGGTCCGGAAGCTCGGTGCGATCACCCGCGGCAGGACGAATTCCGCCGGGCCCCACACGATCGGCGCATCGAACCGCTCCGGCAGCACGCCGACCACGGTGTACGGCTGGGCGTTGACGCGGATGGTGCGTCCGATGACGCCGGCGTCACCCGCATACCGCCGGACCCAGGCCCGGTGGGTCAGGACGATGACCGCCGGCTTCTCGGGCTGGTCGTCGCCCGGCAGGAAGCCGCGGCCGAGCGAGGGCTGCACTCCGAGCACGTCAAAGAAGTCCGCGGTCCCCGCCAGGCCGGTAACCTGCTCGGCCGGCTGGCCGGGGTCGCCGAGGGAGTAGTTGTCGTTGTTGTAGAGGGCGAACCCGGAAAACGACCGGGCGGTTTCGCGCAGCTCCAGGGCGTTGGCCGGCGCGTGTCCATCCCGCTGCGACAGCCGCGAGGTTCCGAAGACGCGCACGAGCCGGTCGGCGTCCGGGTACGGCACATTGCGGAGCAGGAAGGCGTTCGCCGTGCTGAACGACGACGTGCTCAGGCCGATGCCAAGCGCGAGAGTGAGCACCGCCACGACGGTGAAGCCGGGCGATTTGGCCAGCTGGCGCAGGGCGAATCTGAGATCGGAGAGCATTATGGGGTAAAGGTTTCGGGGTAAGGGGTAAGAGAGCGGTCGGGATCCGGGCTCCTTTATGCTTTGCACATAAAACGTTACACGGATTGCGAAGCCCTTATTCGGCGCGGAGCGCGTTGAGGGGGTTGATCCGGGTGGCGCGGCGGGCCGGGACCCAGCAGGCCAAGAGGGCCACGCCAAACAGGAAGAGCCCCACCAGCGCGATGGTCACGGGATCCAGGGAGCCCACGCGGGGCATCGACGCCCGCACCGCGATGTTCAAGCCGCCGGCGAGGATGGCGCCGATGGCGAGTCCGATGGCTGTCAGCAGCACGCCGCGGCGGAGCACGAGCGCCAGCACGTCGCCCGGCTTCGCCCCGAGGGCGAGCCGGATGCCGAACTCGCCGGTGCGCTGGGCCACCAGGTTGGAGATGACCCCGTAGAGCCCGATGGCGGCGAGCAGGAGCCCGAGCAGGGCGAATCCGGCCAGCGTGTCGTTGACGACGATGAAGCTGCGCAGGAACTGGTCGGCGGATTCCGGCACCGTGTACATCAGCTGCACGGCGACATCCGGATCGACGTCGGCGACCGCCCGGCGCAGTTCGCTCTTGAACGTCGCGGGGGCCGGCGCCCGCACGATCAGCCACAGGTAACCCCACGGCTCGTTGACCAGCGGCTTGTAGACCTGGAACATCGTGTGCGGGGCGCTGGGGTTCAGCGCGTCATGGATGTCGCGCACGACCCCGATGATTTCGCGCCAGACCACGACGTCGCCCTGGCGGTCGCCGAGGCGCTTGCCGACGGCGCTATCGTGCGGCCAGAAATGGCGGGCCATGGTCTCGTTGATGATGACCAGCGGCGGGCTGTCCGCTTTCAGCTCCGCCGGGAACAGGCGGCCTTCGATCAGGGGAACGCCCAGGGTGGCGAAGAAGTCCGCAGTGACCATGGTGTAGCCGCCGATCGGTTGCTTCGTCGGATCATCCGAGGTCACGCCCGGAATCTCGAAGGAGATTTCCTTCGAATAGCCGAACAGTGGCGGGGTCGAGCAGATCGCGGTGTGCTCGGCGTGCGGGATCTGCGCCAGCCGGCGGGTGAACTTGTCGATCGCGACGCGCCGCTTGTCCTCGGTGTTGTAGGTGGACTGCTCGGCCATGTGGATGTTGGCGAGCAGCACGCGGTCGGTATCCCAGCCCTTGTCGCTCTTCAGGAGGTCGCTGAAGCCGCGGATCATCACGCCGGCGGTCGCCAGCAGCGCCAGGGCCAGCGCCACTTCGACCACGACCAGGCTGTTGCGCAGGCGGTGAGTCTGCCGGCTCGCGGTGGAGCCGCGCGACTGTTGCTTCAGGGTGTTGACCATGTCGCCGCGGGAGGCCAGCCAGGCGGGCACCAGGCCGAACAACAGGCCGCTGAGGAGCGAGACGAGGAACGCCGCGGCGAGAACCGGGCCGTTCATCTCCAGGTGGAGCGTTTCCGTGGTTCCGATGGGGATGGACCGGCCGATCAGGTCGTTCGACCACTTTCCGACCAGCAGGCCGAGTGCGCCGCCGCTGAGGGCGAGCACGAGTGATTCCGCGAGCTGGTGGACGACCAGACGGCCGCGGGAGGCCCCGAGCGCCGAGCGGATCGCGAGATCGCGGGTGTTGCCCGCGGCGCGGGCGAGCTGGAGGTTGGCGAGATTGAAGCACGCGATCAACAGCACGGCGGCGCCGACGCCGAACAGCAGCCAGGTGATGAACGCGAAGGGGCTGCCGGTCAGGATCGCCTTCTGCAGGAGCATGACCTTGACGCCCCGGCCGGCGCTCACCTGCGGGTAGTCGCGCGCCCAGCGGGCGAGCAGCGGCTTCAGCTGGGCGGTGGCCTGGGCGGCGGTGACACCCGGACGGAGACGGCCGATCGCGCCGAAGAAGTGGCTGTTGCGATCATCGACGATATGGCGCGGGATCGACATCGGGCGCCACAGGTCGATCGGGCCGAAGAAGAGCGGATAACCAAACGCGGGCGGCATGACTCCGATCACGGTGACCTGCTCGGCGTTGAGGCGGAGCGTCCGGCCGATGATCCGGGGATCGCCCCCGAAACGGGACTGCCAGAGTTTGTGACTGAGGACCGCGACCTGGGTGCGGCCGGCGACCTCTTCCTCGGCGGTGTACGGGCGCCCCAACATCGGCTGCACCTTGAAGGTGCGGAAGAAATCGACCGACGCGTCGAGCGAGACCAGGCGTTCCGCGGGCTGGCCGGGCTCCGCCATGTCATTGTTCCACTGCGAAAACGCCGTGATCGACTCGAAGGCCGCCGACGGGCCGGCGGCGGCCAGAGCGCGCATCTCGTCGATCTCGGCATAGGAGAACCCGTCGGGCTGACCCTGCGACGTAACGCCCTGGATGAATAGCATGCGGTCGGATTCCGGGAACGGCGCGCTGCGGAACAGCAGCGTATCGACCAGGGTATACATCGAGGTGTTCACCCCGATGCCCAGGGCCAGCGTCAGCAAGGCGATGGCGGTGAAGCCCGGCGACTTGGCGAGCTGGCGGCCGATGAAACGGAAGTTGATCATGGGGAGGGCGGGTG
>Ga0265338_10003011_pt1 | contig 24323 bp, 23 predicted proteins | sample 42126metaG_FD_193579 | JGI IMG/M metagenome (GOLD analysis project Ga0265338, IMG submission 193579) | Rhizosphere microbial communities from Carex aquatilis grown in University of Washington, Seatle, WA, United States - 4-21-26 metaG | ecosystem: Host-associated > Plants > Roots > Rhizosphere... | reverse complement strand
CGACGATTTCGTGCCCATGGACCGGCGTCTCGCCATCGAATCGGGCGCCACTTTTGGCCGGGGCATGGACCGGATTGCTTCGGCCAAGCGGAAGTCCCTCAACATTCAAATCATCGAGATGGGCCAACCGTTGTTCGCCTATCAAGCCCCGACGGGTTATCCCGAGGATTCGCGCAAGTGGGTCAACACCGGGGCTTTGATTTCCCGGATGAACTTCGCGCTCGCATTGGCGGAGCATAAACTCACGGATGTGTCGGTCGCGCCAGGGGAATTGGTTCACGGCGTGGACATTGACAAGCCCGACCTCGTCCTTGACCGATTGAACCAGGTGTACCTGCAGGGTGAACTGTCCGTTCCCACGCGCGCCACGTTGGAACGGCATCTCGCCGCCAACGGAGATGGCACGGCCAGTACCGTCAACATCCCCGAACTCACGGCCCTGATCCTTGGCTCGCCGGAATTTCAACGTCACTAATACGCGGAGACACACCATGAAACTTTCACGTCGAGCATTCCTCAAACGCGGTGGGCTTGCCCTCGTCTCGGTCGGCACGATCCCCCTGTGGGGGCCGTCATTCCTGCAACAACTGGTCTTTGCAGCCGATCCCGCGCGAGCGGCGGGCGGGAAGAAGATTCTCATTTGCATCTTCCAACGCGGCGCGGTGGACGGCCTGTCCATGGTCGTGCCTTACGGCGACAAATACTACTATGAAGCCCGCTCGGACATCGCCATCGCGCAGCCTACCCAGAAGGCTGGCTCGGAAGGCGTGCTCGACCTGGACGGCTTCTTTGGTTTCCACCCGGACATGGCCGCGCTATTGCCCATCTACAAGAGCGGCCACCTCGCGCTGATTCAGGCATGCGGCTCACCCAGTTCGAACCGCTCCCATTTCGACGCACAGGATTTCATGGAATGCGGCGTGGCGGACGACAAGTCGATCCGCACGGGCTGGCTCAACCGGGCATTGCTGCAATGCCCCGAGGACCGCGCCAAGCTTACACCGTTCCGCGCGGTCTCCATGTCCGCGATGCTGCCCCGCACATTGCAGGGCGATCAGGAAGCGCTTGCCATCCCCGATCTCAAGACCTTTGGCGTCGGCGCGGCCGGATTCACTCCGGGTGGCACCACGGCGGCGGCGGCAAACGGGTTCGAAGGCATGTACGAAAGCGCGGTGGGCGACCTGCTGCATGGCACTGGTAGGGACGCGTTCAATGCGATCGGGATGCTGAAAGCCGCCGACCCGACGAAGTACACGCCGCAACACGGCGCGTCCTACCCGAACGGCGAATTCGGTCGTTCCCTCATGCAGATCGCGCAAATGATCAAGGCCGACATCGGCGTCGAGGTCGCCTTTGCCGAGGTCGGCGGCTGGGACACGCATGCCAATCAGGGCGGCGCGGCGGGCCAGTTGGCCAACCGGTTTTCGGATTTCTCCCGCAGCCTCGCCGCGCTCTATCAGGACCTTGGTGACCGCATAAACGATGTGGTGGTCCTGACCATGAGTGAGTTTGGCCGTACTGTCCGCCAGAATGGCAACCGTGGCACCGACCACGGCCACGCTACCTGTTTCATGGTACTCGGGGGACCTGTTCGCGGCGGAAAGGTATATGGCCGATGGCCGGGCCTCGCCCGCGAGCAGCTGTTCGAAAGCCGCGACCTCATGCTGACCACCGACTACCGCGACGTCTTTGCCGAGCTGTCCCAGAAGCACCTCGGCGTACGCGACGTCGACAAGGTGTTCCCAAACCACCGAATCAATCCCAGCGATTATCGCGGCTTGCTCGCGTAGGCCGCGGACTGCTCGACCGAGACGGCCTGAGTGTCACCGACTTGTTTCCAAACTGAATTATGATTGCCGCTTGGCCGGGGTAGTGTTCCGACGCTGCCAGTCCTCCTTGGCTGCTGCGCGGGGCGGTTTCTTGCCGCTTCCTCCTAAGCGTTTACCCCCGCGCCCCTCCGTCCACGTTTTGCGCATCGTCCGGTTACCTAATCGTGACTTGTTTGCATTGTGCGTAATGGTCAGCGGTATGTTAAGACTTTATGCGAAATGAATTACCACAGCATTCGCAACTTTCAGCACATTTGGATTGTGATCGCGCTGATGGCATCTCTTCTGGCGACTCAATCACGCGCCTCGGAACGGCGAACTCCATCCGTCATTCCCGCGCCCAAGCTGGTGTTGGTCATCACTATCGATGGGCTACCCCAAGACCAGGTCCTCAAGTATTACGACCAGTTCGGCGAAGGCGGGTTCAAACGGCTCCTCGACCAAGGTGCCTGGTTCGACGACGCTCATCATGGCCACGCCACGACATATACAGCGGTAGGCCACGCGACGATTCTTACGGGCGCATACCCGTATCGGCATGGAGTGGTCGGCAATGACTGGTGGGACCGAGCCACGCAAAAGAAAGTATACTGTTGCGCGGACCCATCGAGCACGCTCCTCGGCGAACCGACGACAGAGAACACAGGCACCTCGCCGCGCAACCTGCAGGTGACCACCGTGGGGGATGAGTTGCGCCTTGCCACCGGAATGCAATCGAAAGTGCTGAGTGTGTCGCTGAAAGATCGTGGCGCGATCTTCACCAGCGGCAAGACCGGGGCGGCGTATTGGTTCAGCAAGGACACGGGTCGGTTCATCACGTCGACGTACTATGCGAAAGACTACCCGGACTGGTGGAAGCAGTTCGAGGCTGGCAAACCACAGGACAAATGGCTGAACAAGATATGGGAGCCCCTGTTGCCATCCGAGGCGTACTGGCAGTCGATGGTGGATGGATGCGCTTCGGGCCACGGATATAGGCTGAATATCGGCATCGGCGCCAGATTCCCGCACATCATGGGCGGCAACAAGTATTACGACGAATTGCGTTGGACACCGTTCGGCGACGACTACACAGTGGAGTTCCTGCTTACGGCGATCAAAGCCGAAAACCTCGGGAAAAACCCTCACGGCGTTCCCGACCTGGTGGCGGTGAGTTTCTCATGCCATGACGAAATCAATCATCTCTTCGGTCCGGAGAGCAAGCAATCGCAGGACGATATGTTGCGACTCGATAAAACGCTCGCGGCACTGTTCGCGGCAGTCGATCAATGGGTGGGGCTCGACCATGTGCTGGTCACCCTGACCGCCGACCACGGGTTCCCGAACAGCCCCGAATTCTTCCGTGATTCATTGCATTTTGAGACCGGCCGCATTGACCCGGAGAAACTACTGGCTGATTTGAATGCGGCGCTTGGAAAGAAGTTCGGCGAAGCGAAATACGCGGTCATGTGGCTCAATCCAACCATCAGCCTTGACCCCGCGGTCATCTCGGCGAAAGGGTTGAAGCACGAAGACGTGGAGAACGCCGCCGCCGAGTTCCTCCAGGAGTATCCCGGCATCCACACCGTTTTCACGCGCTCGCAATTGCTCAACGGCAGCCTGCCCCCGACGCGGTTTGGGTTGCTGGCAACGCGGTCGTGGCATCGCCAGTTGGGAGGTGACCTGTTCGTTATCCAGAGGCAGGGTTGGTATCTCTACAACGAATCAGACGAATACTGCACCACGCACGGCTCGCCCTGGTCCTACGACACGCATGTGCCTCTGATCTTCATGGGCACGAACTGGATCAAGCCCGGCGAATACGGGCAGGCCATTGAAATCGTTGATCTCGCGCCTACGTTGTCCACCGTCCTCGGCGTGCGCTTCCCCACCGGCGCGGAGGGACGCGTGATCCACGAGATCTTGCGGCAAGATCGCTGACATCGTTCGTCACAAATGCACTGCCGTCACGATGCGAGCATGGTTATTCCAACCCGCAACCAGATTCAAGAGCCCGGTTAGAACCGGGTGTGGCAGGCGATCTGGCCGTACGGCGCATTATTGCTTCGAAATTCAATGTCAGGGGCATCGAACTCGAACTCGCGATAGGGCATGCAGCCGGCTTCCGCTTCGATGGTAACTCTTGGCGTAATCTTCCATGAACAACCCGCGTTGAGACGAAGCTCCAGGTAATCCACAATAGCTCCATCCAATTTCGGCTGGCCATGGTCGCTCCCAAAACGTTCTCCCACGGCGAATGTCCCCGCTTCGATGCCCGCGCCGAGATACAGCAAGAGCCGTTCATTGATTTCGTACTCAACCCTCGGGTTGGGTAGCATAAAGTTCAACGTCCACTCATCAGAGAGTTTCCAGCGAACACCGGCCACTGGCAGGACGGGGTATTCGCATCGCACATCGACTCGCAACCCGAAGAACCACTGGACGTCGGCATCGACGAGATACACCACACCCAGAACCAGGGGGGCGTCGAAATCACGCCAACTGATGTCTCGGAAATCGCTGTAGATGCCCGGCTCGACTTCCATACGCATAAGCCATTGGTCTGCGACCTGATAGTCGAATCCTAACACTCCGCTGGCCTGCTGCAAAACGCGGGGGACCGCCGCATGATCGGGCACATCAAAGGAGAAGCGTTGCCACTCGAAGCCGAACCGCAACAACAAGTCCTTGTTGACTTGCGGGGAAATCACATACTTGAGATCAGCACTCTGCTCGTCAATCTCGCCGCCGTTTAAACCAGCGCCGCGTGTTTTCGCGTCGCCGACATAACTGTACTGAGTATCCAATTCCTGGGAAATATCCATCGGATTGGATGCCAACACGGCGGCATACGGAAAGAACAAGGCCATCATCGCGACGTAGTTGGCTTTCATCGCCCGGACTTCGCCTTATCCTGGATACAGCGGATTTCCTTCTTGATGTCCTGCAGCATGAGCGCCCCGTAGGCGATTCGCTCGGTTCCCTTTGTGAACTGGAGCGTTGGCGCGGCAAAAAAATCCCCCCGCCACACGAGCGCCTTGGATTTTCCGCCATCTTGCACCGGCCAGACTTCATAAAGCGTGGCCGACGTGTAGTAATTTCCGCTGACGTAGTATTCCACGTCCACGAGTTGAAAGTGGTCGCCCACCGGCAACAGATACACGGCCCCCAGACTCATTGTCCCGTGATAGTCCGCGTCAAACAGGGTGTAGTAGTAGAATGGGGTTAACGACGGTGTGGTGTCACTTCCCACCAACCCGATTCTCTTGAGGATTGGCAGGAACTCATGCGAAATAGCAATCTGTTCGAGCAACATTGTGCGAACTTGCTCGGATGGAGAGATGGTCTCCCCGGCGACTTCGTAGGGAAGCACTCCCGCAAGACCTTTTTGTTGAAATGCGGATGCCCGCGACAGCAACACTTTGGCCCAGCATTCAGCCACCTTTTGCGGATCCACCCGCTTCTGTACGCATCCCGCAAATTCCTGGGCCTCGCCACGAGTCAAGTTGAGTTCCGACTTCGTCGGGGTACTGGTGATCATCTTGTCCAGCAACCAACGGACAGGCTTTTGGCCGTTGTTGAGATTCAACGACTGAAAATCCGTCAGCTCGCATGGGATATGGAGCGAATGGAATGCAAAAACTTTCAATTCTGCGTACGAGGATGGGTCCCACAACTGCAATCGCTTCGCGGTCTCTTCCGCTGACAGGGGAATGGCGAAACACGTTTCAGTGGAGATTCCGTTCGGGAAGTTCATCAGCGAACCACGTTGGGAAAGGATGTCGCCGCCCAAGAGACGGGCGACGTTGATCTGCTGGAAGTCACTGAAGCTTTTGATGGCGTCCACGGGATCGGAAGACCCCACTGGCGCCGGCGCGGACCAAGCCTGGTTTGCACAAACCACGAGAAGAAGACACGCCAACCTTCTGATCATACGGGCTAACGTCTGGTGCAAACGGACAACAAAATCAACGCAAATCGTGTCGACCGTTCGGAATCGAAGAATCTGCGCGTCGAATGGTGGAGGCGGTGGGAGTTGAACCCACGTCCTCTGCAAAGTACACGTGAACGACTACATGCTTATTCCATCTTTGAGTCTCGCCCGGCGCGCTGCCGATGGACAGGCCACGCGACGCGCCAGCCTCCAGTTAAAGTTTCGCCTGTTGACCTGAAGACACCATCAACAGACTAACCTGCTATTGTCGTCTCAGCCCACCAGCAGGTGTCACGAGTGAGACGTCGCGGTCAATTAAGCCGCGAGTGCGAGTTCTTGGTTCGCAGTTATGTTTTTGCCAGGTGTTTAACGAGGCCTCCTGACAACCTCGGCATGCCGCTCACGCCCACCCCACAAAGTCGAATCCGTTTCGCCCCCATGAGAATGCGCCGTGTATGGCTTGGCCAATATAGCGGACGTTGACGGGAAAGCAAGCAGGGTGATGCGGGTGGCAGATTCCGTGGTGCGGCACCCGGACCACCGCGCGCCCGGGTTGAGAGATCAAGATGTTCTTCGGTCGGAGGAGGCGCCGACCTTGATGGCGTTGGGGGGATTCGAACAGTTGACTCTCAACCCGTGGCGCGCGGAAGATCCGAGGCGTCGTGGGCTCTTGGCTGCTTGACAAAAAGTCAGGCGCTGGCCCGCCATGAACGGTATATCCTGCGCACCCCGCGCAGCCTGCTTCATAGCCAACCCTAGAGCCAGCGCCATAATTGGTTTCATATCATTCCGTTGTACACGAATCGGCAAGTTGGAGGGCTTCCCCAAAATTCAATGGTTGTCGCAGGGCCCGGTCGCCCTTCCGCGATTGGCCAGCGGCGTCCCATGGCAGGGACAAGCGTCCCGCGCAGATGATGATGTGCGCGTGCGGGCAGCGCTTCTTGATCACATCCGCGAGATGTTGGGCGGATGCGCCGGTCAAGGCTGCATCCACAAACGCCACATCAATGGAATTGTGCTGCACGAACTCCAATGCGGAGCGTGCGCCATCGCGCACTTCGACACTACGATTCGGCGCGCGGAGCAGTCCCGCCAGCATCTCGCGCATGGCCGCATCTTCGTCCACGATGAGCACCCGGTAGATGTCCTGTTTATTAGCTTCCATCATCTCTTGGTCCTGCCTCTGACTAAACGCCTGACTGCAAACTAGAATAGCAGTGGGTATGCCAACCCCTTCCCGGTGGCTTAAAATCAGGGAATCCTTATGTTTGGGAAGAATGCGAGAATCTCAAAAAGAGGAATACGGTGGCTTGAGAACTTCTCCAAAATCATCAATGCGGCAGACCGAAAGCATAGTAAATGAGGCGCAACGTGCCGGGAAGAACCGCGCCCACGTTCAAATCTTGATATTGTCCTGCCGTCAGCTTCATGATGGGATGCTTCTTCGCATCCGTGGTTATCTGAAGATGAGGGACCGGCTGATTGCTCCAAGATTGCTGGTCGAATCAAGCCATTACACGACGTGATTTCCCGTAGTCTGGCCGGGCTTTCCCAAGGGGAGAAGAAGCACGTCGGGCAGATCTACTTCTGAAAGACCGCACGAATGAACTCGTCGCCGTGGACTGTTCCAAAGCCGCCGGCGGTGCAGCTTTGCTCATCGTAGCGCTCCACTGTGTCGGGTGCTTGGCGCGGATCGCGAATCGCAAACGGGACCGCGTCGCGGACGTGAATCCGTTTTTCCACCGGCGTCGGATGATCCGGCAGCACGGCGACCACCGTCTCCACCTTCCGCTCCTTCAGTCCCGTCAGAATCCGGCCGATCAGACGGGCGTCGAGGTCTTCGATGGTGCGAATTTTCAGGTCGAGGTTACCCTCGTGGCCGGCTTCGTCGGGCGCCTCCACATGAACGTAACAGAAATCGCAGTGGTCCAACGCCGCCAGGCAGGCATCAGCCTTGCCTTCGTAATTGGTGTCGGAAAGACCGGTCGCACCGGCGACTTTGAGAACCTCCAACCCGGCGTAAACCCCGATGCCGCGAATCAGATCCACTGCGGAAATCACCGCACCGCTGACGCCAAACCGTTCTTTGAAAGTCCACATTTTCGGACGTTTACCGGGCGACCACAACCAGATCGAGTTGCCCGGATCCTTGCCTGCGGCTCGGCGAGCCCGGTTGACGGGATGATCCTTCAAGATGGGCCAAGAACAGCGGATAAGGGTGTTGAGCAGGTCGGCGGTCGGCTGCGCTTCGGGTGCCTTGGCTCGAATCAGAAGTCCTTCCGCCAGTTCGTTCGGATGATCGTGTGGCGGGGCGCAATCGAGCCGCGGATCAAGTCCCTTACCGACAAACAGGTGACGGTAGCTGACACCGGTGTGGAAATTCAGGCCGGGTCCACCGATTTCTTTCTGGAGCGTTTTGAGAATTTCGTCGGACTCAGCCGAACTGATGTGTCCGGCGGAATGGTTCTTGATGCGACCGTCGTCGAACAGGCAGATCAGGTTGCAGCGCATCGCCATGTCGTCATCACGGATGTCCACGCCCATGCTGGCGGCTTCGAGCACGCCGCGCCCTTGCAACACCTGGCGCGGGTCGTAACCCATCACCGACAGGTTGGCGGCTTCGCTGCCGGTGGGCATGTCGTCTTCGATGGTCTTGAACAGTCCACACCGTCCTTCGCGGGCGATGCGATCCATGTTGGGTTTGCGGGCTACCTCCAATGGCGTCTTGCCGCCCAGACGCGCGACGGGATAGTCCGACATACCGTCTCCAAGAATGATAATGTATTTCATTCGTCCGTGGTTCTCCGTCCATCTGCCCGGCGTGGCCATCATGCCTGATCGTTGGTCGATCAGCAACCATGAACGACCGCGCGCTATTGACTTGCTTCAGAGCGCCATGCAATATCGCGACCCGATGAGAAAACCGTCTGTCACCGTTCGCGTGCCGGCCACAACGAGCAATCTCGGGCCGGGACTCGACACGCTCGGCGTCGCGCTCAAACTGCATAATCACATTTCCATCCGTGAAACTGACGGCTTGACCATCGAGCGCGTGGACAGCCAAAAAGGTTTATCCGCCGCCAATGCCATGGCGCGGGAAGCGGCAGAGGCCTTCTTTCGTCGGAGCAAAGGCAAGCCGCACGGCCTTCAGGTCGAGGTCAAAGGCGACGTGCCCGTCTCGAGCGGCCTTGGCTCAAGCGTCGCCGTCCGCCTCGGGATCGTGTTCGCCCTCAATGAACTCGATGGCCGCCCGCTCGGCGATACCGAGTTGCTCGACCTGGTCACAGGACTTGAACATCATCCCGACAATGCTGCGCCCGCGCTATTCGGTGGGTTTGTCGTCTCGGCCATTATCAACGGCTCCGTGCGCTACCGCCGTTTCAACGTGCCGCCGGCCTTGAAATTCGTTGTCTGCGTGCCCGACTACGAAGTTTCCACCGAGAAAGCGCGGGCCCTGTTGCCGAAGGTCGTTCCGCTCCGGGACGCCGTCGAAAACCTGAACCGCGTCGCACTGATCACCTCCATTTTCGCCGCCGGCGACTACTCCCTGCTGCGCGGATTGTTCGACGACAAACTTCACCAACCCTATCGCAAGAAGCTCATCCCCATGCTGGATGACGTGATCACCGCCGGTGTGGAAGCCGGCGCGCTCGCGGGCTGGCTCAGCGGCTCCGGCGCCTCGATCATGTGCCTCGCCGAGCAGAAGGAAAAGGCCGTTGCCGAAGCCATGGCCAACGTCTTCGCCCGCCAGCAAATCCGCTGCGAGACCCACGTCCTCATCGCTGACAACGACGGCACGCGGGTGAAGAGAAGTTGAGCATACCCAAACCTGACCGACGGCAACCTCAATCTTCAGCGAGCGAGCGGAAGTAGCTGAGGTTCTCCAGTTCGATGGCGAGGTTGACGTTGCTGACCACGACGTTGTTCGGCACGCGTAACACTACGGGGGCGAAATTGAGGATTGCGTTCACACCGGCGGCCACCAGCCGGTTCGCCACGTCCTGCGCAGCGGACGTGGGCACCGTGACGATTCCCATGCGAATCTTGCGCGGGCGCACAAAGCCTTCCAGCTTGTCGAGCGGCAGGATTGGCTGGCTATAGGTCTTGCGTCGTTTGCGTTTCACATCCACATCGAATCCGGCCACGATTTCGAAGCTTTCCTTTTCGAACCCCTTGTACGCCAGCAGCGCCGAGCCGAGATGGCCGACGCCGACGAGCACGACGGGCTGAAGCTGGGTACGCCCCAACACCTCGGCAATCTTGCCGCGTAGCGTCAAAACGTCGTAGCCCAGCCCGCGCGTGCCGAAATGGCCGAAGCTCGTCAGGTCCTTACGCAACTGCGTAGGCTTGACGCCCGCGGCTTGCGCCAGCGCGTGGCTCGACGCCGTCTGCACGCCGTCTTCGGCAAAACGCTCCAGGCAGCGCAAGTACACGCTAAGCCGATAAACTGTCTTTCTTGGAATGCCAGCCCTCATGGTTCCTTGGCGCCAGATTAACGGGCGGGGCGCGGAATGTCAAAAACGTTACAAAGCGTGGTCAGGGAGCATACTCTTGGTAAACCTTCTCCCGCAGCTCACGGGTCCCCCGGTGATCCGGCTGAAGTTGCAGGGCACGGTCCAATTGACCCAAAGCTTCGTCTCTCCTTCCAACCGCGAGCAAAGCGGAGGCCAAAGCGATGTGCCGATCCACATCGAACGGATTGATCTCGACGGCACGGCGCAAGTAGGGAACGGCCTCCTGCGCATGGTTCTCCGCCAGATATAACTGACCCAGATTGAATGCCACATCAGCGTAATCGGGCGAGAGTTCTTCGATCTGCAGACATTGGTCAATGGCCCTGCTGTGCTCCTGCGCGTCCGGCAACCGGGAAAGGATGCCGGCGAAAAGGTATCGCGTGCGCAGCCGAAATGGCTGCAGATCTAGCGCATCCCAGGCGTATTGGGCAGCCGCTCTCAGGTCGCCATTCTCCTCGGCGATGCGCGCTTCGCGATCCCGCCAATCCGCCACCATCGGACGGAGGACCGCCGTTGTTGCCACCCAGACTCCCAGAGTCAGGCACGCCGTCGCCGCACACCATTGGGCGGGCTTCGAGTCAATGGTGATCCGCCGCCAGCATGCGGCGTCCGCTCCCATGAGTAGCCCCATCAACAACCACAGCAAGCTCTGGTTGGGCAAATACCGCAAATCCACGTCTACGAAGCTATGGAGCATCAGCACCGTCGTGGCCCCCAACAAGCCGAGCATGGCACGACGATCAGCCCCGTCCAATTGCCGACAGGTACGGATGCCGCACCCGATGGCTGTTATCCAAAGCCACAAGGTGGCCGCCAATCCGATTAGCCCCTGCTCGGCAGCGATCTCCAGCAATTCGTCGTGCGCGTGATCGGTGACGTTGGTCGCTTTCGGCCGCAAAAAGTATTCCGGCGCCCGGTACTTTGGATACTCCGCGGCGTACGTTCCCAACCCATGACCCAGGAGTGGTCGCGCCGCAATCATGTGGAGCGTCGCCTTCCAGATTGGTGGTCGCACGTCGGTCTGCCACTGTTGTCGAACGTACGGCCGCGCCACCGCGCCGGCACCTGCCAACACCAGCAAGATAATGACGAGGCGCACATACCGTCGTGCCAGCAATCGATTCCCGCTGCCGAGGAACCACAAGGCTGCCACGGCACCCAGCGCCAACCACGATCCACGCGAGCGAGAGAACAACATCGCGCCGATCAGAACAAGGTTTCCCCAAAGCGACCATGGTTCCGCGATCGATATCCCGACGACCATCGACGCTGCAAGATAGGCCCCCAGAAAATTCTGGTTCCCAAGTGTAGACACAAACTCGGGTTCCGATCCCAACCGCAGGATCCCGTTGATCGCGACAGCCACCGCCGCGATCATCCACCACCGACGCAGTCCCAATCCACGATGTCTGGTGCCGTATGCCGCCAACCAGAGAACCGCCACATTACCAACCATCCGCGGCAGAAGCCCCAGCCCGAAATGTGCATGTTCGCTGAACCGAGTGGATAGGAGTCCGCTCGCCATGACCGCCAGCACCGGCAACAGAGTCGGGCGGGGCACGTCAATCGATACACCACCCCCACCCGCCCCGGCGGATGCCCATTGTCGAAGAAGGAATCCGACCGCGACAAACATTCCACCGGCGAGGATAACCTCGGGCCACGGCATCGTGCAGTCAAAACGGAAATGTGCCCAATTTCGCGGTAGCCAGCTGAGCGGATAGCTAAGCGCCGGCAAAACGACGACCAGAAAGCAGAGTAGCGATTGACCGCGCTCCCAGCTTTTCTCGGAAAACGTAAGTTTTAGGAAAGCCATCTCGCGGCTCTCGTGCCCCCCAGCCTCCCGGCAGCCACAAAAGAGTAAACCCCGACACACCGTGTCGGGGTTTGACTCGCTCAAGTGAAACTATCAGGCAGTTTCAATTACATGTCCGGGCCGATGACCGAAGGGTTGGCGCTGAGCGTGCTGTTTGAAGTCACGATGTACGGTAGAGTATTCGCCCACGTGCAATGTCCGTCATTGAACAAGACATTGCCGCCCGCGTCCTTGTGAGGTGCCGGGTCTGATTGGCCACCTGTCGCAAGCCATTTCGCGCCCTTCGTGTAGCTGCTCGAAGCTGCGTTCATGCGATCCAAGGCAAGAATCGAATCCGGCTGATCCTGCCAGACGATGTACGGACAATAGGAATAGCTGATGTTTGTGTGAATACTTCCGCCCTGACCATGACCCGTGCTCAGGGGATACGTCTGCGTGGGATGCGTTGCCCCGTCACTTGGGCAGCTGTAGATCTTCGGCGATGTGACGACGGCGCTGAGTAGATTAAAGGAGCCGCCGACGGTCGCTGCTGTGATATTATCGACAGGAACTCTGCCGTTGTAGTTGTCGGCGTACATCGCAATGCCCAAGCCAAGTTGTTTGAGGTTGCTAAGGCAATTGGCCCGACGAGCCTTTTCGCGTGCTTGATTGAGCGCGGGCAGCAACATTGCCGCCAGAATCCCGATAATCGCGATGACGACCAGCAACTCAATTAGAGTGAAGCCGCCAATCTTGCGTTTCATTAAACTTCTCATTGTGGTAATGCCTCCGTGCTGTTGATTAGGAATGTATCCCCTCCCCGCGCTTGCTCGGGACCGCCCCGCGTCGCGGCGGGTATGCCATCTATTAATTGATAACGACCCAATTTAGCAAACCTCTTTCAATCCTGTCAACAGGTAAACTTGCCTCGTATGCAGGGGGCTCCGCTCAACTGCGCTTCCGTCTCGCCCGCAATGGATTGTGCGTTTTATTTGCACAAGATCGAACTCGTTCGAACAACCTCGCCACGTCTTCGTCCTGGTTGTAGAAATGGGGCGACAAACGCAAACATTTTCTCCCGTCCCGGAGTTGCCGGAGTGAAGTAATGGTTTTTGCCGTGTCCAAATTGGTGTGCATCTTCACGATATCCTGACCAGCGGATGACAAGGAGATAATCCCCGAGAGCCCCTTTCCTCCTGTTGGACCAATGACTGTAAATCCCGCCTCTGTCGCGCCCTCAATCGCCTGTCGCGTCAGAGAGAGAACGCGGGCCTCCACCGCTTCGATACCGCATTCCAGGATCAACTGCAGTGCCGCCCTCAACCCGACGATGCCTACCAGGTTCAAGCTCCCCGGTTCGTAGCGTCGCGCGTCACGCTTGAACGCCAGCGACTCTTGGGCGATGAAATTGGGGCTCGACGCGCTGTGCCATCCAACCAGCGGCGGATGGAAGCGATCCTGTTGTTCCCGCCGAACGAACAGGATAGCCGTACCTAATGGCCCCAACAACCACTTGTGTGCGTCCGCCGCGGCGAAATCCACAAACTGCATCGACGTTTGCAGTGCGCCGAAGCTTTGGATTCCATCGAGACAGAACGAGATTCCCTGTTCTCTCAGAAACTTGCCGATTCGATCTACATCCAGTCTCCAGCCGCTCTGGAAATGCACGCTCGCCAGCGACACCAACCGCGTCTTTCGATCCACCACACGTCCGATGTCCTCTACCGTAACATTCCCGAATTGTTTCGGTTCCACAAACCGCACGTCCACGCCCCGACGCGCCAGGTCCATCCACGGGTACACATTGGCTGGATAATCATCGCGATAACACACCACGCTGTCGCCCCGCTCCCATGGCAGACCGGCCGCCACCATCGCCAGCCCCATCGATGTCGACCCGACAAACGCGATCTCCTCCGCTTTCGCCCTGATGAGCCGCGCCGCCAGCGCGCGCGTCTCGCCAACCACTTTATCAGGCACGACATTCTCCTGGTTGTCGCGGGCCGCTGCCATCACATACTGCGACATTGCTTCTGCCACGCGGCGTGGCAACGGGCTGACCCCCGCGTGCGCGAGGAAAACCTTTTTCTCACATACCGGAAACTCATGCCGACGCAATAATTCGTCTCGTAACAAAGTTGGTATTGTCATGCTGGGCGAGTTCATAACGGCATCCAAGTGTGAATCACGTGCTTCATTGCGACTTGAATCTTAGAATGTGGGCCGCTACAAAGCAAATGCGCTCTGCCTCCCCGTTCCATGACATTTTTCCCGAGGGGAGCGCAACGCAAGGCGGCTGATGAGGAAACTTCGATCGTGGATGCCGGTGGTCCTGGCAATAATGTGTGTTCTTGCCTACCACAACACATTTCACGCTCCCTTCATCTTCGACGACCTCCCGAGCATCACTCAGAATCCTGCCATCCGACGGCTCTGGCCGTTGGCGGACGTCGTTGCAAGTGAGCTTACCATGCTCGCGGGGCGTCCACTGGTTAGTCTATCCATCGCCTTCAACTACGCTTTCGGAAGCTACAATGTGGTCGGCTATCATCTCTTCAATCTGATCGTCCATTTCCTCAACGCGCTGCTGGCGTTTGGAGTCGTGCGCCGCGCGTTGGCCAATGCCCGGTCCCCGGATGCCACCGATAACCGGACTTCGTGGGTCGCCTATGCCGTAGCTGGTCTGTGGATGCTGCATCCTTTGTCCACCGAAAGCGTTACATATGTATTGCAGCGGACTGAATTATTGATGGCGATGTTCCTTCTACTGACGTTGTATTGTTTCCTTCGTGGACTCGGGTCACCCTTGAGGACGATCTGGTTCGGTTTGGCCGTTGCAGCCTGCATTCTCGGAATGGGCACGAAAGAAGCCATGCTCGTGACCCCTCTGCTTGTCCTCACCTACGACTATATCTTTGCCGCTTCGTCACTGCGTGAAGTCCTGCGCGATCGTTGGAGGCTCTATACCGGATTGGCCGCAAGTTGGGTCGTGCTTGCGGCGCTGCAACTGACGACCGACCTGAGATGGAAGACGGGGTTGAGTGTGATGTCTCTGGCGCCGTGGGATTATCTTAAAATGCAGTGCGGCATCGTGGTCCATTACTTACGACTCGCGATCTGGCCGCACGGGCTTGTATTGGATTATTCAGACTGGCCGCGGAAAACCACTCTGGCTGGTGCACTGCCGGCCGCGGGACTTTTGATGGCGCTACTCACCAGTAGTGTGTGGGCCATCCGCCGCCGCTTATGGTGGGGATTCTGGGGCGCGTGGTTCTTCCTCCTGCTGGCGCCATCTTCGAGCTTTCTGCCGCTGCCCACCGAGCCCGCCGCTGAACGGAGAATGTACCTGCCCCTGTTGGCGATTATCGCCGTCGCGCTGGGTGGCGGCGACCGTCTCTGTCGAATTCTCTGGGCCCGATTTCGTTGGTCCGACCGCCTCCGTGTCTGGCTGCAAGCCGGTACCGTGTTGGGATTGGCTCTCGCGCTCGGTATCGCCACAATTCAACGAAATGCCCAATACCGGACCGCTGAATCCATCTGGGCCGATGTGGTTGCCAAGCGACCGGGAAGTGCGCGCGGTCACGGGAACCTGGGCTTCGCCTTGCTGGACGACGGCCGGGTGGCCAAGTCGATCCCACATTTCCTCGACGCGTTGCGCATCGATCCGGACGATCCGATCGTGCACTGCAATCTCGCCGCCGCGCTGGTTGCCAGTGGCGCGACAAATCAAGCGGCTTCCGAATTGGATGAGACGTTGCGCATTACGCCCAATTGGGCTCCCGCCCACGCCGCTTTGGCTGACATCCTGGCCAACCGGGGTGAACGGAAAGCTGCACTGGAACACTACGGGGCCGCACTCGCGATCGATCCGGACGAGGAAACTGCGCGTTTTAACCTGGCCCAATTGCTCACCCGCATGGGCCAGCGCGAGGGAGCCATCACGCAGTACACCGAAGTGCTGCGGCTCGACCCAAGGAACGCGACGGCTCACTACAACCTCGCCAATTTACTGGCCGAGAACGGGCGCGAGTCTGAGGCCATCTCCCATTACTCCGCCGCGGCGCGATTCGATCCCGGTAAGGCCCGCAGCCAAATCAATCTCGGCAATCTGTTCCTGAAACAGGGTCGCCTGGACGATGCCATCCGCGCCTACACGGACGCGTTGCACGCGGATCCAAACGCGTTCAAAGCCCACAATAACCTGGCAGTAATCCTGGTGAACCGCGGCGATTTGGTTGGCGCCACTCAACATTTCCGCGAGGCGGCTCGCCTTGCACCGGACGCACCCGAGGTGCACACCGAACTGGCCGACGTCCTCGAGCGTCAGGGCCTGCATGCGGAGGCCCAGCGCCAACTCGCCGAAGCGCGCCGACTCCAACCTGCGACCGCCGCGCACTGATCTCGATGCCAACTCTGTTTAGCGCAGGTCAGGTCAGTTTCACTGCAAACTCGGCAACCACCGGCTTCGCCAGCCGCTCATAGTCCGCATATCGCATCTTCACCGCGTCACTGTGCGTCCCCGCCTCGAACACAATCCGGTCGCTCTCAGCCAAACTCTTGTCCAGATACGTCGCCACGCCGTATAATTCCCCAAACGGCGGCATCGTCCCCACCGCGCAATCCGGGAACACCGCCTTGAACTCCTCCTCCCTCGCCAACGCCGCCCCCCACCCCGTCACCTCGCCCAGTTTCCCTAGATCGATCCGATGATCCGTCGGCAACACCGCCATCACCAACTCCGCCCCCGCCCTCACCATCACCACCTTCGCGTGACACCGCCCCTTCACATGCTCGATCGCCGCCAACTCCGGCGCCGTGAACGCCTCGGGATGATGCAACACTTCGTACCGAACCTTGTTCTCCTTGAGAAACTCAATCAACCGCGCCGGCACACCCATCACTCACCTCCACCGCGCACTATACCCCGCCCCCACCCCGATTCAAAGCCACCACGTCACCTCTTCCGTGCACCAACCAATACCGCAAATCGCCCCGCGTACTCCGTCAACGCAAAAAGAGTCGCACCTAACCATTCAACACTATTGTGGCTTGACGGGATGTCTGACTGCCAGCAGCATGGTCGGTGATAGTGAAGGACCAGCCACCTTGGCCCACGACGTGAGATCCAAAACAAAGATTGTTTCAGGCCCCGCAAATGAGATTTTACAAATTCGATCAAGTTACGGTTTCTCGCGATGATCAGGTCTTCAAGGCCTCGCCGACCTTCCAGACAATCGGGCTGCTCATCACGTCGGGAATAACTCTGACTTTATTGGTCTTCGCCATTCGCGGCGGAATACGCCACGGACCTCCAATTTTTTTCTACTACGCCTTTGCGGCTATGATCGGGTTGTTCGTGTTGTATGGATGCGGGTCCTTGCGCGCCAGCCGCAAACCTACCAACTGGCTCCTGCGGTGCCAGGGCGGTGGGCTCTTGATTCATTATCGGTCATTCCGGAACTGGCGCTTTCCCGCTGACACTCCCCAGGTCGTAGGCTGGGGTTACCCGGAGATTGCGTGGGTACGCGTCGGCAAGGAAAGGCGCACCGTTCCCAGCATGTCGGTCCAGGGGAACAATTCCGAAACGCGCTTCATGACCTATGTGGAATTGGGATTGGTGAATCCTGACACAACCGAGTTGGAAAAGTATCTCAGTGCGGACCGCAACCTTTCGACTGGAGTCGGCACGGTTGTGCAGGATTACCCGGTGCAGGTTTTGCCGGGTGGAATCATCCAGATGTCCTGGGGCGGCATGCACCCGTCCGCCCACCAGGCGGTGGAATGCCTCGGTCGCCATGTGAAAATCGCCGAAACGGACCATCGGGTCGTCGACCTCGTCCACCATTACAATAGATCCCCTGAAGAGGAGCGTCAGAAAATCCTCCAGTTGGTAAGATCGGGCGACGTTCTGGCGGCCGTAACCATGGCGCGTCAGGTCTACGGCTACACGCTGACCGAGGCCCACGAGTTTGTGGAGAAGTTGAAGTCAGAAGTTTAATAAGGCAGTAAAGCAAAAGGGTCAACTCTTGACACATTTACTTCGGCGGCTCGCCTACCACCACTGGGTCACTTCTTCATCCCACCTACCAGCGCCGCAAATCGCTCCGCATACTCCGGACTATCTCGCAACGCCGCCAGTTCGCCGTCCCGCGCCGCCAACGCCGCGTATTCGGGTCGCGACGCCACCAGTTCCCGCAGCGCGTCGTACGCTTCCGCCAACCGCCCCAGCCGCGCGTACGCGCACGCTAAATTGTATCGGGCTGCCCACAACGTCCCGTCCCCGGCAATCGCCTGCCGCAATTGTTCGACCGCCTGATCGTATGCATGCGTCTTCAGATAAATCGTGCCCAGCGTCGCCCGCGCCATCGGCAACGGCCGCGCCCGCGGGTCGCTCGCCGCCACCGCTCGCTCCACCAACACCCGCGCCTCCGCCAACCGCCCGTCCCTCAGCATCGCCAGGCCCAAATTAAAGTTCCCCAGCGGATCATTCGGAAAATGCGACAGCAACGCGCCCCACATCGTCACGTCATCATGCCACACGGGAATCTGCTCGCGCGTCCGCACGCCGAGAAATACCAGCCACGCGCCCACCACCGCGCACAGCACCACCTTCACCACCCGCTCATGCCGCCAGATCCACAAACCTCCGCTCCCGAGCGCCAACAACACCGGCACCATCGCCAAATACGCGTAACGGTCCGCCACCGCCTGTCCGCCCGATTGCACGAGCCCGGACACGGGCAGGAGCAACGCCAGATAACACCACCACGTCGCCAACAACACGGGCGCTCGTTTCCGCTGCCACACCGATACCACGGTGGCGACGATGCACATCAGCAGTGGCACCAAAAATTCCACGCCGCGCAAATTGATCGGGCCGTTCAATGGATAAAATGGCGACAACCACGCCGGCCACACAAGTTTCCACTGGTAAAATACCGCTCCCCGCGCCGCCACCAGGATTCGCGCGCTGATCGCGCTCTCCGCAATCTCCTCCAAATGTGGCTGCGCTACGATTGCCCCGACCGCTGCCGCTCCGCTCATCGCGATCATCAACCACTTTTCGCAAACCAAACGCCACACGCTTCGCTCCGCCGTCCGTCGCAACGGATAGAAATCCAAACCGAGCATCACCAACGGTAAACTCACCGCAAAAGGTTTTGTCAGGAGCGCCACCGCATGTAACCCCACCGCCGTCCGCCACCAGCACGCTTTCCGTTTGCCGCTATCATCGTCAAACGCGCGCACGTACGCGCACAGCGCCGCCACCATCCACACCGAGCACAGCAATCCGTTGCGCGCCGCCAACCACGCCACCGATTCCACCTGCAGCGGATGAATCCCGCACACCAGCGCGATGACCGCGCTCATCCCCAGCCGTTCCCGGGGCCGCATGGCCCCCGCCTTGCCGGTCAGCAGCCACACCAACGCGCCCACCAGCATCACATACACACCGTGCAGCAGCCAGTTCGTCGCGTGATGGCCCATCGGCTCCAGCCCCCACAGCCGATAATCCGCCAGATGCGTCATCCACACGATCGGCTGGAGATAAAATGGCTGCAGCGATGTCCACATCCAGCGCAGCGACGACCACGAAAAACTCCCCATCCGAACCAGTTCCGTCAGATAAATGTCGTCGTCAAAATGGACGAACCCGTTGGCCAGCACAGGACGCAACACCCACAACGAGACGCTCGCCATCGCCAGCAGCGACCAAAAAACCACCCACGCCCGGACGCCCTGTGACAACCGCGCCGCCCCGTGAGTGCCGCGATCTTCGTCGAAACTCACCAGAACTTCCAATCGCCGCGGGCCAACACCCACGCCGCGAGCGCGGCATTGCTCACGGCATGCGCCACCACGCACGAAAACACGTCCTTGCGTCGGTAGTACAGCCAGTTGTACAGCGCCCCGCAAATCAATCCCGCCAACCATTCATTGTGTACCGACCCAAACATCGCCACCGTCACCCCGAACGACATCCACGTGAACGTGCCAACTGCCACGCTCTTGAAATTCTCGTTCACCAGCCAACGAATCAGGAACGCCCGCCAGAATAATTCTTCCATCAACGGCACCACGATCACCGCGCCAACCACACGAAACGCGATAAACACGTTCCGCTGCCCCACCGATGCGATTGTCGTCGGGTCGAACGCCGTCGCGTGACCGAGTCTCGGATAGTACGGATCGATCCCGATCCACATCACGATCACCACCAACCCCACCACTACCGCGAGCAATGAGAAGTTCGGATGCAACTCCTCATACTCCTTCCGGAAAAACCACAATGCCGCCGCCACCGCGATGGTTTTCAACGGATACATCCACAACAAATTCGCGTTCGTCTGGAAACACAGGAACGCCATGTAAACCGCAAACGGCGCCACATACGGCAGCCACGCCTTCGATTTGATCGATTCGCTCATCCCTCAGCCGTCAGCCTAAAATGCCATCCCCACCCTGTCGAGGTTTCTCTGTCTCTGCCCCTTGTGGGAGCGTGCTCCAGCCCGCGAATCGGTGTTCCCCTCCACCGGAGGGGATCAAGGGGTGGGTCGCTGTCCGCCGCCCCCCTTTCATCTTGCGACGCCCAACATCCCAAACTAAGGTCTTCACCATGAAACAACTCCTCACCATGCTTCTCTTCGGATTTACAATTTGCATTCGCGCCAACGGACAAACCAATTCGCCCCCTCCCACGGAAACTTCCACGCAGGTGGAAACCATTGTCTGCATCCGCCATGGCGAAAAACCTCCCGGTGCTCTCGGGCAGTTGACCTGCCGCGGCCTCAATCGTGCCCTCGCCCTGCCCGCGGTCTTGCTCGCCAAATATGGTCCGCCCCAATTCATTTTCGCGCCGGATCCCAACGACCGGGTCGATCAAAAGGAAAGTAGTCTCGGATATTTTTATGTCCGCCCTCTGGCCACCATCGAGCCCACTGCCGTTCGCTGCGGCCTGCCGGTCAATACGCAGTTCGGCTTTAGTGAGATCGACAGGCTCGGACGCGAATTGGGCAAACCGTCGTATTATGGTGCCACCATTTTTATCGCGTGGGAACACGTCGTGCTCGGCGATTTCGCGAGAAACATTCTCAACACCTACGGTGGCGACCCGTCGCAGGTCCCCGCCTGGCTCGGGAAGGATTACGACTCCATCTACGTCTTTAAAATCACCCGAAACGGCGCCCGGAAATCTGTCGCCTTCACCATCGACCACGAGAACCTGAATACCCTGAGCGACACCTGCCCCTGAGCCCTCCAATCACTCTACTTTTTGATGCCTCCGCCCGAATTGCCAACGAACAGCAGAATTCCCACAATCAAAATGATCAGGCCGATCCCGCCAATCCACAACGCGCGACGTTTACCCGCTGCCATTTCCTGTTTGACATTCTCCATTCTCTGTCGCGCTTCGTCGGTCGCCGCGCGGGCCACTTCCTGTTGGATGACTTCGTTCAGCGCTGGATAGATTCGGACTTCCATTTTTGCACAGGTCGTCCGGAGAATCATCCGATGGGGATTTATCAAAACGCGAGTTTCCAGAATCTCGACGATCGGCACCCGCCCGTGTACCTGTCCCCGCCGTCTCTCAATGACTTCCTCGCCGGTGAATTCATATTCCACGCCTCGACCCCGCCATATCTGAACGTCCATGTACAACGATCCCAATAACAATGCCGCACAAAGTAAATGGTCTCCATCCAGCGCCGGCGGACCAGCTACAAAGAAAAGTGCAATAAATATCACCGGGAAAATTATGGCAAAAATCAGGATGAGTCCCCATTCACCCCGCCGGTGGGAAGCCGACTCTTGGAAGCGGCCGCGAATTTTCCGAAGAAATTCCAAATCTTCCGAATGCGTACCCTTCATTTCCGCGACGCTAACTCTTCACTTTCCTCGCGTCCAGTTCGATCTTCAATCCACAGCCCCACGTCATGTGGTGTCGTAGCAACCGTTGTAGCCCCGTCTCTGCGAGGCGTGCCCGCTGGTGGATGCGCCCCCCGATCCGCTCCCCCTCTTTCCCTTGTCTCCCGCCATTCAATCTGCCATCCTTCCTCTCACCGACAGCCATTGCCGGTCCCCTATGAAAATGGCAACTGAATCAGACCTCAACACCGCCGCAATTCACCGCGACATGCATGAGTTCCACCAATATGTAGGCTGCGTTCGCATATGATACCGTTCGAGACGCTCACAGAATTGTTCAGCATCGCCACCGAGCCGTGGGGCTACAGTTCTTGGTATCGTGCAGCTACCCCCACCCGTCCAAGCATCGAAAGAATTCAGCACGAACTCGGCATTACTATCCCCGAAGATTTTGTGCGTCTGGCGAAGGCGTGTCCATCCTATGGAGGCTGGCTGGCCAGCATTGGAAGAGACTACAAGCGCCCGGTTCATATTCTGAATCTAAACAAGTCGTTTCATGCCGCAGAAGATGGTTGTGCATTGCCACGTCACTTGATCTTGCTGAATCACGGACACGATGGACATTGTGACTGCTGGGATGCCAAACAGGTGACTGCGTCAGGCGAACTCCGTGTCGTCTACATCGGTCTGGATTCTCCTCGGCCAAAATCGGTTCAGAGCCGGTTCAATAGCTTTCGCGATTACATTGAGCACTTTGTCTTACATTACGCGCCTCGGACTCCGAACCTTGCCCAGCGTCGCAGAGCGAAGCGGCTGATTCAGAAGTATGACCACGCCGCCTAACCCATCGCCGCAACCAACATCGGGCGCGAATGCGAGAAACACCATGAATGACGCCTACGTGCACGGCTATAATCAGCGAGAGAGCCTGCGTTTGCAGGATCAGTCTGCCACGCTGGTCGATCTGCTGCATTCCGACACCTTCTATCCGGCCGGCAGCATCGTCCTCGAAGCGGGATGCGGTGTCGGCGCCCAAACGATCCCGCTCGCCCGCAACAGCCCGGGCGCGCGAATCATTTCGGTCGACATCTCCGCGGCCTCACTGGCGGAAGCCGGGACGAGAGCGCAGGCGGCGGGCCTCTCCAACGTGCAGTTCCGCGAAGCGGACATCTTCGCGTTGCCATTCGCTCCCGAATCCTTCGACCACATCTTCGTTTGTTTCGTCTTGGAACATCTCTCCCGTCCTGTCGAGGCCTTGCGCGCCCTCGACGTGGTATTAAAGCCGGGCGGCAGCATCACGGTGATCGAGGGCGACCATGGGTCGGCCTTCTTCCATCCCGATAGCGACCCGGCCCACCGGGCCATCCAATGCCAGATCGAGTTGCAGCAGGCCGCCGGTGGCAACGCGTTGATCGGACGGCAACTCCATCCCTTGCTCGCCGAGGCGGGCTTCCACGCGGTCCATGTTTCCCCGCGGATGGTGTACGTGGATTCCAGCCGACCCGATCTCGTCGACGGGTTCACCAGGAAAACCTTTACCGCCATGATCGAGGGCGTTCGTCAATCCGCCATCAACGCCGGCCTCGCGACGCCCGAGGCCTTCGATGCCGGTGTCCGCGACCTCTACCGAACGGCTGAGGCCGACGGCGTCTTCTGCTACACGTTTTTCAAAGCCGTGGGACAGAAGGCGCAAACCGCCTGACCCGCGCACCCTCTTTCTCTTGAGTCTCGCAGCCCAATCTGCCATCCTTCCCCCACCGACAGCCATTGCCGAAACCCACAAGAAAATGGCAGCCGAATCAGGCCTCAAGTCTGATAATCCACGGCGTTACGATGAGAACTACTAATGGCAGGCAACCAAGAACCCAACGGGAGAGATGCCAATGAAGATTAACATTCTGATGACAGCCATGATGTTGATGCTTTCTGTCACTTCCTACAGTGCAGATGAGAAGGCAAAGACCGACGCGTCGCCAAGCCCGAAGCTTTACGTCATCTACGTCCAGTACGCGAATCAAGATAGGTCGTATCTCCTCGAAAACGTCGAAGGCGTCGATTTCAATGGCGTCAAATGTCTGAAAGGCCGCCATGCCGATATTAGCTGGTTGAAAGGAAAGATCTGCTACATCCCGGTCACCAGGATCTCGGCGATGATAGAATACGACACGATGGAGCAGTACGTGCAAGACATTCAGAAATACCGCGACGCGCAACTCAAATAGCTCGCACCCGATTGAGGCCGCCTAACACATCGCCACAGCCAACATTGATTGCCTGCCTCCGTTCCGCATTCGCGGGCCTGCGTCCTGTCCCGTCGCGGCTCAACTTTGTTTATGATAGGAGGAACGACCTCGTATGAAAAAAACATTGATGATTCTGATCAATGTTTTCGTGGTTCTTGTCGT